>Ga0157369_10009871_pt1 | contig 10906 bp, 7 predicted proteins | sample C25metaG_FD_113461 | JGI IMG/M metagenome (GOLD analysis project Ga0157369, IMG submission 113461) | Corn rhizosphere microbial communities from Kellogg Biological Station, Michigan, USA - C2-5 metaG | ecosystem: Host-associated > Plants > Roots > Rhizosphere > Soil | place: USA: Michigan... | reverse complement strand
TACCGTGACCTGAGACGGCGGCGTGGCGAGCGTGTAAGGACACGGCTTCGAGCTGTTCACTGCATCCGTGGGCAGCGCAGCGACGTATCCGCCCACCGGCACACTCATGTTGGCGTTCGAACAGATCTGCGGTTCCGTAATCTGCACGTCGCGCGGATAATTTGCCCAGCGCCCAATTGTGTGCACGTCCACATTGTTCGCAAAGGTATGATTCGCCTTCAGCGTCATGACGTCGTCATTAGTATCTAGATGGTTTGCGTTCGGAAACCCGAAGTACGAGTGCCGGTCAACACCGGGCGCGAGTTGATTGAAGAACCACGGAAGACCATAATCCGGCGTGTCACTTTCGGTGAAGTGAAAATAGGAGATGGTCAGGCGCGTCGGCTTGTTCATCCCGAAGCTGATCGACGGTGCAACGCCATAGCGGCGATTCTCGGCATACGGACGTCCGGCAACGCCGCCCTCTGTTCCCATCGCGTTGAGCCGAATGGCCGCACCGCCTGCAACGTCGTTGATCGGCTCGTTGATATCCGCCGTGACGCGGCGCGTGGCGTCGGTGCCGAACTGTGCATCCACATGCACAAACTTGTCTGCTGCAGGAACTTTGCTCTCCTGGTTGATGACTCCGCCAGTCGAACCTCGTCCGAACTGCACTCCCGCCGGCCCCTCGAGAACCTCCACCTGGTCGTAGTTAAAGCTGTCGCGGTAGTAGCTTCCGAAGTCACGAATGCCGTCGAGAAATATGTCGTTGCGCGCAGTAAACCCGCGGATCGTGAGATTGTCCCCCTGCGCCCCGCTCTCTCCCGCAGCAATACTTATTCCTGGCACGTTACGAACAGCGTCTGTGAGAGTACGATTTTGCTCATCATGCAGAACAAAGTCAGGGACCACAGCCACCGTCTGAGGTGTGTGCAGCAGGTCCTCTGTAAATTTACCCATCGAAATTGCCGACGGCAGCTGTGCAGTGACATCAACCGTGTCAGTGTGCTGCAGCCCGACCGTCACGTGGTCTGCATTCTCGAAACTGCAGTTCAGGCCTGTGTCCTTCAGCAGCTCACGGAGCCCGGCGTCGTTCGTATACAGCCCCTGCAGTCCGGCCGTGTGGAAGGTGGCAAGCTGATCCGCGGGGATCGCAACCTTAACAGAGACACCGCTCTGTTGCCGATACGCTTCAAGCGCGTTGTCGAGCGTGCCCGCCACAATGTGGAATCGCCGAACCGGCAGTTGTGCAGGTGCCGGCGCTTTTCCCGACGCGTTAGGGGTAGGAGCGGCATGCGCGTCCAGCCGGCTGGTCACCGCGCAGGCTGTCATCGTGGCCAGCGCCAAAAGGCTGCGGCGCCTCATGTTCTTTCTCTTCACTTTCGGCTCCAAATGTCCGTCCGCTCGCCCGGTGAAGGGCGGCTGATCCGCATATCAGACTCAGTTAGTCCTATATAAAGTTACACGAATATAGGACTTGTTTAGACCTAGATTAGAATTTGTGTGCGATATCCGCTTGCTTGAGGAGCTTCCCCGCAGAGATGAGACACCGTTTCCGCACAACCCAGTGGCTCCCGTACCCGGTCGAGTCGGTATTCGCCTTCTTTGCCAATCCTGCAAATCTGCCGAAGCTTCAGCCCGGCTGGCAGCAGGCGCGCATCGACGAGATCGAGTTGCACCCGGCTTCACGGAATGGCAAGGCGTCACTGGAGGCGACGATTGCGGCCGGTCGAGGCACGCGCATGACGCTGAGCTTCCGCCCCACCCCGCTCTCCCTCATGCGCGTGTCCTGGGTCGCACTCGTGGAGGACTTCCACTGGAACGAGCGGTTCTGCGACCGCCAGATCGAGGGTCCCTTCCGTTACTGGCGACAGTGCCACCGGGTGCAGGCCTGGCAGTCGGAGAAGACCGGCGAGCATGGCACGCTGCTCATCGACACCATCGAATACGAACTGCCCTTCGGTGGGATGTTCGGACATTTCGCGAACCGCATCGCAGTTCGCCGCATGCTCGAAAGCATCTTTGAGCATCGCCATCGCCGAGCCGAGGAGTTGCTGCGCGAGATCAACGAAGGTGTGGAATCCCACGCGTGAAGGTTCCCGGTGGAGCAAGCGATCTTCGGCAAGGAGGCTCGCTCATGTCGCGCCGGCCGTTCGCCGAATTCGAAAGGATGGCCTCCTTCTGTGAGATCAGATAGTCTGCCGTGCGCGCGGCAAGAGCCTGGATGGTGAGCCCGGGATTCGCGGAACCCTGCGTCGGCATCACAGATCCGTCCATCACAAACAGATTCGGCACATCCCAGGTCCGTCCGAACTTGTCACAAACGCCAGCGTCAGGTGTCTTGCTCATGCGGCACGCGCCGACCAGATGCGCGTAACGCGACTCCTGCACCACTTCAACCGCACCCGCGGCCCACATGATCTCCATCACCTTGTTCTTGCCGAACTCGATCATCTTCTTGTCGTTGTCCTTGAGACTGAACGTCACCTGCGCTACAGGCAGACCGAAACGGTCGCGCGCATCATGCCGTCCGTCCCGGCCATCAGCGAGTTCGATGCGATTGTCTTCCCAAGGCAAAATCTCACCAAGCAGTCCCAAGCTGGACCAATGGTTGTAATCCATCATTTCGCGGCGCATACCCCAGCCCCAGGCGCCCTTCGCAGCCATCATCTGCTTTGCGAATGCAATAGGCAGCGGGCCCACCGTTTGAACTGCAAATCCACGCGCAAAATCCCGCTTCGGGTCCGTCTCGTAGAACTCCTCGGTGAGCGCATGGGCAGGGGGCGCTTTGTACATGCGGATAAGATTTTCAAAACGTCCGAGAATGACGTTGCCCGCCTGCGCCATCAAATACTTGCCGAGCGTGCCTGACGAGTTCGCCAGGCCACGTTCCTGTCCCGGACACGCGGAGTTCAACAGCAGCCGCGGCGTCTCCAATGCATATCCGCACACGATGACCACACGCGCTCGTTGAAAGTGTTCTTTGCCTTCTGCGTCGAAGTACACGATCCCGTCAGTGCGGCCATCCTTCGCCATCGCTACGCGCGCGACCATGCAGCAGTCGCGAATCTCCGCGCCATTCTTCAGCGCATCCGGCACATGCGTCACGAGCGTAGATGCCTTCGCACCCACCTTGCATCCCTGAATACAGAAGCCGCGATAGATACAGTGCGGACGATCGCCGTGTGACGCCGAGAGAATCGCAACCGGGCCGCCTGCGCTCACAGGAATGCCGAGCTTTGTACATCCGGCGATCAGCGTATCGCCCACACCGCCCATGGGGTGTGGCGCATACGGATGTCCATGCGGTTTGCCCCACGGATACCAGGCTGGACCTGCGACCGGAATCTCTCGCTCCAGCAGGTCGTAATAGGGCTCGATCTCTTCATAGGTAATCGGCCAGTCCGCGCCCACACCATCGCGTGTATAGACCTCGAAGTCCGAAGGATGAAACCGCGGCACGAACGCCGCCCAATGCACGGAGCCGCCACCTACGCCCTTGCCGCTATTGTTTGCGCCAAGCGCCAGCGGATGTTCGCCGCCCGTGATGCGCAGGTCGTTCCAATAGAGCTTGTGTGAACCTGCTTCGTCGGAAACCCAATCGCGCTCCGTATCCCAAAAGGGCCCCGCCTCGAAGCCCACAGCCGTAAAGCCCGCGCGGGCAAGCCGCTGCAGCAACACACCGCCCGCGGAGCCCACGCCCACAATCGCAAAGTCAATCAGCTCATCGTCCTTGAATCGCCGTTGCGGGATCTTGATCCGCTGCATCGCACCAAGCCGATGGACCTTGTCCTTCGGCTTCTCGAAGGCTCCTCCCAGCGGCGCATTATGTTCGAACAAGCTCAATGGGTGCCTGCCTGACCTGGATGGACGAGATGGTCCCGCGCGCCTGCGTGCAGCTCTTCTACGTCGCTGATCGAGTCTGAGGGCGCGCCCCACTCATATCGCTGCTCCTCCACCTCCCACGGCTCGGGTTCGCCCTCTTCGAGCCGCATATAACCCCGCGGATACGCAGGTCCACCGTAACCAATTTCATCCCAGGCCCATGGATGCGCGTAATAAATGCTGACGACATCGGCCACAAGCATCGTCCAGAAGCGCTCAATGTTCATCTGCTTCCATAGCTCCTGCGCAGCCTGTGGCTTTGCCTGCTGGACCGACTTGAGAATCTCCTCCTGCTCGCGCACGCTGAGCTCGTGAAACGCTCGGTCATGCAGCGCGCGCGCCATCTCTTCAAACGCACGCGCGGCGATCCGGTACACCTCCTGGTCAGGCGGCATGTCTTCGAAGCGATAACCTTCCAGCCTGTTCTCATAAAGACGCTCATCAATGCCGGGCAGAATTCGGATCCGCCGCTCCTCCATGCGATCTTCCTGCGGAAGAACGCGATCAACAACGGCAAGCATCGTACGAGCTTCCTCCGCTGTAAAGAAGCGAATCGATTTCTGCTTCGACACTCGGTCCTCTACAACCTTGCGCGTCGCCGCATCCCAATAGCCCTTCTGCTTGAGCGTGCTGAAGCCTGGGTAGTAGCCCGGCTGCTCGCGTTTCGCCAGCGCCTCTCCTGTCGCGGGATTCGTCAACGGTTGTCTCTCATCCATCTCAACGCTCCCTCCGCATCAGGTAGGCCATCATGCCCAGCAGACCGCACGCTGCAAACAGCAGCGGCGCAAAGATTGGCGGTCCATAAAGGATGTTGTAGAGCGGCTTCTTCTCTCCGCCGGAACGCGCAAGGATGCCGCGAATGTGATAACCAAATCCCACCACGCCATCCAGCATCAGCACTGCCGAAGCCAGCGGCAGCAGCGTGTTTGCGATGCGCGCACTTCTTCGCGCTCCGAGCGTCGCCACAAGCATAAGCGGAGTCAGCAGGATCGGCGACCACTGCACCTTGTATTTGAAGTTGTCTTTATAGTGCGAATACCAGCTCTCCATGCCTGAGCAGACCGTCCACAGCGCCGCCACCGCGCACAGGTGCCGCTGAAATCTTCCCGTGCGAATTTCGTTGCGAAAATCCTTTTCGCGAAATCGAGCGGTTACCTCGATCAGGTGGCTCCGCACTCCACCAAAGCTGTCCAAGTCTTCTTCAGGTTGTATATACGAGGCGAGAACACCCAGATACGCGCTGGTCCCAAACAGCAGCGGCGCAAACAGTGGCGGACCCATCACGACATTCGTCACGGGCAGGCGCCACCCACCCGGTTTGCGTGCAACTCCGCGAATATGAAAACAGAATCCGATAGCGCCATCGGCGAGCGTGATGTAACTCAGCCATCGCATCCACGTCGTCGCCGCGCGACGGCTGAAAATCGCCACTGCGGACGCAATCGTCAGCGCGCAACCAAGCGTCACGGGCGTGTACATCACCGGATTCGAATAGCTGCCCTTGTAATGTTCATATCCCACTTCCAGCGTGCTCACCAGGCTGCTTCCTGCAACCAGCAGTGCCATCGGCCGCTGAAAGCACCCGTGCTGAATATGATCGAGTGCCTTCTCCGCAGGCTTGCGCACGACCTTGGGAAGGGTCTTTACCAACCCACGCGGCGAGGTGTCCGGAAGGTTCATCGCTGGTTCCCTCGCAAAGGTTCACACATCATCGCGATACTGCTCCGCATCTGCGCGCTTGAATTCCAATCCCATCCCGGGTCGCGAAAGATCCGGGTACATCACGCCATTCTTCGCCGCACGAAATCCGTCGAACAGCATGCTCTCGATGCGAACGTGATCATGAAAGTACTCCACATGCCGCAGCGCACGCGCCGCGCACGCGAGATGCAGGTGCACTGATGGCCCGCAATGTGCCGACAACGGTAACGGATGTGCATCCGCGATCGCTGCCGCATCCATGAAGCCCGTCACGCCGCCACAGCGCGTCGCATCTGCCTGAATCACATCCACCGCTTCCGCCTCGATCATGTTGCGCAGATACATCGCGGTCCATCCATATTCGCCCGCGGCAATGTCCATGCCGGCCGGCGCGCGATCCCGAAGAAGCTTCAGGCCTGCTAGATCATCCGAGCTAACAGGTTCCTCGAACCAGGTCACGTTGTAATCGGCCGCAAACCGCTCTGCGAACTCCAGCGCCTGCTTGCGTGAATACGCTCCGTTCGCGTCTACGAACAGCTCCGCACTATCACCGATCGCCCTGCGCGCGACCTTTACCCGTCTCAAATCATCCTCGGGATGCGTTCCGATCTTCATCTTCACGCGCGGAATCCCTGCACTCACCGACCCGCCAAGCTGCCCGCGAAGCTGTTCGTCTGAGTAGGTCGTAAATCCTCCCGAGCCATAAACAGCGGCTCCCTCGCGCATCTGCCCCAGAACACCGCACAACGGCTTCCCCAGCAGCTTCGCCTTGAGATCCCACAACGCAACATCGATCGCAGACAGTGCAGTCGCCGCAATCCCGTCCAGTCCATAGTTACGCTGAGCCTTGCGAATCGCGGAGAACAGAGCGTTCGTGTCAAACGGGCTCTGCCCCTCGACGTGCTTCTTCATCAACTCACGTGCTAAGGGCGCCGCCGTGCTGTGCGAGTAGGTATAGCCAAAGCCCACAGCCCTCTCGCATTTCATCTCCACGACGATCAGCGTTGTTGAGTTCCACGCGAACGTTCCATCCGCTTCCGGCGCGTCAGTCGGAATCGTAAAGGCGGCCGCGGACGTCTCGGCGATCTTCGGTTCAGTGGAGATCATCGTTCAACTCAGGCTCGGAAAAAACAGCTCGGCTCATTGGCATCCGGTTGACACGCATCTTCCACGTCAAACGACCTGCCGCACCGTATCGCTAGCAGCCGTGAGCGCAATCCGCATCCGATTCGGCTCGCCCTTGATCAGCGCTTCCGAGAACTTGATCGCCTGCTCCGGCCGCACCTTCGCCGGAAGCATTGCCGTGTACTGATCGACCACAGCCTCGATGATCACTGGCCCGGGCATTCCCAACGCTCTGTCGAACTCGGCGCCTGCCGTCTTCTGGTTGTCGATGCGCACCCCACTCGCACCTACAGCTTTCGCCAGCGCAACGAAATCAATCGGGAACAGCTCACACTGATACTCAGGATTTCCCTGGAAGACCATCTGCTCCCACTTAATCTGTCCCAGCGTGTTGTTCTTGATGATCACCACTTTGATGGGCAGCTTGTACGCTACGGCGGTGATGATCTCTCCCATCAACATCGTGAAGCCGCCATCGCCGACCACTGCAATAACCTGGCGGTCCGGAAACGCTACCTGAGCTGCAATCGCATAGGGCAGACCGCATGCCATCGTCGCCAGATTTCCGGAGCACGAGTGCATCTGGCCCTTCTTCGCCATCATGTAGCGCGCCCACACCGTTGTATTAGTGCCGGAATCCGAGACGATGATCGCATTCTCCTTCGTGCGCTTCGAGAGCTCCCAACCAACAACCTGCGGCTTCATCGGCATCGCAGGGTTCGTGCCTTCCTTCTCGATGATGGCGTTCCAGTCCCTCATCCCCTTCTGCGTGCGCTCCAGGAACTTGCGATAGCTGTTGCGCTTCAGCATCGGAATCAGCGTCTTCAACGTCTTCTTCGAATCACCAACCAGGCCCACCTCGACGTCATACCGCAAACCTATGCGCTGAGCATTCGAGTCAATCTGCACGCACTTGCAGTCGCCCGGCTTCGGCATGTACTCGATATACGGATACGACGTGCCGATCATGATCAGCGTGTCGCAGTTCTCCATCACCTCTTCGCTGGGCGCCGTTCCCAGCAAACCAATTCCACCTGTCGTATACGGCGAATCATCGGGCACACAGCCCTTCCCCAGTAGCGGTTTCACAATTGGCGCGCCCAGCAGCTCTGCAAGCTGAATCAGCTCTTCACTCGCATGCAGCGAGCCCTGGCCGGCAAGAATCGCGATGCGTTTGCCTTTGTTAATAACCCCGGCCGCGGCTTTTACATCATCCAACGGCGGTACATTGCCACTGATCGCGTTGTGCGACGACGTGTGATGCGGCAGATTGCGCTCTGAACGATTCTGTTTCCCAACCTCCGCGTTCTGCACGTCAATCGGAATCGTAATGTGCGCCACCTGCCGTCTTTCAATCGCCGACCGAATCGCCAGATCCGCAACCGGCTCCATGTGCGGCGCGCTCATGACGCGGTTGTTATAACAAGCGACATCCATGAACAGCTTGTCGAGTTCGACATCTTGCTGGGATAACGTTCCTGCAACATCGTTAAATTGCATGCCCGTAATCGCAAGGACCGGCTGCTGATCCATCTTCGCGTCGTACAACCCGTTCAGCAGATGAATGCCACCCGGACCTGACGTCGCCAGGCACACGCCAAGTCTTCCCGTGAACTTGGCATAGGCGCACGCCATAAAGGCAGCCGACTCTTCGTGCCGTACATGGATGAAACGGATCTTTTTCTGCGCCTTGCGCAGCGACTCCATCACGCCATTGATGCCGTCCCCGGGCAGGCCGAAGATCGTATCAACACCCCACTCAACCAGCTTCTCAACAAGGACATCGCCCGCAGTCATCCGTCGCTCCTTTAGAGGACCGCACTCGAGGGCCCTAAGCGGATAGACGCCCGCCCTACAAGCCGGGGTTTGCTGCAACGCTCGATCTCCGCCGCTTAGACAAAAAACCGGGCATCACACAAATGCCGAATCTGCCCTCTCTTTTGCCGGGTGCCTCAATCCACCTTGGTCTTGCCTCGCCTCATCCGGTCACGATGTTCCCGTACCAGTCGCAGAAACTCGAGCAACGCCGGCCCTTCACGACGCGGATCCCACACCGCCGCCACCCCCGCCGACAACGCGCCTGCGAACGGCCGAAAGACCAGCCCCCGAATTCGCAGCGTCCTCACACCCGATGGCACCAGCGCGATTCCTTCTCCAGCCTCGACCAGCGTCAGAACGCCCGACCACGTCCCCGATGTATTCACTATCTGCGGCGAAAAACCCTCCGCCGCACACACCGCCACAATGTTGTCAAAGAACTCCGTATTCGACCTCCGCTCCGAGATCACCAGCCGCTCCTCGGTCAGATCCCTCACCTTCACGGTGGACCGAGCAAGCCGGTGGTCCGGCCGCATCACCACCACCGCCGGATCGCGAAACAACAGCTCTGACCGAAAGATTTTGCCCAATGGCGGTTGCAGCGGGCGTGTCAGAGCCACATCGATGGTTCCAGCCTCCAGCGCCTCGATCTGCTGCGTGGCATGCATGTCCATCAGCGACAGTCGTATCCCGGGTCGCAGCTTTCGGAACTCGCGAATGATGCGCGGGAAAAAGCCCACCGTTCCCCACAGGAAAAAGCCAATGGCCAGCGTGCCCACCTCGCCGTGGGCTGCTCGCCTCGCTAAATCGATCGCGCGTTGCGCCGCCTCGAGTGTGCGCCGCGCTTCTTCCAGAAACACGCGACCCTGCGGTGTCAGCTGCAATTGCCTGCCAGAGCGGTCAAGCAGCTCGCACCCCAGCTCATGCTCCAGATCGCGGATCTGCTCACTGATCGCCGACTGCGAAACATACAGCCGGCGCGCTGCGGCGGTCATGCTGCCCAACTCCGCAACTGCCTGAAAGTACCGAAGATGGCGCAGCTCCATATCTCATCCTATCGGTTTTCCCGATATGAGGCGTCGGAAAGAACTGCGAATCCTGACTTCAATCTGTGATGTCCTTTTAACTGGGATCACTCTTGCCCTGCTGGAGCTTTCATGTGGATTGTCCGTCTGGCCCTCAACCGGCCTTACACCTTTATTGTGCTGGCAATCCTTATCCTCATCGCCGCCCCGGTGGTGATCCTGCGCACACCCACAGACATCTTCCCCACCATCAACATCCCCGTTGTCTCCATCGCCTGGACGTACACCGGCCTCAGTCCTGAAGAGCTCGAAGGCCGCGTTACCACGCCTTACGAGAAGGCCCTCACCACACTCGTCGACAACATTCAGCACACCGAGTCGGCCACTCTCAACGGTCAGGCGATCATCAAGGTCTACCTCCAGCCTGGCGCCTCGCTCGACACCGCCAACGCACAGGTCTCCGCCGCGTCCGAGTACATGCTCAAGCAGTTGCCGCCCGGCATCCTGCCGCCTGAGATCATCAACTTTTCCGCTTCCAGCGTGCCCATCGTGCAACTCGGCCTCTCCGGTCAGGGCCTTTCCGAGCAGCAGCTCAACGACTACGGCGTCAACTTCATCCGTCCGCAGCTCGTCACCGTCCCCGGCGCTGTATTGCCCAACGCCTACGGCGGCAAGCAGCGCTCCATCATGGTCTATCTCGACCCCAAGGCGCTGCAGGCCAAGGGCCTTTCCCCCTCTGACGTGCTCAACGCGATGGCCCAGCAGAATGTCGTCGAACCCGGTGGCACCGCCAAGATCGGCTCAGCAGAATACGACGTCCGACTCAACAGCTCGCCCTCCACCATCCAGGGCCTCGCGAACATACCCATCAAGCAGGTCAATGGTGCGATGGTTTACGTCCGCGACGTTGCCACAGTCGCCGACGGTTTCATCCCGCAGACCAACATCGTTCGCCAGGACGGACACCGCGGCGTTCTTCTCAGCGTTCTCAAATCCGGCTCCGCCTCCACGCTCTCCGTGGTCAAAGGCGTGCTCGGCCTGCTGCCGCAGGTCGAAAAAACCCTTCCCCCAAGCCTCAAGATCACGCCCATCGGCAATCAGGCGCTCTTCGTACGAGCCTCCATCAGCGGAGTCGTGCGCGAAGCCGTCATCGCCGCCGCTCTTACCGGCCTGATGATCCTGCTCTTCCTCGGCTCGTGGCGTTCGACCCTGATCATCGCGGTCTCCATCCCGCTCTCGATCCTCACCTCGATCATCATCCTCAGCCTCATCGGCGAGACGATCAACATCATGACCCTCGGCGGTCTCGCGCTCGCCGTCGGCATTCTCGTCGACGACGCGACCGTCACGATCGAAAACATCGAACGCTATCT
>Ga0157369_10009870_pt1 | contig 10907 bp, 6 predicted proteins | sample C25metaG_FD_113461 | JGI IMG/M metagenome (GOLD analysis project Ga0157369, IMG submission 113461) | Corn rhizosphere microbial communities from Kellogg Biological Station, Michigan, USA - C2-5 metaG | ecosystem: Host-associated > Plants > Roots > Rhizosphere > Soil | place: USA: Michigan... | reverse complement strand
CGGCGCGATGCGCGGACGGCCGCCGCGATCGACGCTTGGAGTTGTCGTTGGGGGGATTCTCGCATGGCGGGGTGGCAGCGAACCGGCGCGGGAAATAGGCGGGGGATGCCGGGATGCCACGGTGCTGACGAGACGACGCGACATCGGAAGCCACAGGGACTCGGCCGATTGCGCAAGACTAAGCCGTCATGTCTTTATCGCGCCCAAAATCTGCGACGCAACCAGCCTCGGCAGCGGTTCGCATTTGCATTGACACAAATCGTTCTCCAGTGCGACCTGCTTACCCATCATCGTCATCGCGCGTGATGAGCCGTCGCTTATGATAACGCCCATCGTGCCGCACGCTGGGCACTGAACAGAGGCGCCAAGATAAGCGAAAGGTTGGCCTTGAAGCGAAGTGCCCACGATACCCGCAACCACAACCCCGTTGCGGTCAGTCTTATCGCCCTGACGAATGAACCGGCGACTCATGCTGTAAGGCCGTTGGACGGCGTCGCAGCATTGCACGCCCGCTCGATATCGTCCGGCCATACCGGTTCGCGGCAAGTCAGTTGGGCGAGCCAATGCAATAGGGATTGAGAGAATGCCGGAAGTGCCCCGACCGCCACCACCAGCCACACTATCGGATTGCCCGACTTAAGTAGGCCCGAGGTGCCGTCGAAATTCAACCTCAGCGAATTGCGCAGGGAGGCTCCCTTCGGCAGGAACTCGGTCACCGGGGGCAGCGAAGCGGGGCCTTCTTCCATAAATCGCCGGTAGAACTCAAAGTCCTGGTAGAGGACTTTCATGACCTCCTTTCCCCCGACGCTTCCCTCATCGGACGACAGGACAACTCGCGTTCCCATCGAGAATGTATCCTTGACCATCCCCTTGTCGTCAAGAACCAGGCAACGAACCACGCGCGGCGCCGTGCGCGTGGGGCCGCTTCTGGGCTTGCGTTCGACGTACAGGAAGGCGCTATCCCAGGGTACCGATACAACCCCGCCAGGGCCATTGTGCTTGAACGCGTAAATCATCCGGTCACGCCGGTTAAACCGGACGGGCTTGCAGGTGTAATTGAAACAGTCGCGTGTCAATGCCCAAATGCCAATTCCCGAGAAACCGAGCGCGACAAACAAGAAAAACGCAAGCACTCCATAAATGAGCCCCAGTTGTCCCCGCTGCTCGTAGATAGGAGGTACATGAGTCAGCATCCAAAGAAGGGCCGCCGTGAATGCCAACGAACCGAGCCCCGGTAACATAAACGCAAAGACCCCCCAGCCCTTCTCCGAATAGTTTCCGTCTCGGACCTCTAGGCAAGTATCGCTCATCGAGAATACTGAACGCTCATCCTTAGCCGTGTCAGACGCAGGCTGTCCGATTGCGAGGCGGGCAGCCTGCTCTTCCTCGCTGACCGGCCGGTTCAGGCGGTACCACGAGAGTCCGTCAAATGCCATCTCTTTTCTCCATCACGAAAGCATTGCCGTAAATGCCTTTTGGTCTTCGGCCAGAGTGGGAAACCGCTCTTTGGCCTCTTTCAGCCCAAAAAAACATCGTTCAAGCCACTCATCCACTTCCTTACCCTTGAAGTAGTTGATGAGGATACCAATAAGGGCAGCGATAAGCAGAAGCGGCAGGGCCACGACCGCTGCAGCGGATGCCGAAAGGAATATGACAGAGTAAGCGAGAGCAAGACCGACAACCGCTGATGCGGCATCCAGGATAAACATCGTCACATTACCTTCCTTGAAATCCTGCACGGCATGATAGATGTCAATCGCAGCAGACACGAGCCCAACCACCGCGCCGCCGTACCTCCCCGCGACGTTGAGGAAACGTTCTAGTCGAAGCCAGCCTGTACCCAACTGAGCCCCAGCCTTTCCGACGGTGTCAATTGCAGCCGAACCATATTGCGCAACACTCGCCACTAGTCCACCAATGGCGTTGTTGAACTTGATGCCGGCCTCCGATTGATTGAACCGATTCGCCTTCTTCAATTCTTCCCGAGCAAAGCGAAGATTGATAGCACTGAATATCGCCCCGATGCCCGCAAACCCAGGCTCCCCCTTCGTCATGAGCCGAAATTTCGGCATGTAAATCGTCTCGACCACGTCGGGTGTCAACGTCGCACTGGCCAATTTCTCGAAGCCGGGTTTGGCTTTGACGCCAGCCAGGGCAGCTGCCTCTGTCGCCGGGCTTTCGACTGGCACGAACTGCTTCGCCTTAATTTGCGGGTCGGCGCCTCCGCCTGCATTGGCTTTGTCCTGAAGCTGCTTTTTCAGGTCCTGGACACTGATTTTCTGCCGGCCCGGCATCACTTCCTGCATCTGACGGGCGATGTAGTTCACCCACTGGTTTGCCGAACCATATACCGCCTTAAACTCGAACAACTGCTTCGTCCGCATGCACAGAGTTGCATAAAGCACTTTGGCCGCCGCCGTATCTACACTCGCGCTGATAGCTTCGGCCACGGGCCCACCTGTCTCATGGAGAAGCCATGCTAACGCCTTCGCAACAGCAACTTTGATGCCCTTATCCTTCGACTCTTCCACGCCCTCTATCTTGCTGTACGACTCTATGAGCTTCGCGACGAACTCCCTCAGTTCCATGTATGGATAGCCTGACGCCTCCTTGACCTTCTCAGCCAGCACCGGGCTGTTTAGGACGAACGCCCGCAACAGCGGATTACGGGTATCGGATACGTTGCCGTTAGCCCATTTGACGAGCGCATCGACGGCATTCTTGCGGTCAGCCGAACCCTCGATGCATCGTGTAAATGTGTTGGTATAGTTCAGCCCGCATCGCCAGCTTCCCGGCTCGTAATCGGACTCGAAAACATTCAGCAATGCGGAACTGGACAGCCACGCCTGATGGTCTTGCGACAATGGTACAAGCGTGCTCGCCTGCTCCGACTTCATCGCCTTGGCCATCCCCTCCCGGAAGTCCACGATTGCCTGCTGCCGATAGTGGGTCGCATACGGTTTCCATGCTTCCGGGCCGGCCGTTGCAAGCCCAGCCTCCTTCATCGCTTCAATGCTCTTAAGTTGCTTCTCAAGCGCCTTGCCACCATCGAACAGCGCACCGACGCCCATACCCTCATAGGTATTGGCTTCCAGCATGCTGGCGCCACGTTCAACGTCCTCCTTCGCCGATACCGCGACCGCCTTTTGCAGCGCGTCGATTGCGCTGGAGGCCCAGATGCCATGTTCATACGGCGCAAGCGCGGCGCCGAAAGCGACGCGCTGCTCGAAGTTGAGTTCCTGCGTGATGCCAACCGGGTCCCACAACGCGAAGAACAGCCCCTTGTTCGGCAAGATGGAATCCATCGCCTTTTTCAGGGCCGGCTGCTGCCCGGCACGGTCGTGGTACGGAAAGCAGCCGGTGACGAGCGCATCGGGACGGCTATCCTTGTATTCACTCAGAAGCCCCTCGAGATGGTCCAGGCTATCCGCGTGCGACTGGTTCATGGTTCCGTTGTACCAGGCAGTCGCATCGAACTTCTGCATCCGCTTGTCACGACAACCCATGAAGTTCTTCGCATAGGTGTCGCGAACCTTGTTTGTCCAAAGCTCATCGCTGAACGCCAGATACACGGTTCCCGCATGTTCGGCGTCTTCAATGGTGATGCACTGGGCCAGTTGCGCGTGTCCGGCTTGCTGGCAGCTGAACGGCTCCTCGAAACTTCGGTCGAGCTTGATACCGACCGGATATTCGTACAAGTACCCTTCTGCCGTAACTGCATATACCTGCCATCGCTGTGTTTTCGGATAGAAGATATACACGTAGCCGTAGCGCAGGGTGCGCAGCGTGTACTTCGCTTTCTTGAGCGCAATGCCGACGACGCCGTCGCCAAACTTGCCGCCCATGAGCGACATTGCGCCAGCGGAGCTGTGAGCCTTGGAGTTGGCCACGACCCCGTAGCGGACAGGCAGAATCGGCAACCCCTTCTTCTTGCACATGTTGCATGAATTCGGCGCACGCGAGCTGGCCTGCATCGCTGACCGCGTGAGCTGGGATATGTTCGCAAAATTCGTGTCGAGTGCCATTCTTTATCTCTTTCGTGCCACCACTCGGGCTCATTGATATTGGATGCTCTCGCGCGCGATCGTTTCCCAGTCTGCTGCACTCCAGTTCGCTACAGCTTCAGCATACGGACCTTTCCGCGGCGCCTGCAGAATAGCCAGGACGCGCGGGTGACGGTCGAAGTAGGGGGAAACGAATGTGCCGTGGAGTGCAAATGCAAGTAGGTCCCCGCCGGCGAGTCCATGGGCTTCGCCTTTTGCAAGCTGTGCATCGAGCAGCGCCGGCATATCGGGACGAGGCGCCGTACCGTTACGTCGAAGCACGTCCAGCGCGCGCTGAACCAGCTCGATACGCGCGATTCGCGCGTGCTGGTCCGCCGTAACGGCGAAGACGGCTTCCGGTTCGGTTGCGCCGTTGACCACCGTCCAGCCGCTCATGGGGTCGAGGTATGTCCACGATGCAACCGGCCCGAGAAGCGCGCCCATTTGCTCGGCCTTCAAGATGCGGCGCAAGTGCGGAAACACACGCGGGTCGTAGTAGCGGAAGACCGCATCGCCGGAAGTCGGCGCCTGCAGTATCAACCGGTCCGCCAGATGTTGCTGCAGCCGGGCCGTTGCCTTGCCACATTCGACAATGGCGCAGACGACCGGCGGCGAGCCGCTCTCGAGGTCCGACTCGGCACGTTCCTTCAACACTGGCAATTGCAGCTCGGAATGCTCGGCGCAGTACAGTACCGGAGCCACACCCTCAAGCTCGGGACGCGCCGCAGGGACCAACTCACCAACCTTATAGACCGGGGGGACGCCGGAGAGCGCGAGCTGCCCATTGACGCCCTCAACGATGACGTAGTGAACCATACTGACCGCCTACACGAGCGCCGAGCCGGCCTGCGCGGCAGCGGCGAACTGCTGGGCGCACGACTTTGAAGGCGCTAGCTGCGCTGACGCGTTATCGCCCGCCGGGCCATCGAAGACGAGTGGACTGCCCTTTACCTCGACCAATCCCGGCGCATGAATGAAGATTTTCCCTTCGGCGATGCGAATCGTTGCGCCGCCGGCGGTGAGGGTGATTTCCTTCTGGGCCGTAACGTTCACCGAATCCGAAGTGGACACAACCTTCACGGTCTTGTCTGCCGTGAGTTCGATGTTGTCCGACTGCGCCTGCACTTCGACCTTGCCTTTGCCGGCAAACAGCTTGATACCGGCGTTCTGCACGAAGAAGCTCAATTTCTCGCCAACGCTGGCAATCCACGACCTAGCCGCCGAGACGTAGGTGCTTTCGCCGCTGACGAGATTGATGTGCTGGGTCGCTGCCGCGTGGAGCGACTTCTGCGTCGACAGGCCCATGTCCGCTGGGCTCGCGAGCAGCATGACAGGCTGCGAAAACGCATTGGCGCTCCCAGTGCCGCCACCCGCTGTCCTTCCCCCCGCCATAGAACCCTGCGCATCGCTCTGCGTCGTCGCAGCGAAGTCCTTGATTGCATCCTGGGCGTCGTCTAGGGTCTCGGCCTTGCCGTCGGCTGCAGCAAGCGAGCGATGCTGAATCACGCCGCTCGAATCGATAAGGTGCTGTGTGGCTTCCTTCACGTCCAGCGGCTGACTCGACGTACCGCCGCGGGCATAGGTCGACACGTAGAGTCCGTGTCCGGCCCTCAGTGCTCCCGACGCCTCAGTCTTCAGCTCGAAGCCCGTACCAAGATAGTTACCGCGCGTATTGCCGTTATGGTCGATGAGATAGCCGACGTGCAGATACGAATTCGCCGTCGAGCTGTAAAGCTGCGCCCGGTTCTGCGACGTGGAGTCGTCGAAAACGAGTTGATTGAAGCCGTGACCGCTGTACTCTTGGGACTTGAAACCGGACAGCAGGCCGTTCGAATGCCAATGCGGTGTGTTGACAGAATGAAAGAGCACGCCGCTCACGACCGGACGGTCACAATCCCCATCGAGGTAGTTGACGGCCACTTCTTGCCCGATTCGCGGCACAAAAACACCGCCGAATCCTTTGCCAGCGTGCGGCAGTATCACTCGCATCCAGCACGACGATGCCTCGTTGTTGCCGCCCAGACGATCCCAGTGCATTTGAACCTTCACGCGGTTCAACTCGTCCGTGTACACCTCCTCGCCCGCCGGCCCGACGACGGTGGCCGTCTGCATGTGCATGACCGGCTTTGCGTGCTCGAACGGACTGCGGAAAGGCACGGAGCGACGCTGCGCCTCGATCTCGACCAGCACGAAGCTTTCGTTGCCCAACGGATCTTTGGACAGGAATGCGGCTTGCCGGTCCTTGTACTCTGCACGCAGGCGAGACAGGCGCCGCTGCAGGCTACCCGGAAATGGACGGCTGTTGCCCAGCGGCAGATTGTTCTGGATAGCCCAGCGCGCACCGAGAATCGCGAACTCGCGGTCTTCGGGCTTGTCGCCATCGTGTTCGGGGTGGTCCTCGAGCGTGAACCACCCGCCGGCGTCCATACACGAGACGCTGCCCACCCCATGAAAACGTTTGCTGCGGGAGGCCATTTCTTCGAGACGGACCCGTACCGCGCGCTCTCCGCGGTCATATGACTCGTCGGTCACCGGGAAACTGTAGTGACCAGCGTATTCGTATACCTCTAGCTGCTGTGGGATATCGCCTTGGTCGACCGGGGAACGCCCCGCCCGCTGCAAGGCGCGTGACGGACGTTTGTAATCGGCCGTGCTGAACGCGTAACCGACGCTCTGCGTCGTGCGCTCGCTGCCCCATTCGACGAGCGTACCAGCTTGACCATCCCTGTCGCCGCGATAGAACGATATCTGCTGGGTGGCGAGCGCCTTGCACTTGAAGAGGTCATCGGTCACGACGACCGTATGCGACTTGCCGTCCTCAGCATGCTCAACATACGTGAACCAACCCTCTGACTCCATCAGCCGATGGGCAAAATTGTGGTCAGTTTCGTACTGGGTGCAATACGACCGAACCGCACCCGCGTCTTTCACATCGATCCGGAAGTGGCCCCGTGCCTGCGAATGACCGTTGAATACTTCAGCCAGGATGTCAGCGGTCGTCAGGTCCTGGAAGATGCGTGCGTCCGTGCGGTACCGCAGAAAGCGCATCCACGACGAAAACGAAAGCTGGTAGTAACACAGCCCCCCATCCGCCCCCAGGCGTCGCGTCGCATGGACGTAGCCCTGCCAAGGAAGGTATGACTCGTCGGCTTGGCGTACCCATAACGTGACGGGTTGCCCCATCAGCTTCTTCAGTTGGAGCGCATTCTCGCGGGAAATAACGTCGACCGTGAATTCGAAATCACGGCCCATGCGCGATTCGCCGATAACGCGCTGCGGCAACAGCACCTTCGCCCCGAGGGGGGTGTCCAGGATGAGCGTCCGGTCCGTCTGCTCGATTCCCGCGTCGAGCATCAACGCGTTGGGCAACCTACCCATTTCGAATATCTCCTCGGGAAGTGAAAAAAGAACGTAAAGCGGAGTGGCACAACGTCGGAAGCGATTTTGCCACAACAGCCTGCTCGATTTGATAACAAACGTAAAAGAGACTCATAACCCTGCGAACGCGATTCAGCTCATCGAAATCTTTCGTCTCGGCAATATTGACACTCTTACACCAAAAACGAGTGCTACGTCGCTCACCCCATCGACAATGAAACGGCGCAATAATATTGCGCGACATATCTCAATGCATAATTCTGAAATTTTCTCAATCCGCCCTACGAGCACTCACTTCAACTACCTAGCCTCATTTGCAAGCACTTATTCCGAGAAATACAACTGACAGAAATGACAGGTCACGTACATTTCGCTCGGCATTACCGCCGTTAATGAGGTTGCTCAAATCATCCATCATCAGCACAACTGGCCGACCTCACTCGACAATCTGTTCGAGTTCGTGGCGAAGTTCCACTCGCGGCCGATTTGCGGCATGATCGGATGCGGGCACAGCTCGATGCGATTGCCATCATCTGGTCCGAAGTGACTGTAGCTGGGGCAGCGGGAAAGCCTAGCAGCGACAGACACCTCGCGATAGGGCGAGATGGCGCCGCTCCTGGTCGCGCGGCGCTTTGAGCACTATACGAGCCAATCCATCTTTCAAATTGCTTCCAAACAACAAGCTGGGCTGGTTGCCGAGAAGAGCCGCGCCGCTCGCTGGCCTCACAATTCCGATCTGCAGCCCGAAGCGTAACGGCGTGCCGGCTGCATATCGCGGAACGCATGGCGCACAGCACGCACAACTTGTTGACGATCGCCCTTCACTCGGAGCACTGTTTCGAAACTCCGTATCGCGCCCACTCGGCATGATGCTGGGAAAAAGAAAATACTTGCGGGGGCGATGATGAGAGAGCATCAAGCCAGACGGGAACACCTCACGATATATCTCGTCAAGGATGCGAAGCTGACAGATGAGCAGATCGTCAAAACCGATCGTGCAAAGTCGCCGTACGATCTGAAAATCAGCGAGGGAGTCGCTCGCCTTTACGCCAAGAAGAGTTCGCGCCCGAAATTGCCCGACTGGGCTCCATTTCTCGTTCGCAACCAAGACGTGCCGCCCGACCTTTTCGACGGTACCCGGTCCGAGGGGGCCGTCCTGCTAGTCCAGCATGCCGGCGCGCTTTTCGCGCTGTCGTTCGGGATGGGACACCACCTCATAAACCTCGACCTGGTCGAGCGCGACTTCGGATTGCGCGTAACGCTCAATTCAATCGACCCACTAAAGCTGCGCAGCCTCGACAAAGCGAGCCACGAAGTCAATCCGTTACACATACGGAGTCAGAGCGCACAAGACGCCGACATATTCGATTTGAATATCGACCCAGAGCTCGACATGGTCCATGCAGTCACCGGAACATCCGAGGTCGCAATCTTCGGCGAACACATCAGCGGCCGCGACGCGTTGACAATCAACCCACCAGCGACTCTCGACGACCTCCCAAAGATTCTGGCCGAGGCGCTCGCCCGCCGGAACAAGCCTCTGCCCGAGCGATTCGTCTGGATCGATAACGTCCATCGAGTCCGCGATTCGACAATGATCGAATGTCTCGACGACGCGCTCACCGACGCCTTGCGATCAAATCCCCGGCCTGAAAACCTTTGGCTAGGGGAGCCGGAGATCGTGGACTGGGAAACGCAGACTGGCTACTCGTTCGACCAGCGGTCGAGGACGGCGCGCCACCGTACGCTGCAAATCGACCAGTTACTCGATTACATCGCCGAGCACGGAGAAAAACCAAGCGCGACGCTACTGCGGTCCATCTCGGTACACGTGAACGACGCGAATTACCAGTCGATCAAGACCTGGACTGCCTACCGGTGCCTATATGCGGAGCTTCCGATGGGTAAGGAGACGTTCATTCTGCGCAATGGCCTGTGGTACGAAGTCAGCAGGAAGTTCGTCGACGAAATCGACACCTACTTCAAACGGCTCGACGCCGAGCCGGCGAAGATGCCCGTATACCGACATGCCAACGAGGGCTTATACAACGAGAGCGTCGCAAACGAGAATGCTGGATATGACCTGCTGGACAAGAAAAACATCTCATTCGGCAACGCCTATGACAAGATTGAATTTTGCGATCTCGTGCGCGATGGAACCGACCTGATCCACGTGAAGCTATATCGGAGTTCGGCGACGCTCAGTCACCTCTTCGCCCAAGGTAGCGTTTCAGCGGAGACGTTCATGCGCCATGAAGAGTTTCGGGTCAAGCTCAATGAAAAGCTTCCCACCAGTATCAGGCTCGGCGCCCCTTTCGCGCGTCCGAAGGCCGAGAACTATCGGATCGTCTACGCCATCGCGACCACAAAGGAGCTTCCTAAGGAGCTGCCGTTCTTTTCAAAAATTACCCTCAAGAATGCAATCATCGGCTTGAACGGACTTGGCTTCCGAGTTGCCCTTGCTCGCATCGACATCGATCCCGACTTCCTGAAAACCGCAAACTACAAGCCGGCCAGCAACGCGGCGGGCTCGGCGAGGTCGGCAGCAACGCCGCGCCGCGCGGCGCCGCGACATTCAAGCGCCACCCACGCCTCCGCCTGCCGTATGAATTTCGCCGCGTGCCGTCCCCAAGGTGGACATCGAACGTCTGCGGCAAGCGATTAACCCATGCCGAGCGTCTATGCGACGCGCGGCATGGGTTAATCGCCAGACTACGCCAAGACGCGCCGCCTATGCAGTGGGCATTTCCAGCACCAGTACGGGAAATTGAACGCAACGAACGCTACTACTGCGGCTCGGGGAAGGGATTTAAACATTGCCACGGCAACTAGTCGTGAATGAAGTTGACATGCAAGCCACCTGGGACCGCAGACCACACAATCCCTTTCGCCGAATCGAGAGCCTACTAAACGGTTTTCGCGGCGGCTGGACGTCGACGCAGAATACGGAGAAAGAGAGGCAACCTGCACTTGATTTCTTTCGGCTCGTGGAACCTGCGCGGTCGTCAGGGGCACCCCGTATCGACAACGCGGCTTCGCAAAGATAGCCGCTGCGTTAACTTTAACGCCTGTCCTGCAATTGGTACTACGTTTGCACGCTGATCGAACCGTAGCACTTGCAGAGGTAACGCTGAATCTCCATGCACCGAGCCGTAAGAACGAGTTGAGGGCGAGCGGAGCCTGTAGGTTCCGTCATCTTTGATGTCGGGAAAATAGCGCAGCATTGCCGATGCGTAGCTTAACGCGAGACGAACCGCAGAGCATCCGTGGCAAAAACGACAGGACGAGGGAAAGGAAAACCGGAAGGAGAGCCAGATCGAATTTCCGTATGATTTCCGCACAGGCTGAAATCAAAACACAAAAACCTCTGAAACCCTTGTCCAACTTGGCGCGCCCGGCTGGGATCGAACCAGCAACCCCTGCCTTCGGAGGGCAGTACTCTATCCATTGAGCTACGGGCGCGTGTGACAGTGAACCGACCCTGAT
>Ga0157369_10009867_pt1 | contig 10910 bp, 10 predicted proteins | sample C25metaG_FD_113461 | JGI IMG/M metagenome (GOLD analysis project Ga0157369, IMG submission 113461) | Corn rhizosphere microbial communities from Kellogg Biological Station, Michigan, USA - C2-5 metaG | ecosystem: Host-associated > Plants > Roots > Rhizosphere > Soil | place: USA: Michigan... | reverse complement strand
GGCAACCTGTTGGATAACGCCTGCAAATGGGCGGATGCCGACGTGCGCCTGAGCGTCACCGAGACTGAGCACCATTACCTGCTGGCGGTGGAAGATGACGGCCCCGGCATTCCTGAAAGCCAGCGAGACCAGGTGTTCAGCCGTGGCGCACGCCTGGACGAACAGATCGATGGCCATGGCCTGGGGCTGGGGATCGTGCGGGATATTGTCGAGGTGTGGGGTGGGGTGTTGCAGTTGCAGGCGTCTGAACTGGGCGGCCTGAAAGTGTTGATCGAACTGCCCTGTGGGAGGGGGCTTGCCGGCGATGGCGGTATTCCAGTCAAAAAACAGATTGGCTGATACACCGCAATCGGGGGCAAGCCCCCTCCCACATTGGATAGCCTTGCATTTTCAGACGCGGAACTGATCCATCAACCCCTGCTGCTGATTCGCCAGGCTGTTCAACGCCTGGCTCACCCGCGCCGATTCGTTGGCCTGCTCGGACAGTGACTCGGTCACGTCGCGAATGGTCGCCACGTTGCTGTTGATCTCCTCGGCCACCGCGCTTTGCTCTTCGACGGCGCTGGCGATCTGCAGGTTCATGTCGCTGATCACCGTTACCGCATCACCGATCTGGCGCAGGGCGGTCACCGCCTGTCCGACCTGTTCGACGCTGCCCTGGGCCTGGCGGTAGCTGTTGCCCATGGCGCCGACCACGTCGGTGGTGCCGCTTTGCAGGTGCTCGATGACCAGGCGGGTTTCTTCCACCGACTCCTGGGTCCGTCGCGCCAGGTTGCGCACTTCATCGGCCACTACCGCAAAGCCACGCCCGGCTTCACCGGCGCGGGCTGCTTCGATGGCGGCGTTGAGCGCCAACAGGTTGGTCTGCTCGGCGATGCCGCGGATCACTTCCAGCACCGAGCCGATTTTTTCACTGTTGGCCGCCAAACCTTCGACCTGGGACATGGCCGTGCTCATGTCCGCCGCCAACTCCCCGATATTGCGTGTGGTTTGATCGATCACGGTGAGGCCGTCGCGGGTGGCCTGGTCGGCATCGCGTGCGGCCTGGGCTGCTTGCGCCGCACTGCGGGCCACGTCCTGGGCGGTGGCGCTCATTTCGTGGGAGGCGGTGGCCACCTGGTCGACCTGGCGGTACTGCTGCTCCATGCCGGCGCTGGTTTCAGTGGCAATCGCGGCGGACTGGTCGGCGGTGCCACGGGCGTCCTGCACCGAGCGTTTGACCTCGGCGATGATCGGTTGCAGCTTGTCGAGGAAACGATTGAACCAGCCAGCCAATTGGCCCAGCTCGTCCTGTTTGTCGTAGGCCAGGCGCCGGGTCAGGTCGCCTTCGCCGCTGGCGATGTCTTCGAGCATGTGCGCCACGCCGAGGATCGGCCGGGTCACGCTACGTGCCATCAACCACACCAGGATCAAGCCGACCACGGCGGCCAGCAGGCCCAGGCTCAGCTCCAGCAGGGTGCCCTTGGCATTGTCGGCATCCAGTCGGTTTTTCAGCGCTTCGGCGGGGGCCACCAGGACCTTCTCCGGCACATCCAGCAGCACGCCCCACGGCTTGCCGTCCGGGATCGGTGCGAACGGCGCGAGCACCTTGAGCTGGTGATCGGTGCGCAGGCTGCGGATCTGCGAGCTGCCGGCCAGGGCGCTGATCAACTGTGCGCCGTTGGCAGTGTCGACCTGGTCCAGGCGCTGGCTGAGTTTGCTGGCGTCGGGGCTGTAGCCGGCGAGCAAACCGGTCGGGCTGAGGATGCTGACCTGGGTCTGGCCGTCATACAGCTTGTGGCTGGCCTGCTGGCTCACGGCCTGCAGGCTGTTGAGGTTGATGTCCACCGACAGCGAGGCGATGACTTTGCCGTTGGCCATCAACGGGAAGACAATGCTGGTCATCAGCACGTTTTGCCCGTTGATCGTGTAGAAGTACGGTTCGATCACACATGGCTTGAGCGTGGTGCGCGGGCAGGTGAACCAGGCATTGGCCTTTTCGCCGCTGGGGCCGACGCGGGTGTCGGACATGTCGCTTTCCGGCAGTGCCATTGACTCCAGCTTGCCGGGTGTCGGCTGCGACCAGTACAGGGCGAAGCGCCCCTTGTCGTTACTGCCCAACTCTGCCTGGCCGGCGAACAGCTCATCCTTGCCGTCCAGCGCATTGGCTTCGAACACCAGGGACAGACCGAGCAGATCCGGGTTGGCCTGCAACGCGGCCTTGACCTGGCGGGTCAGGTCTTCACGGGTGTCGAAGGCGTCGAGAAAGCGCTTCTCGGCCTGCTCGCGCAGGAACAGTACCTGGCGGGAAAAACCATGGCCGTACTGATAGGCGTCCATGAACTGGCGACGGATGCCCAGCGCCTGCACCTCACCCTGGGCTTCGATGCGCGCCTGGGCGGCTTCATCCAGCATCTGCATGCTCGAGGCCTTGACCTGCTGCGAGCTCTGCGCCATGCGATACAGCGACAGACCCACCAGCAGGGTCACGATTCCCAGCTGGCACAAGCCAGCGAGCAGGGTGATTTTCCATTGAATGGAGAGCTGCCTGAGCGACATCGGTACATCCTTACCTGAAAACACAGAGAGCCCCTGTATCGGCGGTTTCAGGTTTTTCTTTATTCAAACGATCGATTTAAACCTGAAAGCGGCGCCGTTTTTTGACATGCGCGCCCGCCTGCTGCAAAGTGCGCGCCCTCTAATAAGACCTCCTTCAAGCCTGCACGCCGGTTGCCACCCAATGGCCGCCCGGGCGCGGGCATGCCTGTTTTTTATGTTTTTTGCTTGAGGTAACCATGATTAACGCAGTCATTGCCGCGGTCGGTACCATGCTGGTGCTCAGCCTGTCCCGCGTGCATGTGGTCATCGCCATCATCCTCGGCGCCCTGGTGGGCGGCCTGACCGGTGGCCTGGGGATCGAGGCCACGCTCAAGGCCTTCAATGGCGGCTTGGCTGGAGGGGCGACGGTGGCGTTGTCCTACGCCTTGCTCGGCGCTTTCGCCGTGGCGATTGCCAAGTCCGGCCTGGCTCACGCGCTGGCCGACAAGGCCCTGCTGCTGGTAGACCGCCAGGAAGCCAGCGGTGGCAGCCACGTCAAATGGCTGCTGATCGGCCTGCTCTGGGGGGTGGCGATTGCCTCGCAGAACATCCTGCCGATCCACATCGCGTTCATTCCATTGCTGGTGCCGCCGCTGCTGTACGTGCTGACCAAGCTGCAACTGGACCGCAGCCTCATCGCCTGCGTGATGACCTTCGGCCTGATCACGCCGTACATGTTCCTGCCGGTAGGCTTCGGCAATATCTTCCTCAACCAGATCCTGCTGGCCAACGTGGCCAAGAGCGGCGTGGACATCAGCCAGGTCAACGTCACTCACGCCATGAGCCTGCCAGCGCTGGGCATGGTCGTCGGCCTGCTGGTAGCGGTGTTCATCAGCTACCGCAAGAAACGCGTGTACGACCTGGAGAAGATCGAGCGGGTCGAGCAGGTGGCGGTGCAGTACAACCCACTGACCCTGCTGGTAGCCGGGCTGGCGATTGCCTCGGCGTTCATCATTCAGCTGTGGCTGGACTCGATGATCATCGGCGCCCTGGCCGGGTTCCTGATCTTCTCGGTGTCGGGCATCGTGCGCTGGCGCGACACCGACGACCTGTTCACCGAAGGCATGAAGATGATGGCGATGATCGGCTTCATCATGATCGCCGCCTCGGGCTTTGCCGAAGTGCTCAAGGCCACCGGCGATGTGCGTTCGCTGGTGGAAACCTCGGCAGCCTTCATCGGCCATAGCCGTGGGGTAGGGGCGTTGTTGATGCTGCTGGTGGGGCTGTTGGTGACGATGGGCATCGGCTCGTCGTTTTCCACCGTGCCGATCCTTGCGGCGATCTTTGTGCCGCTGTGCGTGCAACTGGGCTTCAGCCCCATGGCCATCGTGTGCATCGTCGGCACGGCCGGCGCCTTGGGTGATGCCGGATCGCCGGCCTCGGACTCGACCCTGGGGCCCACCTCCGGCCTGAACATCGACGGCCAGCATCACCACATCTGGGACACCGTGGTGCCGACCTTTCTGCACTACAACCTCCCGTTGCTGGCATTCGGCTGGCTGGCTGCCATGACCCTCTGACCGTAGCGGGCTTACTACAGAAACATCCTACGCGGCCGTTAACCTCTCAAGTCGCCACTAATAAGAGAGAAAACCCATGCGTCTGAGCCTCAAGGCCAAAGTCCTGTCCCTCGCCGTAGTGCCGGTGCTGTTGTTTGCCGTGGTCATCAGCCTGACCACCGTGTGGATCCTGCAGGGTCAGGCGCGCAATGAGGTGCAAGAGACCCGCCAGCGCCTGCTCAACGACGCCAAGGCCACCCTGCAAAGCTACGTCGAAGTGGCCATGACCACCATCAAGCCGCTCTACGACGCGGCAGCCCCCGGTGATAACGCGGCGCGCGCCGAGGTGGTCAAGCTGCTGTCCAACACCAGTTACGGCAAGGACGGCTACTTCTTCGGCTATGCCTCCGAGACCATCCGCCTGTTCAAGGGCAACAGCCCCGACGGCGTGGGCAAGAGCTTCAAGGACAACCGCGACCCCAACGGGGTGTACGTCAACCGCGACCTGGTCAAGGTCGGCAAGGACGGCACCCATTACCTGCAATACAGCTCGACCCAACCGGGCCAGACCGAACTGGTGCCCAAGATGGGCTACACCGAATACCTGCCCAAGTGGGACATGGTCATCGGTACCTCGGTGAACCTGGACGGCATCGAAGCCCGGGTGGCGGTGGTCGAGGCCAAGGTCGAGAAACGCATGGAAGGCGTGCTGCTGAGCATCCTCGGCGTGGCCGTGGTGGTGCTGCTGGTGATCGCCGCCGTGGGCATGCTGCTGGCCAATACCATCCTGCGTCCGCTGCACCTGATGAAAGCCAACCTCGACGATATCGCGGCCGGTGAAGGCGACCTGACCCGCCGCCTGGCCATCACCAGCCAGGACGAGCTGGGCGATCTTGCGGGCGCGTTCAACCGGTTTGTCGACAAGATCCACGGCCTGGTGCGCCAGATCACCGAGATGACAGGCCAACTCACCGGCCTGGTCAGCCAGGTGTCCGAGCAGGCCCAGCGCTCCGAACAGGCCATGGAGCGCCAGCGCCATGAGACCGACCAGGTTGCCACGGCGATCAACCAGATGTCCTCGGCCGCCCAGGAAGTGGCGCGCAGTGCCCAGGGCGCGTCGGTCGCGGCCCAGCAGACCGACGCCGAAGGCCAGGCCGCCAAGCGCGTGGTGGACGGCAGCATCGCGCAGATCCATGCGCTGGTGAACGACATCCGCAGCAGCGGCGTGTCCCTCGACAGCCTGCAGCAGGACGTGGCCTCCATCGTCAGTGTGCTCAGCGTGATCCGCTCCATCGCCGAACAGACCAACCTGCTCGCGCTCAACGCCGCAATTGAAGCCGCGCGGGCCGGGGAGGCCGGGCGTGGGTTTGCGGTGGTGGCCGACGAAGTGCGCGCCCTGGCCAGCCGTACCCAGACCAGCACCCAGGAAATCCAGGGCATGATCGACCGCCTGCAAAAAGGCACCGAAGCCGCGGTGGACGCCATGCGCCGCTCCAGCGACGCTGGCGACGGCACCTCGGCCCAGGCCAACCAAGCCGGCGCGTCCCTGGACACCATGGCGCAGTTGATCGGCACCATCAATTCGATGAACGCCCAGATCGCCAGCGCCGCCGAAGAGCAGACTGCCGTCGCCGAAGAGATCAACCGCAGCGTGCATCAGATTGCCGTGGCGGTGGACAGCGTGGCCGACGAGACCCAGCTGGGCGCCCAGACCTCCCGCAGCCTCGCGGACCTGGGCCAGCGCCTGGGGCAGCTGGTCGGCCAGTTCAGGATCTAGCGCTGAGGGGCTGGGCGGCGATGCGCTAGAGGTCGCGCATCAGCAAGCCGAAGCGCAGGTCCATCGCCGCCGGGAGTGGCAGATACACCGTGTGCCCATCTCCCGGCGCGACCTCGATGGCGTCGCCCTTGGCGTTGTGCAGGGTGGCCAGGTCGAAGTGGAAGTTGCCGGCGGGTGTCATCAATTCCAGGTGATTGCCCACGGCGAAGCGGTTCTTCACCTTGATCTCGGCCAGTTCGCCCCGGCGCTCGCCGGTCAGTTCGCCGACGAACTGCTAGCGCTCCGACACCGAGCTGCCGTTCTGGTAGTTCTGGTACTCATCGTGCACATGCCGGCGCAGGAACCATTCGGTGTAGCCGCGCTGGGCCAGGGATTCGAGGTTGATCATCAGGCTGCGGTCGAAGACACGACCGGCCACCGCATCGTCGATGGCCTGGCGATACACCTGGGTGGTGCGCGCGCAATAGAAGTGCGACTTGGTGCGGCCCTCGATCTTCAGCGAGTGCACGCCCATGTGGGTCAGGCGTTCCACGTGCTGCACCGCGCGCAGGTCCTTGGCGTTCATGATGTAGGTGCCGTGTTCGTCTTCGAAGGCCGGCATCTGTTCATCGGGGCGGTTGGCTTCCTGCAACAGAAACACCTGGTCGGTCGGTGCGCCAATGCCCAGGGTCGGCTCGCAGTGCTGGACGATATCGCCGGTGGCGTTTTCCACCGCCGGGGTCGCCTGGTATTTCCAGCGACACGCATTGGTGCAGGTGCCCTGGTTGGCATCACGCTTGTTCATGTAGCCCGAGAGCAGGCAGCGCCCGGAATAGGCCATGCACAGGGCGCCGTGCACAAACACTTCCAGCTCCATGGCCGGCACCTGTTGGCGGATTTCATCGATTTCTTCCAGGGACAACTCCCGCGACAGGATCACCCGGCAGATCCCTTGCTGCTGCCAGAACTCGACGCTGGCCCAGTTCACCGTATTGGCCTGCACCGACAGGTGGATGGGCATCTGCGGGAAGTGCCGGCGCACCAGCATGATCAGCCCGGGATCAGACATGATCAGCGCATCCGGACCCATGGCGATCACCGGGGCGAGGTCCTTGAGTAAGGTCTTCAACTTGGCGTTGTGCGGCGCAATGTTCACCACCACGTAGAAACGCTTGCCCAGGGCATGGGCTTCCTGGATGCCGAGGGCCAGGTTGGCGTGGTCGAACTCGTTGTTGCGTACCCGCAGGCTGTAGCGCGGTTGGCCGGCATACACCGCATCGGCGCCATAGGCGAAGGCGTAGCGCATGTTTTTCAAGGTGCCGGCAGGGGCGAGCAGTTCGGGGGCGAGGATGGGAGGCATGGGCACGGGTCGCAAAAGGTCGCGAAGGTAGCCGAGCGGCGAGGGCGTTTCATTGATCCAGATCGTGCTTTGCGCATTTTTGTATCGCTGTGTATCGACGGGGCTGTGGATACGTATCGATTTATCCGCACGGTTTTCCGACACAGGCGCGATACCTCATCCGGTCTTAATGGGCTTCCCGTATCCATAAGGTGATCACCATGCTCTTCGTCGCATTCCTGGGCGGCATCCTGACCGTCCTCAGCCCTTGCATCCTGCCGGTGGTGCCGTTTCTGCTCGCCGGTGTCGACCGCAGTCGTCGTTCGATCCTGTTGACCCTCGGCGGCATGGTGCTGACCTTCGCGCTGGTTTCCAGCCTGGCGGTGGTCAGCTCGGAGTGGGTGATACAGGCCAATAACACCGGCCGTCATGTGGCGCTGATCGTGATGGGGCTGTTTGCGCTGTCGCTGATCTCGGCGCGGGTCGGTGGCTGGCTGGCGCGGCCGTTCGTGTTGTTGGGCAACCGTATCGATCCTGACAGCCGTGCGCTGTCCGGTCCGCTCAAGTCGCTCATGATCGGTGTCGCCACAGGCCTGCTATGGGCACCGTGCGCCGGGCCGATCCTGGGTGTGATCCTGACCGGTGCGATGCTGCAAGGCGCCAATGCGCAGACCAGTCTGTTGCTGCTGGCCTACGGGCTGGGTAGTGCGCTGTCCCTGGGCACCCTGATCGTTGCCGGGCGCGGCCTGGTCAATCGACTCAAGGCCTCCATTCCGCTGACCGGTTGGCTGCGCCGTGGGGCAGGGGTGGCGGTACTGGCCGCGGCCGTGGTGATTTCTACCGGTGCTGACAAGACCCTGCTCGCCGGCACTTCGTCCGAAGGCGTCAGCAGCCTGGAAAAAGGGCTGCTGGAAAACGTGCCCAAGGTGGTGGATTACGTGGTGAGCAAGGTCAAGGCCGACCCGCAGGACAATGCACGGGGTGCCATGCCGTCGCTGGGCGGCGCTGTCGAGTGGCTCAATTCACCTGAACTGACTCGCGAATCCTTGAAAGGCAAGGTGGTGCTGGTGGATTTCTGGACCTACGACTGCATCAACTGCCAGCACACCCTGCCGTACGTGAAGGCCTGGGCGAAAAAGTACGCGCAGGACGGCCTGGTGGTGATCGGCGTGCACACTCCGGAATACGGCTACGAGCGCATCATCGGCAACGTCAAGGAGCAGGTGCGCAAGTTGGGTATTACGTACCCGGTGGCGATCGACAACAACTACGCGATCTGGCGCCGCTTCGATAACCAGTACTGGCCCGCCCATTACCTGATCGATGCCAACGGGCAGGTGCGCGACACGCATTTTGGTGAAGGCCGGTACGAGGCCCAGGAGCAGATGATCCAGACGTTGTTGAATGAGGCCAAGGCCACGCAGTGATAGGGTCTACGCTTGTTCGATAACCAACGGCACTCCCAGGAATCGCTGCGGACTAAGCAACAGGGCCTATACCGGCCCTGTGCTTTTCTGACATGGACCGGACATGAATCAAACCAACCTGCAATTCAAGACCCTGCTGTTGTTGCTGGGCCTGGTGACCGTCGCGTTTATCTGGATATTGCTGCCGTTCTACGGCGCCGTGTTCTGGGCGGTGATCCTCGGCATCATTTTTGCCCCGATGCAGCGCCGCCTGCAGCAGCGCTTTGGCTGGAACCGCAATTTCACTTCCCTGGCGACCTTGAGCGCCTGCCTGGTCATCGCGATCCTGCCGGTGATCATCACCAGTGCCTTGCTGGTGCAAGAGGGCGCGACGCTCTACAAGAATGTCGAGAGCGGCAAGCTGGATGTGGCGGGGTACATCTAGCAATTCAAGAACGTGCTGCCGCCGTATTTCCAGCACCTGTTGGACCGTTTCGGCATGGGCAACCTGGAGGGTTTGCGCGAGAAGATCGTCAAGAGCGCGATGCAGGGCAGCCAGTTCTTTGCGACCCAGGCGTTCAGCTTCGGCCAGGGCACGTTTGATTTCCTGGTGAGCTTTTTCATCATGCTGTACTTGCTGTTCTTCCTGCTGCGCGACGGCCCGGAGCTGGTGCGCAAGGTGCGTACGGCGGTGCCGCTGGCCGAGCCGCAGAAGCGGCGGTTGCAGCTCAAGTTCAACCGGGTGGTGCGCGCCACGGTCAAGGGCAATGTGCTGGTGGCGGTAACCCAGGGTGCGCTGGGCGGGCTGATCTTCTGGTTCCTGGACATTCCCAGTGCGTTGCTCTGGGCGGTGCTGATGGCGTTTCTGTCGTTGCTGCCGGCCGTGGGCGCCGGGATTGTGTGGGGGCCGGTGGCCGTGTACTTCCTGCTGAGCGGTGCGATCTGGCAGGGCGTGGTGCTGGGGCTGTTCGGCGTGTTTGTGATTGGCTTGGTGGACAATGTGCTGCGCCCGATTCTCGTGGGCAAAGACACCAAGATGCCGGACTACCTGATCCTGATCTCGACCCTGGGCGGTCTGTCGGTGTTTGGCCTCAATGGTTTTGTGATCGGGCCGCTGGTGGCAGCGCTGTTCATGTCCAGCTGGGCGTTGTTTGTGGAGAGCAAGCCGCGAGTCAAACTGCCATTGCCCTGACCTCAGGCGTGGAGCCTGAAGTTCGATACGTGTTGCAGTTGTTTTTCGGCATCCGACAGGGATGTCAGTGGCCGCTGATGGCTTCACCATCGCGTACCAGGTACCAGCAGGCGAGAAGACCCGACTTGCGAAGCGGGGCGGGGACGGCGCTGCCGATGACGGACATGATTTGTACAGTGGGCATAAAGACCTCCAATCGCTATGGGGGTCACTTTACGGGGCGGGCTGGCGCAGGAAAAATCACCCGTCTCGATAGTCGACATCGACGCGAGGCGTCAGTCCACGACCTGATCGAGCATGTTCACCACTTCCTGCTCACTGAGCAGCCCCTTGCGCACCAGGTTTTCCGCGAGCAACGCGAGGAACTTGGCGCTGCGGTGGCCTTCCAGGTGCTTGAGTTCCGTGAGGGCGCTGTAGACCTTGCTGGATGTACAGAGGCCGGCGGCGCGGTGCGGGTTTTGCGTGGGCATGGTCAGTCGTCCTTGTTGTTATTGGGTGGACAGTCTCGATAGTGGAAGTGTTTCGTGACACAAACATGACAGCGCAAGGCCTGTTCGGGCAAGTAGACATTGGTGTTGATGATGTGCGATTGCGCGCCGGGCATTGTCCTCAGAGCGACCTTGACGCCCTGAATCCGGACTTTCCAGGCAAAAAAAGGCCCCGCGATCACGCGAGGCCTGTTTCAGACGGTGCGGTTACCAGCCGCGACCGTAGTAACCGTGGGGAGGGCCGTAGTAGCCGCGGGGTGGCCCGTAATAGCCACGCGGTGGGCCGTAATAGACCGGCGCCGGGCGGTAGTAAACCTGTTGCTGCACATACACCGGCGGTGGCGGTGCGTAATAAACCGGCGGCGGAGCGGCATATACCGGCTGCGGTTGCACATACACCGGCTGCTGCACATAGACCTCACGCGGCTGGCTGGCAACCACGGAGCCCACGACTGCAGCGCCGACTAAAGCACCCAATACAGCCGGGCCACCCCAACCACCACCGGGGGCGGAGGCTTGGCCTGCCATCGCGAGGGCGCCAACCAGCAAGGCGATCTTGGGGATTGTACGAATCATGGTCATTCCTCGGTTAGCCCCAGCGCTTGTGGTCTGCAATCAATAGACTCAAGTAATGTCGCGGGGATACTTTTAAG
>Ga0157369_10009866_pt1 | contig 10911 bp, 10 predicted proteins | sample C25metaG_FD_113461 | JGI IMG/M metagenome (GOLD analysis project Ga0157369, IMG submission 113461) | Corn rhizosphere microbial communities from Kellogg Biological Station, Michigan, USA - C2-5 metaG | ecosystem: Host-associated > Plants > Roots > Rhizosphere > Soil | place: USA: Michigan... | reverse complement strand
GCCTTCGGCGAAATCCTTCTTGCGCTTGACGAACGCCGGCGGATCCAGAATCACCACATCGTAACGCTCGCGTGCTTCACGTTGGGCCTTGAGATAATCGAACGCATCGGCGCGCACCGCGGTCACGCGTTCGCCGAGACGATTGCGCTGTGCATTGCGCCCGATCGCGGCGACTGCCGCGGCGGAAGCATCGACGCACACGATTTCCTTCGCGCCAGCCACGCCCGCGCGCAATCCCCAGCCGCCGAGATAGCTGAACATGTCCAGCACGCGCGTGCCGTGCACGTATGGCGCGAGCAGATCGCGATTCGCGCGCTGATCGTAGAACCAGCCGGTTTTCTGGCCGCCGATCGGATCGATCTCGAATTCGAGTCCGGCTTCGATGGCGAGCACTGGCGGCGCGAGTTCGCCATGGGCCAGGTCGGCATATTCCGGCAGCTGCTCGAGTGCGCGCACACCGGCGTCGTTCTTCCACACGAGGGCAGACGGCTTGATCACCTTGAGCACCGCTTCGGTGATCTCGCTCTTCATGCGTTCCATGCCTGCGGTCGTGATCTGGCCGACGATCACGTCGCCGTAGCGATCGAGCGTCAAGCCCGGCAGGCCATCGGATTCGCCAAACACGAGGCGATAGAACGGCTCGACGTACAAACGCTTGCGCAAGGCCAGCGCCACCTTCAGCTTGTGGACGATCAGCGAACGATCGAACGCGTGCGCGATGCCGCGATGGACCAGTCGCGCGCAGATCAGCGAATTCGGATTGACGTAGCCGATACCGATCGGCTTGTTCTGCGAGTCGATGACCACACAAGCGTCGCCGGCCTGGAAATCCGTCAGCGGCGATCGCCCCACGTCGACTTCATTGGAGAAGACCCACAGGTGTCCGCCGCGCAAGCGCGCGTCTTCTCCGCGCTTGAGATACAGGGCCGGGTAAGCGACTTCCTCTGTCATGCCGCAAACGGTAACACGATCGCGAACGGCTTACACTGCGCCCATGCCGAATCGTCTCGCCCGGGAAACCAGCCCATACCTGCGCCAGCACGCGGACAATCCCGTCGACTGGTGGCCGTGGTGTGAACAAGCGCTCGCACTGGCGCGCGCGCAGGACAAGCCGATCCTGCTCTCGATCGGCTACAGCGCCTGCCACTGGTGCCATGTGATGGCGCACGAGAGTTTCGAAGACGCCGACACGGCGCGTCTCATGAACGAGCTGTTCGTGTGCGTAAAAGTGGATCGCGAAGAGCGCCCGGATCTCGACAAGATCTACCAGCTCGCACATCAGGCGATGGCGCGGCGCGCTGGTGGCTGGCCTCTCACGGTATTTCTTGCGCCCGACGATCATCTGCCGTTCTACGCCGGCACGTATTTTCCGAAGGCGCCGCGTTACGGCATGCCGCCGTTCGTGCACGTGCTGCAACAGGTGCGCGGGTATTGGGATCAGCGCCGCGAAGACGTGCGCGCGCAGAATCTCATGCTCGGCGAGTTCCTGCAGAACTACGGGCGTGAGGAATCGGCAAAGGACGCGCTGAGCGATGCGCCGATACGCGCCGCGCTGGCGCAGATCGAAAACAGTTTCGACGCAGAATTCGGCGGACACACCGGTGCGCCGAAGTTTCCGCATTGCCCGGAAATGGAATTGCTGCTCGATCTGCAGCAGCCGCAGAAAGTCGAACTCACGCTCGCGGGCATTGCCGCGGGCGGCATCCACGATCAGCTCGGCGGCGGTATCGCGCGCTACAGCGTCGACGAACGCTGGGAAATCCCCCATTTCGAGAAGATGCTGTACGACAACGCGCAGCTGCTGCCGCTGTACGCAATGGTGGATGCCGTTGTCGCCGACGGCATCGTCGGCTGGCTGCAACGCGAAATGACGGCGGCCGCGGGCGGCTTCTACGCCGCACTCGACGCCGACTCGGAAGGTGAGGAAGGCAAGTTCTACGTCTGGCAGAGCAGCGAGGTCGAGTCACTGCTGAGTGCCGAGGAGCTCGCCGTGGCCATGCCGTACTTCGGTTTCGATCGCGCGCCGAATTTCGAGCAGCACGCGTGGAATCCGATCATTGCGCGGCCGCTCGTTGCAGTCGCGCAGGATCTCGGCATCGCGCCGGATGAAGCCCGATCGCGCGTTGAGCGCGCGGCGGGGAAACTGTTCGCGGCACGCGAACAACGCGTCCGGCCCGGACTCGACGACAAGATCCTCACGTCATGGAATGCCCTGATGATCGCCGCGCTGGCACGCGCCTCGCGTGCCAGCAAGATCGACTCGGACGCGCGCACGGCGCGTACGGTGCACGCGCCCGCATACGCTGCGGCCGCGCAACACGCACTCGACTGTCTGCACGACCAGGCATGGCACGATGGTCGCCTGTATGCGAAAGCCGGGGCGGACAGCGCGCGTTTTCCCAGCTACCTCGATGATTACGCATTCCTGCTCGATGCACTGCTTGAGTTGCTGCAATGCCGTTGGCGCGATACGGAACTCACTTGGGCGATCCAACTCGCCGACGCCTTGCTCGAACGTTTCGAAGATCGCGAGCACGGCGGATTCTTCTTCACCGCGCACGATCATGAATCGCTGATCCAGCGGCCGAAGCCGTTCACCGACGACGCCACGCCGTCGGGCAACGGCATCGCCGCGCGCGCGCTGCTGCGGCTGGGTCACCTGCTCGGCGAAACTCGCTATCTGGATGGCGCCGAACGCACGCTGCGCGCGGCGTGGGCAACACTGCAACACATGCCACAGGCGTGCTGCTCGCTATTGCGCGCGCTCAACGATTTCCTGCAGCCGCGCACGCACGTGGTGATTCGCTACGGCGGTATTGATGAGGAACGCGTCTGGCGCGCGGCGTCAGCGCAGACAAACGCGCACCGCACCGACGCCTATTTCATTCCGGCCGATGCGAGCGGTCTGCCGGGCATTGTCAAAGCACAAACCCATGTTTCCGGCGGCGTCGCGTACATTTGCCGCGGCACGAGCTGTCAGCCTCCGATCGGCTCGCCCGGCTTGTTGAAACCGGCTCTAGAGCAAGACCGGGCGATCCGGTAGCTCGTTCGCCTTCACCGATCCATCCGCGGGGAAATGCTGGGCGAGGATGGCACTCGCTGCGCTCACCCCTTCGACTGCGCCGCGTTCGTAATCGCCGCCAGCGAAGCGATCGCGCATGCGATCGCACAGTGCCTGCCATTCGCCCTGCGCGACGCGGGCGGCGATGCCGCGGTCGGCGACAATTTCAATCGCGTGATCGGCGAGCAGGACATAGATCAGCACGCCACTGTTGTGCTCGGTGTCCCACACGCGCAGATGCGCGAACACCTCGTGCGCGCGTGCGCGCGGCGAACGCCCGCGCGCGAGCTCGCGCAAAGGCAGGGCGCCTTCGATGGCGAAACATACCTGCCCTTGATGTTGCTGTTCGCCGGCCGCGATGGCTTTCTGGACCGCGTCGAGCACGGACGCGGAGAAGTGCTGGCGCACGACGAAGTGCGAGACGAACGGAAAATAGCGCGCAATGGTCATATCACCAACTCCCGGATGCTCCACCGCCGGCGGACTCGCCGCCGCCGCCGCTGAAACTGCTGCTGGAACTGCTGGAGCTTGAACTGCTACTGCCACTGTAGCTGGAGCTCGAACTGCTGCTGCCGTAGTCCCCGCCAGCAGGATAGACATACTGATCTCGCAGGCGCGCAGTCTTTAGTTTTCGCCGGATTCGAGCTGCCTCGTAGCGACCGACGCCGGCGCCGGCATAGCGCACTCCAGTGTCGAAGTTGATCAGACCCACGAGGAATCCCATTAACCCGTAAACGAGCGCTACGGTGAGTCCGCCCCAGATACACCACGCCGCACCACCGAGAATGCCGCCGACCAGGAAGCAGGCAAACCTTCGCGGGATCATGCTGACCATATTGCGCAGCGCGCCGGCACCCACAATGGCGAAGAGGAACAGGAATTCCGGCGGCGGCGGGTGGAACGGCTCGCTGGTCGGCGTCAATGGAGCCGGCAACTTCTCACCGTCGATCAGCTTCGTGAGCGTGTCGGTCGCGGCGTGGATGCCGCCGTAAATATCGCCGTCGCGGAATTTCGGCGTGATGTATTCGCGGATGATGCGCGCTGCAGCCGCGTCCGGAATCGCACCTTCCAGGCCGCGCGCTACCTCGATGCGCACCCGATGGTCGTTCTTGGCGACGATCAGCAGCGCGCCGTCGTCGATGCCTTTGCGCCCGAGCTTCCACGCATCGAACACGCGGGTCGCATATTGCGCGATGTCTTCGGGTTGCGTCGTCGACACGATCAGCACACCGATCTGCGAACCCTTGCGTTGCTCCAGGCCGGCAAGATCGGATTCGAGTGTCTGCTTCTGCGATGCGTTCAGCGTGCCGGTGAGATCGGTTATGCGCGCATGCAGGTCGGGAACCGGCTGCAGTTCAGCCTGAACTTTTGCAGCGGCCAGCATCAACACGCTGGCGCAGCAGACTCCGACCCATCGCGGTGCGAAACGCACTCACCAGCTCCCTGACGCGCCGCCGCCGGCGGACATTCCGCCACCGCCGCCGAAGCCGCCGCCTCCGCCGCCCCAGCTCCCACCACCGCCGCTCCAGCCGCCAAAACCGCCGCCACCCGCATAGCGGCCGCCACCGCCGCCGCTGAGCACGCCGATGATGAAACCGACGAAGGCGAGACCGAGCGACAGCCCGAGCGCCTGCGTGATGAACCAGGCGGCGACGCCGGCGATACCGCCGATCGAAATCCCGCGTACGGCGCGCGGCAGGAACCCGAGGAACCCGCGCAGCCAGATCGCGCCAAACAAGCCGAAGAAAATCAGATTCGGCAGCGACGAATGGTCATCGGACTCCTTTGTCATCGGCGGCGGCAGTTGTTCGCCGTCGATCAGTTTCGTCAACGTCGTCGTCGCGTCATGGATGCCACCGTAGAAATCTCCGGCGCGGAATTTCGGCGTGATGTATTCGCGGATGATGCGCGATGCGGCAGCGTCGGGTATTGCGCCTTCCAGCCCGCGCGCGACTTCGATGCGCACGCGATGATCGTTCTTGGCGACGATCAGCAACGCGCCGTCATCGATGCCTTTGCGCCCGAGCTTCCACGCATCGAACACGCGAATTGCATATTGCGCAATGTCCTCCGGCTGCGTCGTCGGTACGACCAGCACGCCAAGTTGCGCGCCCTTGCGCTGCTCCAGCGCGGCGAGCTCGGATTCGAGCGTCTGCTTCTGCGTGCCATCGAGTGTATTGGTCAGATCGGTGACGCGCGCGTGCAGATCCGGGATCGGCTGCCGATCGTCGGCGAGCGCGCTCGCCAGCGTCAGTACGACGCCAGCGAGTACCGCCGGCAACGACCGCAGGCCGTGCACTTGGCGCTCAGGGCTTGGTCGGCGCCGGCTCTTTCGGCTTGCTGAAGTCCACCGTCGGCGGCGCCGAAATCGATTTCTCGTTCTCGACCGTGAAATTCGCCTTCGGCTTGTAGCCGAACATCATCGCGGTGAGATTCTGCGGGAAGCTGCGGACGAGCACGTTGTAGCTCTGCACTTCGGTGATGTAGCGGTTGCGCGCCACGGTGATCCGGTTCTCGGTGCCTTCCAGTTGCGCCTGCAGGTTCTGGAACAAGCCGTCGGCCTTGAGGTTCGGGTAGTTCTCCGACACCGCCATCAGGCGCGACAGCGCACTCGACAGCTCGCCTTGCGCGGCCTGGAACTGCTTCACTTTCGCCTCGTCGGTGAGGTCGTCCGCGGTAATGGTGACCTTGCCGACCGACGCGCGCGCGTTGGTCACGGCTTCGAGCGTGCCCTGCTCGTGCTCGGCGTAACCCTTCACGGTAGCTACCAGGTTCGGCACGAGGTCGGCGCGGCGCTGATATTGATTCAGCACTTCCGACCACGCCGCTTTCACGGCTTCGTCGCCGGACTGCATCGAGTTGTAGCCGCAACCGCTCAGTCCGAACAACAACGCGAGCAGGGAAAGAATTCGCACAACACGCATCGCACGTCTCCGGTGAATTATCCGGCCAATATCATACAGCCCCGCGCCGCCCTTGAACGCCGGCTCGGTTGTTTCGCTCAGGACTCATGCCGCACGACTTCGCCCTCGCGCTGCTTGCGATGCAAACGGCGCTGGCGCTTGGCGAGCAGATTCAACGCTTCTACCACGGCCGAGAAGGCCATCGCGAAATAGATGTAACCCCGCCCAATGTGCACGTCGATGCCTTCGCCGATCAGCACGACGCCGATGAGCAGGATGAAGGCGAGCGCGAGCATGCGGATCGTCGGATTGCGGTCGATGAAATCACCGACCGGATTGGAGGCGAACAGCATCACGAGCACGGCAAGGATGATCGCCGCGACCATCACCGGGATGTTGCGCACCATGCCGACCGCGGTGATCACCGAGTCCAGCGAAAACACGATGTCGATGACGGCAATCTGCAGAATCACCCAGAGGAACGCGGCGGCCGCGGCGTCCTTGTTCGGCGGCGGTTGCGCCGCAGCATAGATCGCGTCGTACATCTCCATCGAACCCTTCACGATGAGGAACACGCCGCCGCCGATCATGATCAGGTCGCGCATCGAGATCGGCTGCTGGAACAGCGTGAACAGGCGCATGTGCTTGTCGTCCATCGCCGCCAGGTGCGCGAGCACGAGCAGCAGGCCGATGCGCGTGATGCAGGCCAGCGCCAGGCCCCAGCGCCGCGCGCGCGGGCGCATGTGATGCGGCAGACGGCCGACCGCGATCGAGATGAACACGAGATTGTCGACGCCGAGCACGATCTCAAGCGTCGACAGCGTCAGCAGCGCAATCAGCAGTTGTGGATTGGTCAGGAATTCCAAGGCGCGCGTCTCATGTCATCTCCAGGTTTCATCCGCGCGGCCACAATACCAGTGCCCAGCACAACATTGCGTTGACCATCAGCACGAACACCGCCGCCGAACCCATGTCCTTGGCGCGACCGGCCAATTCATGGAATTCCGGCGTGGTCTTGTCGACGACGACCTCGATTGCCGAGTTGAGGATTTCCGCAGACAGCACCAGGAACAAACTGCCGACCAGTATCGCCTTTTCGACGCCGCCGTGACCGAGCCACAGGCCGAGCGGAAAGAAAATAATGAACAAGTATACTTCGAGCCGAAACGAAGCCTCGTAAGTCCACGCCGCCTTCAAACCCTTCATCGACCAGATCAGCGCCCGATAGATCTGCTTCGGGCCGCGCGACTCGGTGCTCGGCATCTTGACATTCCCCACTGTGCCATTCGCGATTCTCGCGCGAATGCTGGCAAACAAGGCCGCGTATCATGCCACAATCGCGTTTTTGCCACCTGTGCGATCTCTCATGGGCAACCTCGTCGGCGTATTTCTGCTTGGCCTGATTGAAGGCATTACCGAATTTCTGCCCGTCTCCAGCACCGGACATCTGCTGATCGCCGAACATTGGCTCGGCGCGCGCTCGGATACGTTCAATGTCGTGATCCAGGCTGGCGCGATTCTCGCCGTAGTATTTATTTATCGCGAACGCCTCTGGCAGCTCGCCAGCGGGCTCGCGCGACGCGAGAACCGCGATTACACCGGTAAACTCGCACTCGCATTCCTGATTACCGGCGCGCTCGGTTTTGCCGTTACCAAACTGGGTTTCAAGCTGCCCGAGCGCGTCGCGCCGGTGGCTTGGGCGCTGCTGATCGGCGGCTTGTGGATCATCGTCGCGGAATGGTTTGCGGCCAAACGCGCCGACGATGCCCGCGTGAGCTGGGGCGTGGCGATCCTGGTCGGACTGGCCCAGGTCGTCGCCGCGATTTTCCCCGGCACCTCGCGTTCGGCGGCAACGATCTTCGTCGCGATGCTCGCCGGCACGAGCAATCGCGCGGCCGCGACGGAATTTGCCTTTCTCGTCGGCATCCCGACGATGTTCGCCGCGAGCGGCTACGAGTTGCTCAAGCAGCTCAAGCAAGGGCAAGCGCACGAGGATTGGGGCGCGCTGATGCTCGGCTTCGTCGTTTCCGCCGTCACCGCGTTTATCGCAGTGAAATGGCTGTTGCGCTACATCCAGACACACCGTTTCACCGTGTTCGCCATTTATCGCATCGCCCTCGGCGCGGCGCTGCTCGTCTTCATGCCGAACGGATAAACCCGCATGAGCAAGAAAGCCTTGATCCTGACTTTCGCGATCTGCGCAGCGCTGGCGCTGATCAGCGTGTTCGCCTTCGATCGCGCGATCGCGCTCGGCGTGCACGATTCCGGCATCGAGCGCGCCGCCATCGTCGTGCGCCTGCGCGAGTTCTTCGACATCTTCACGGGCCGTGGCGTAGCGCTGCTCGGCAGCCACGTGGGTCTCGGCCAGCTGATGCTTGGCGCGATCTTCATCGTGCTCGGCTTGCTGCTCGTGCTCGCGCGCCGCGCGCGTTACCACGGGCGCGCACTGATGTTCGCCGGCACGGTGCAACTCGCCACGATCGAGGCAGCGTGGTGGATCAAGGATTACTTCGGCCGCCTGCGCCCGCACCAGCTGATCGAGCGCAACGACTGGACCCACATCTGGTTCGCCGGCGGCAATTCGTTTCCGTCGGGACACAACGCATTCTTCTGGGGGCTGTTCCTGCCGCTGGCCTACCTCTACCCCAGATGGCGGATTCCACTTTTGATCATCCCGGTGTTCATCGCCTTCGCGCGCATCGACGAGAACTATCATTTCCTCTCCGACGTGCTCGGCGGTATCGCGCTGGCGGCGTTGATCACCTTGAGCGCGGCCACGTTGTTCGGGCGCTGGATCAAACCGGCCGCGGCGCAGAAGACCTGGAATCCGCGCAACGTCCCCATTTCGCGAACCCGGAGAGCGTCATGACTCACCTCAGTTTGGGCTTGCGCATCGCCTCGCTCCTGTTCGCCGCAGTGGTGCCGCAACCCGGCAGCGCCGCGAGCGATGTCGGCACTGCACGAGTCGATGCAATCTATCCGGACATCGAAAAGCTCTACATGGATCTGCACCGTAATCCGGAGCTCGCGTTTCACGAGCAGCGTACCGCGGCGGAACTTGCGCAGCGCGTGAAGGCACTCGGCTTCGAAGTGACGACGGGCGTCGGCGGCACCGGTGTCGTCGCGATCCTCAAGAACGGCGCGGGCCCGGTCGTGATGCTGCGCACCGAACTCGATGCCCTGCCGATCGAGGAGAAGACCGGCCTGCCGTTCGCGAGCACGGTGAAGACGAAGAACGATGCGGGCGAGCTCGTGCCGGTTTCGCATATGTGCGGCCACGATCTGCACATGTCGGCGTGGGTCGGCACGGCGCAATTGATGGCGCAGAACAAAGGCCTTTGGCATGGCACGCTGATGCTGGTCGGACAGCCTGCCGAGGAAATCGTCTCGGGAGCGACCGCAATGCTGCGCGATGGCTTGTTCACGCGCTTCCCGAAACCGGATTACGCACTCGGCGTGCACGACGAAATGAGCTTGCCGGCCGGCGTGATCGGATTCCACTCCGGATATTTCCGCGCAAACTCGACCGGTCTCGACATGATCGTGTACGGCAAGGGCGGCCACGGCGCGTATCCGCAGAACGCGATCGATCCGGTCGTGATCGCCGCGCGCATCGTGCTCGGCTTGCAGACGATTGTTTCGCGCGAGAACGACGCGAACGACCCGGCGGTGATCACGGTCGGCAGCATCCATGGCGGCAGCGCCTCGAACATCATACCGGATCAGGTGAAATTGCAGATCACCGTGCGCTCGCTTGATCCGGCTGTGCAGAAGCGCCTGCTCGCAGCAATCGCGCGCCAGGCAAAAGGCGAAGCGCTCGCGGCGAACGCACCGAAGGAACCGCTGATCGAAACAAAATCCAATACCGATGCCGTCTACAACGATCCCGAGCTGACCCAGCGCATGGTCGCCGCTGCGCGCGCGGCGCTCGGCGCCGACCGCGTGGTCGAGATGCCTGCGCAGATGGGCGGAGAAGATTTCTCGCAATTCGGATTGGCGGGCGTGCGCTCCGTGCTGCTGCATGTCGGCGCGGTCGACGCGGCGAAACTCGAAGAATCGAGAAAAACCGGTGTGCCGGTTCCCGGTGTGCATTCGCCGCTGTGGGCGCCGCTGCGCGAACCGACGCTCAAGGCGGCAATCGGCGCGGAGACGGCGATACTGATGGATCTGATGAAAGGCGACTGACCCCGTTCTTTCCGCAACCGCACACGCATTCCCGCAACGGTTGCGTTAGGCTCTGCGTCCCGTTATCGCAGAGCTGCACATGTCCACGACGACCTCCCCCGCCTCGCAAACCCGCGCCTTCGTCACGATCTGGCTGATCGAGCTGTGGGAGCGCTTCGGCTACTACGGCATGGCCGCGATTCTCGTCCTGTACATGGTCGAGAAAGTCGGTTTCAAGGACACCCAGGCGAACTTGGTGTGGGGTGCATTCACGGCGCTCGTCTACGCAGCACCGGCGATCGGCGGCTGGATCGGCGACAACGTGCTCGGTACGCGGCGCACGATGCCGATCGGCGCAGCGATTCTAGCGCTCGGCTACGCAATGCTCTCATTGCCGTCGCAGAATTTATACTTTCTCTACATCTCGATGGGCGTGATCGTCGTCGGCAATGGCCTGTTCAAGGCGAATGCCGCGAACATGGTGCGCCGCATCTACGAAGGCAACGACGCCAAAATCGACAGCGCCTTCACGCTTTACTACATGGCCGTCAACGTCGGCTCGACCGTGTCCCAGCTGATGACGCCGTGGATCAAGGATCACTACGGCTGGCACGCGGGTTTCGCGTTCTGCTTCGGCGGTCTCGTGCTCGGCCTGATCAACTACGCGCTGATGCTGCGCACGCTCAGTCATATCGGCTCGCCGCCGGACGAGAAACCCGTGCGCTGGGATCGTCTCGGCATGATCCTCGGGCTCGGTGTGGTCTGCGTGTTCATCGTGACGTT
>Ga0157369_10009864_pt1 | contig 10911 bp, 8 predicted proteins | sample C25metaG_FD_113461 | JGI IMG/M metagenome (GOLD analysis project Ga0157369, IMG submission 113461) | Corn rhizosphere microbial communities from Kellogg Biological Station, Michigan, USA - C2-5 metaG | ecosystem: Host-associated > Plants > Roots > Rhizosphere > Soil | place: USA: Michigan... | reverse complement strand
GGACGCCGCGGAGAAGGCCGGCCGGCACCTGCTCTCGATCCTCGGCGCGCACGCCGTGTCGATCGCCGACCCCGGCAGCGTGCTGTCGTGGACCGGCCTCGGCGACCACCACCGCGACATCGCCCTGGCGCTGGGCGAGCAGACCCGCGAGACCGGCCGCACCGTCGTGCACGGCGACGTGTCCTGCGCCGACCCCGACTGCCCGATCCGCAGCGCCGTCACCGCCCCGCTGGTCATGGACGACCTGGTGGTCGGCACCCTCACGGCGTGGACCACCGACCCCTCCCCCGGCCTGGCCCGCGCCACCGAGGAGGTGGCTGCCTGGGTCTCCAGCCAGCTGGCCCTGGCCGAGCTGGCCCGCACCCGCACGCGGGTGATGGCCGCCGAGCTGCGGGCGCTGCGGGCCCAGATCAGCCCGCACTTCATCTACAACAGCCTCGCGGCGATCGCCTCGTTCGTGCGCACCGACCCCGACCGGGCCCGCGAGCTGCTCATCGACTTCGCCGACTTCACCCGCTACGCCCTGCGCTCCGGCGGCCCGTTCACCACGCTGGCCGAGGAGCTACGCAACGTCGAGCGCTACCTGGTGCTCGAACAGGCCCGGTTCGGCGAGCGGCTCCAGATCACCCTGCTCATCGCACCCGAGGTGCTGCCGGTGACCGTGCCCTACCTCGCGGTGCAGCCGCTGGTCGAGAACGCCGTGCGCCACGGGCTGGCCACCAAGGAGGGCATCGGCCACGTCACCATCACGGCCAGCGACCGCGGCTCGGACGCCGAGATCTGCATCGAGGACGACGGCGTCGGCACCGACCCGCAGCGGGTGCGCCAGATCCTCGACGGCGCCCACGCCAGCGACTCGATCGGCCTGGGCAACGTCGACGCCCGCCTGCGGCAGGTCTACGGCGACGAGTTCGGCCTCGTCGTCGAGACGGCGGTCGGGGCCGGCACCAAGGTGTCGTTCCGTGTGCCCAAGTTCGCACCCGGCATCCATGCCGCGCCGTAACGGCGCGCCGTAGGCTTCGGCGCATGTCCCCCAACGACGTCGGACTCACGGCACTCGTCGTCGACGACGAGCTGCCGGCGCTCTCCGACCTCGGCTACCTCCTCGGTCGCGACGACCGCATCGCCGAGGTCATCACCGCGTCCAGCGGCACCGAGGCCCTGCAGGTGCTCGACGGCCGCGACGTCGACGTCGTCTTCAGCGACATCTCGATGCCGGGGCTCGACGGCATGGCCCTGGCCCGGGTCATCTCGCGGTTCAGCGTGCGCCCGCAGATCGTCTTCGTCACCGCGCACGACCAGCACGCCGTCGACGCCTTCGCCCTGGCCGCCACCGACTACGTGATGAAGCCGGTGCGGGCCGAGCGCCTGTCCGAGGCGATCCGCCGGGTCGTCGTCGCGCAGGCCGAGAAGCCGGCCGGGATGCCGTCCGCCCCCGGTGAGCCCGCGGCTCCCGTCGTCGAGGACGAGACGATCCCCGTCGAGCTGGGCGGCGTGACCAGGTTCATCACCCGCAGCCAGATCCGCTACGCCCAGGCCCACGGCGACTACGCCCGCCTGCACACCGAGAACGGGTCGCACCTGGTGCGCGTGCCGCTCAGCGTGCTCGAGGAGCGGTGGGCCGAGCACGGCTTCGTGCGCATCCACCGCAGCACGCTCGTCGCCCTGTCGCACGTCAGCGAGGTGCGGATGGACCACGGCCGGTGCTCGGTGGTCGTCGGCAACATCGAGCTCCAGGTGAGCCGCCGGCACACCAAGCACCTGCGCGACACCCTGCTGCGCCGGCCGATCGGCGACAAGCGCCCGAACGGCGGCTGAGCCGTGACCACGCCGGCGGGCGGGTCTCCGCAACGGGTGCGGGTCACCAGCTCGCGGCGCGGTGCCACCCCGATGCACGCCCGGCCCGTGTCGCGTGACCTCGACGAGCAGACCGAGCTCGGCGACGTCTACCTCGACGGCCTGATGCGGGCCCAGCTGCGGCTGTCGGTCGCGGTCATCGCGCTCACCGTCGTCGGCCTCGCCGCCCTGCCGATCACGCTGACCCTGGTGCCCGCCACCCGCACCATCACCGTCGTGGGGCTGCCCTTCCCGTGGCTGGTGCTCGGCATCGCCGTGTACCCCGCCGCCTGGTTCCTGGCCCGCTGGTACACCCGCCAGGCCGAGCGCATCGAGCAGGACTTCGCCGAGGTCGTCGACGCGTCGTGAACTACACGCTGTCGATCATCGCGGTCGCCCTCGTCTGCCTGACCACCCTCGTGGTGGGCAGCCTCGGCCTGCGGCTGTCGCGGCGCACGAGCGACTTCTACGTCGCCGGGCGCACCGTCTCGCCGCGCCTCAACGCGTCGGCGATCAGCGGCGAGTACCTCTCGGCCGCAAGCTTTCTCGGGGTCGCCGGCCTGATCTACGACCGTGGCGTCGACATGCTCTGGCTGCCGGTCGGCTACACCCTGGGCTACCTCGTGCTGCTCGTCGCCGTGGCCGCACCGATGCGCCGCTCGGGCGCCTACACGCTGCCCGACTTCGCCGAGGCCCGGCTCGGCTCGCGCGCCATCCGGCTCGTGTCGTCACTGCTCGTGGTCGGCATCGGCTGGCTCTACCTCGTGCCCCAGTTCCAGGGTGCGAGCCTGACCCTGACCCTCGTCACCGGCGCCCCGGCCTGGGTCGGTGGCTTCGTGGTCATGGTCGTCGTCGCGGTGGCCGTCGGCGCCGGCGGCATGCGGTCGATCACCTTCGTGCAAGCGGTGCAGTACTGGATCAAGCTGACCGCCCTGGCCGTGCCGGCCTTCGTGCTGCTCGCCCTCTGGTTCCGGTCGGGGTCACCCGCACCGCAGGTGGACCCGTCGTGGAACATCCCGCTGTCCCCCACCGGCCCCGACGACCACCCGACCTACCGCACGGCCTCCACGGTGCTCGCTCTCTGCCTCGGCACGATGGGCCTGCCGCACGTGCTGGTGCGCTACTACACCAACCCCGACGGCATCGGCGCCCGTCGCACCACCGTCACGGTGATCGCCCTGCTCGGCACCTTCTACCTGTTGCCCCCGATCTACGGGGCCCTCGGCCGGGTCGCCTACCCGACCCTTCCGCCGGGCGTGGGCTCCGACACCATCGTGCTGCGCCTGCCCGAGACGCTCCTCCCGGGGCTGGGCGGCCAGCTGCTCACGGCGATGCTCGCCGGCGGCGCGTTCGCGGCGTTCCTGTCCACGGCATCCGGGCTGGCGATGTCGGTCACGGGCGTCATCGACCAGGAGCTGCTGCGGCCCCGGGTCACCCGGTTCGCGGGTGGTGACGTGCCCGGCATCCGGGGGTTCCGGGTGGCAGCGATCCTGGCCGTGGTCATCCCCTACGTTGTCAGCCGCGCCACCGAGTCGCTCGGCCTGGCCACCACCGTCGGCCTGGCGTTCGCCGTGGCGGCGGCGACCTTCGCGCCGCTGCTGATGCTCGGCGTCTGGTGGCGGCGGCTCTCGACGTGGGGCGCGATGGCGGGGCTGCTCGTCGGCGGCACGACGGCGACCCTGGCGATCGGCTGGACCATCGCCACCGGCCCCGAGGGCGGCTGGACCGGCGCCCTGCTCGCAAACCCGGCGATGTGGGCGACGCCGCTCGCGATGGCCACCGCGATGGTCGTCTCGCTGGCCACCCCCTCGCGGATCCCGGTCGGCACGACCCGCACGATGGTGCGGCTGCACACCCCCGAGCGCGTGGCCCTGGCCCGCTCCCGCACCCGCGACTGACCTCAACTTTTTCGCCCGATGCGGGAACCTTCACCTCCGCCCCACAACGGTTCCCTTGCGAAGGTGAAGGTTCCCGCTCCGGGCGGGAAAGTTGGGACGTAGGGGCCGCCGGATGCCGTCAGCCGACGGCGTCCCGCGCGGCCACGAACGCGTCGACGCAGGCCCGCACGTCGGCCTGCGAGTGCGCCGCCGACAGCTGCACGCGGATGCGCGCCTTCCCCCTGGGCACCACCGGGAAGCTGAACGCGATGACGTAGACGCCGTGGGCGAGCATGTGGTCGGCGACCTGGGCCGCGCGGCGGGCGCCGTCGTCGCCGGGGAACATCACCGGCGTGATCGGGTGCGACCCCGGAAGCAGCTCGAACCCGGCCTCGGTCATCAGGTCGCGGAACAGGGCGGAGTTGCCGCGCAACGTCTCCCGCGCCTCGCTCGAGCCGGACACGAGGTCGAGCGCGGCGAGCGACCCGGCGACGACGGCCGGGGCCACCGAGTTGGAGAACAGGTAGGGCCGCGAGCGCTGGCGCAGCAGGTCGACGACCTCTTGGTGGCTCGCCACGTAGCCCCCCGAGGCGCCACCCAGCGCCTTGCCGAGCGTGCCGGTGACGATGTCGACCCGCTCCATCACCCCGAACAGCTCGGGCGTGCCGCGGCCGCCGTCGCCGACGAACCCCACGGCGTGCGAGTCGTCGACGAGCACCATCGCCTCGAACTCGTCGGCCAGGTCGCAGATCTCGTCGAGCGGGGCGTACGAGCCGTCCATCGAGAACACCCCGTCGGTGACCACGCACACCCGCCGGGCCCCGCCGGCCCGGGCCGCCTCGAGCTGCGCCCGCAGGTCGGCCATGTCGGCGTTCTTGTACCGGAACCGGGCCGCCTTGCTCAGCCGGATGCCGTCGATGATCGACGCGTGGTTGAGCTCGTCACTGACGATCGCGTCCTCGGCGCCGAAGAGCACCTCGAAGACACCGCCGTTGGCGTCGAAGCACGAGCTGTAGAGGATCGTCGCCTCCGTGCCGAGGAACTGCGACAGGCGCGCTTCGAGGGCAGTGTGCTGGGTCTGGGTGCCGCAGATGAAGCGCACCGACGCCATCCCGAAACCCCACTCGTCCAACGCGGCCCGGCTCGCGCCGACGACGTCGGGGTGGTCGGCGAAGCCGAGGTAGTTGTTGGCACAGAAGTTCAGCGACGTCCCGCCCGAGGTCGCCACGTGCGACGACTGCGGGGTGGTCAGCTCGCGCTCGCGCTTGTAGAGACCGGCCTCCTCGATCTCCGCCAGGGTCGCCTTGAGCTCGTCCTTCACCGCGCCGTACACGGGTCCTCCTCGGGGTCGTCGGGGTAGCCAGCCAGCCTACGGCTCGGGGGTCAGCTCCAGTCGAGCACGACCTTGCCGCCGTGACCCGACCGGGTCTCGGCGAAGGCCTGCTCCCACTGCTCGGCGGGGTAGCGGCCGGTGACCACCGACGACACCGCCGTGCGCAGCGACGGCGAGGTCGCGAGCATCGAGCCCATCAGGTACCAGGTCTCGAACATCTCGCGGCCGTAGATGCCGCGCAACGTGATCATGTGGGTGATGACCCGGCCCCAGTCGATGGCGTAGCGGTCCTTGGGCAGGCCGAGCAGCGCCACCCGCCCGCCGTGGTTCATGTTCGCCAGCATCTCCTCGACCGCGAGGGGCGACCCCGACATCTCGAGCCCGATGTCGAAGCCCTCGACCATGCCGAGCTCGGTCTGTGCCTGTCGCAACGAGCCACCGGCCGAGACGTCGACGACGAGGTCGGCGCCGGCCGCCTTCGCCAGGGCCAGCCGCTCGGCCGAGAGGTCGGTGACGCAGATCCGCCGCGCCCCTGCGTGCCGCGCGACCGCGGTCGCCATGACGCCGATCGGGCCGGCGCCGGTGACCAGCACGTCCTCGCCGACGACCGGCCACTGCAGCGCGGTGTGGGTCGCGTTGCCGAGCGGGTCGAACAGGGCACCGAGGTCGGGGTCGAGGTCGGGTGGCTGCACCCACGCGTTGGTCGCGGGGATGACGACGTAGTCGGCGAACGCGCCGTCGCGGTTGACCCCCACGCCCACGGTGTTGATGCACAGGTGGCGCCGCCCGGCCCGGCAGTTGCGGCAGGTGCCGCACACGATGTGGCCCTCGCCCGAGACCCGGTCGCCCACGGCCACGTGGTCGACGTCGGCGCCGACCTCGACGACCTCGCCGAAGAACTCGTGGCCGAGCGTCATCGGCACCTTCACCGTGGCGGCAGCCCACTCGTCCCACTGCTCCAGGTGCAGGTCGGTGCCGCACAGGCCGGCCCGCAGCACCCGCAGCTTCACGTCCTTGTCGCCGCACCGCGGCTCGGGCACCTCCACGAGCTCGAGACCGGGACCTGCCGTGACCTTCCGTAGCGCGCGCACGCGCCCATCATGCCGGGATGCCGGCCGCACCGGCACCCGCGGCGCGGCGCCGTTCGTCGTGCCGTGCCCGCCGCTCGGCGCATAGTGCGGCACCGCACATCGCCCCGCCGACCCGCCTGCCGCGGGGCCGTGCCCCAGAGGTACCACGACCCGGGGCGCGCCCCCACGCTGGGGTCGATCCGGGCAGCACCGTCCGGACACCGACCCTGGAGGTGACCGTGAGCAACGAAGCTCTCGAGCAGACCGAGGACTCCTACCTCACTCTGCAGTCCACTTCGGAGTTCCAGGCGCTGCGCAAGAAGTTCCGCGGGTTCGTCTTCCCGATGACCGCCTTCTTCCTCGCCTGGTACTTCCTCTACGTCCTGATGTCGATCTTCGCCCCGGACTTCATGGGCCAGCAGGTCGGCCAGCCGGGCATCACCGTCGGGCTGCTCTTCGGCCTCGGTCAGTTCGTGACGACGTTCGCGATCACGATCATCTACGCGCGCTGGGCCAACAGCCAGCTCGACCCCCTGGCCGAGGCCGCGGGTGCCCAGCTCGACGCCATCAACGCCGCCAACGCTGCCGGCGCGAAGGAGAACTGACCATGGCCCTCACCCTCCCCTTCGCCGAGGCGACCTCGGTCGGCTCCCCGGCGCTGAACATCGCGATCTTCGCCTCGTTCGTCGTCATCACGCTCGTCATCGTCATCCGGGTCTCGGCCGGCAAGAAGACCGCCGAGCAGTACTACACCGCTGCCGGCGCCTTCACCGGCCGCCAGAACGGCGTGGCCATCGCGGGCGACTACCTCTCGGCCGCGAGCTTCCTCGGCATCGCCGGCGCCATCGCCCTGCAGGGCTACGACGGCTTCCTGTACTCCATCGGCTTCCTCGTCGCGTGGCTCGTCGCGCTCCTGCTCGTCGCCGAGCTGATGCGCAACACCGGCCGCTTCACGATGGCCGACGTCCTGTCGTACCGCCTCAAGCAGCGCCCGGTGCGAATCGCGACCGCCATCTCGGTGCTCACGGTGTCGTTCTTCTACCTGCTGGCCCAGATGGCCGGCGCCGGTGGCCTGGTCTCCCTGCTCCTCGGCATCCAGGGCGAGATGGCCCAGAACCTGATCATCGCGCTCGTCGGCGGGATCATGATCACCTACGTGCTCATCGGCGGGATGAAGGGCACCACCTGGGTGCAGATCATCAAGGCCCTGCTGCTCATCGCCGGCACCGCCGTCATCACCTTGATGGTGCTCGGCAAGTTCAGCTTCAGCTTCTCCGAGCTGTTCCAGTCCGCGGCCGACAACTCCCCCGCGGGCGACAAGCTCTTCGAGCCCGGCCTGAAGTACGGCAAGAACCTCACGACCAAGATCGACTTCATCTCGCTGTCGATGGCGCTCGTGCTCGGCACCGCGGGCCTCCCGCACGTGCTCCAGCGGTTCTACACCGTGCCCACGAGCAAGCAGGCCCGCAAGTCGGTCGAGTGGGCCATCTGGCTGATCGGCGGCTTCTACCTGCTGACCCTCGTGGTCGGCTACGGCGCCGCCGCCCTCGTCGGCCCCAAGGCCATCCTGGCCGCCCCCGGCAAGGCCAACTCGGCCGCTCCGCTGCTCGCCTACGAGCTCGGTGGGTCGATCCTGCTGGGTGTCATCTCCGGCATCGCCTTCGCCACGATCCTCGCGGTCGTCGCCGGCCTGACCATCACCACGTCAGCAACCTTCGCGCACGACCTGTACAAGGAGGTCTTCAAGCGCGGCCAGACCACGCAGGACCAGGAGGTCAAGGTCGCCCGCATCGCCTCGGTGGTCATCGGGTGCATCGCGATCCTCGGCGGCATCCTCGCGAAGAACCAGAACATCGCGTTCCTCGTGGCCCTGGCCTTCGCGGTCGCGGCGAGCGCCAACCTCCCGACGATCCTGTACTCACTGTTCTGGAAGGGCTTCAACACCCGGGGCGCGCTGTGGTCCATCTACGGCGGCCTCACGAGCTCGATCGTGCTGATCATCTTCAGCCCGGTGGTGTCCGGCAAGCCGCCGCTGGTCGAGGGTGGCCCCAGCCAGTCGATGATCACCAACACGGCAATCGACTTCCACCTGTTCCCGCTCGACAACCCGGGCCTGGTCTCCATCCCGCTGGCCTTCTTCCTCGGCTGGCTCGGCTCGGTCACGAGCAAGGAGCACAACGCCCAGAAGTACGCCGAGATGGAGGTTCGCAGCCTCACCGGCCACGGTGTGGCGGAGCCGGTCAACCACTGAGGCAACGCCTCACCGCACACGCAGCGGCCGCGGAGTGGGTTCCCCCTCCGCGGCCGCTGTATGCCGTGTCGCCCCGGCGCGGGGCGTCCGCTCAGGCGCCGACCGACGCCTCGGCCCGCAGCCGGGCCGCGAGGTCGTCGTCGACGGTGGCGAAGAACCCACCCACGACGTCCTCGAGCTGGGTCAGGCTCTCGGCCCGGAACAGCACCGGTTGGTAGGCCGTGATGTCGTAGTTGAGGGTGCCCATCTGGTGCAGGTCGAGCGGCCGGATGTCCATGTGCCCGAACTCGTCCATCTCGCCGTAGCTCGACAGGATGCCGGCGCCGTAGGCCTTGGTCTCGCCGTCCTCCGCCATGACGCCGAACTCGATCGAGAACCAGAACACGTCGGCGACGAACTGCATCGCGTCGTCGCTCTCCAGCCGCTGGCTGGCCTGCCCGGCGGCCTCGGTGATGGCGGCGAAGCGCGGGCTCGCGAGCATGTTCGCGTGGCCGATCACCTCGTGGATGATGTCCGGCTCGGGGGTGTACAGCGGCTGGCTCGGGTGCCGCAGGTACTGGGTGGAGTTGAAGGTGCGGGCCCCGAGGTCGGCGTAGAACTCGCGCAGCGGCACCAGGCCGGGAGCGGCCCGGTAGCTCCATCCGGTGAGCGGCTGCAGCCGCTCGGTCACCTCGTGCAGCTGGGGCACGTGGTCGGTCGGCAGGCCCAGGGCGGCCTTGGCCGCGAGGAACTCCGAGTGCGCGTACTTCTCGTGCTTGGGCGCGAGCTCGGCCGAGACCAGCCGCCAGATGCCCTGCTCCTCGTCGGTGTAGTCGATCGTCGGCACCGGTTCGCCCGGCCGGTGCGCCAGGGACGCTGCCGCAATGTCTCCGCGGCGGGCCCGGTAGGCCGCATCGGTGAAGCCCGGGTGGTTCTCACCCAGGTGCACCTGCACCTGTCCGTCTGCGTCGGTCGTCACGGTTGAGTAGAGCTGACCCTCCTCGAACACCGCGCTCACCTCCTCGTGAGTGTCGTGGCCCCGTGGGCCGGTCTCCTCACGATTCCACGGTCTCGGGCGCGATGGAACCGCTGGTGGGTTCTGTGGTCAATGAGCGCACAGTTTCACCACCGCTCATCGCGAAACACTGCGCACATTGCTCATCTCGAGATCACGTACGTCATCCGCTGTGAGGCGGCTGAGGTCACGCGAGGACTCGTTCCGGAATCCGTGGAGTCAGCAGTGGCTACCGGGCAACCGGAACGTGCAGCCGCGGTTCATCGACCCCACCGGCCACCTCGCGGCGACCCTGCCGCTGCCGGTCGACCTGCGCCAGCAGCTGCCCGGCTCGAAGACCTACCTGCAGACGGTGACCGCACCGGCCGGCCCGGCCACCGGCACGTACACCGGTGGCCCTGGCCGTGGCCGACCCGACCGGCTACCTGGCGCCGATGGCGCTCGCCAACACCTCGCGGCACCCCGACGGTCCTACCGCCTGGGCCCGGTGGGCGTGGCCCACAGCGCCCCCACCGGCTCCCCTCGCGGCTGACCGGCCCGCTCGTCGCACGCCCCGCCCGCCCACCGGCCTCCCGGTGGCCGGACGGTTGCCGTGCGGGGCCGCAGCGGGTTGGGTGGGGGTCTGACACTCAACGAGGAGGAGCTCGCCGTGACCGACGACAGCCTGTCCAGCCACGTGCACGAGATGGACTTCGCACCCGACCCCGCGTTCGCCGCGCAGGCCAACGGGACGGCCGCCATGTACGACGCCGCGGCCGAGGACCACGAGGGGTTCTGGGCCGAGCAGGCCCGTACCCGCATCACGTGGGCGAAGGACTTCGAGCGCACGCTCGACTGGGACGACGCGCCGTTCGCGAAGTGGTTCGTCGGCGGTGAGCTCAACGTGGCCCACAACTGCGTCGACCGCCACGTCGAGGCCGGCAACGGCGACCGCGTCGCGATCCACTTCGAGGGCGAGGCCGGCGACACCCGCACCATCACCTACGCCGACCTCCAGCGTGAGGTCGCCAAGACCGCGAACGCCCTGGCCGAGCTCGGGGTCGGCACCGGCGACACCGTCGCCGTCTACATGCCGATGATCCCCGAGACCGTCTTCACGATGCTGGCGTGCGCGCGGCTCGGCGCCCCCCACTCGGTGATCTTCGGCGGGTTCTCGGCCGAGGCCCTGCACACCCGCATCGACGACGCCCAGTGCAAGGTGGTCGTCACCACCGACGGGCAGTTCCGGCGCGGCAAGCCGTCGCCGCTCAAGCCCGCGGTCGACGAGGCCCTGCAGCACCCCAACCCCGTCGAGAAGGTGCTCGTGGTGCGCCGCACCGAGACCGAGGTCGACTGGGTCGAGGGCCGCGACGTGTGGTGGCACGACATCGTCGATCGGCAGGCCGACACGCACGAGGCGCAGCCGCACGACAGCGAGCACCCGCTGTTCATCCTCTACACCAGCGGCACCACGGGGAAGCCCAAGGGCATCTTCCACACCAGCGGGGGCTACCTGACCCAGGCCGCCTACACGAACTCGGTGGTGCACGACGTGCACCCCGAGACCGACG
>Ga0157369_10009863_pt1 | contig 10912 bp, 8 predicted proteins | sample C25metaG_FD_113461 | JGI IMG/M metagenome (GOLD analysis project Ga0157369, IMG submission 113461) | Corn rhizosphere microbial communities from Kellogg Biological Station, Michigan, USA - C2-5 metaG | ecosystem: Host-associated > Plants > Roots > Rhizosphere > Soil | place: USA: Michigan... | reverse complement strand
GTGGGGGGCGCGATCGAGAACTGGTTCGCCTACGTGCTGGCCCTGGCCTTCCTCCTGGTGCGCCCGCAGGGTCTCTTCGGCGAAAAAATAATCGAGCGAGTCTGATGGGCGAGGGGCAGCCGAAGGCGAGCCGAGCGGATCTGATGGGCGAGGGGCAGCCGAAGGCGAGCCGAGCGGATCTGATGGGCGAGGGGCGGCCGAAGGCGAGCCGAGCGGATATGACAGAGATTCTGACTCGGCGAGCGGAGCGAGCGTGATCTACCGGGAGGCGGGGCAGTTCAAGAGCAGCTACGCGAGCGACCAGGCGGTGTTCCCCATCCGTCAGGACCGGGTGGTGCTGGCCCTGGCCCTGGTGGCCGCGGTGATCGCGGTGCCGCTGGTCGCCGACGAGTACTGGCTGCAGGCGGTGCTCATCCCGTTCCTGATCTACTCCCTGGCCGCCCTCGGCCTGAACCTCCTGACCGGCTACGCGGGGCAGGTCTCGCTCGGCACCGGCGGCTTCATGGCGGTGGGCGCCTACGCCGCGTTCAAGCTCACCAGTGCGTTCCCGCGGCTCAACGTGCTGGTCGCGTTCCTGCTGGCCGGTCTCATCACCGCGCTGGTGGGGCTGCTGTTCGGACTGCCGTCGCTGCGCATCAAGGGCTTCTACCTGGCGGTGGCGACCCTGGCCGCCCAGTTCTTCCTGCTGTGGCTCTTCAACAAGGTGGCGTGGTTCACCGACTACGCCTCCTCGGGCACCATCACCGCGCCGCCCCGCACGGTGGCCGGGATCATGGTGACCGGGCCCGCCGCCACCGCCCCGGTGCGCTACCTCACCGCGCTGGCCCTGGTGGCCCTCTTCGCGCTCATCGCCAAGAACCTGGTGCGGGGGCGGGTGGGCCGCTCGTGGATGGCGATCCGCGACCGCGATATCGCGGCCGAGATCATCGGGGTGCGGCCGCTCCGCACGAAGCTGCTGGCCTTCGCGATCAGCAGCTTCTTCATCGGGGTGGCGGGGGCCGAGTACGTGTTCCTCTACCTGGGCAGCGCGGAGACGCTGGCCTTCGACATCAACGTGTCGTTCCTGGTCCTGTTCATGGTGATCATCGGCGGGCTCGGGTCGATCCTGGGCTCGTTCCTGGGCTCGGCCTTCATCGTGATGGTGCCCATCTTCCTCACCAACGTGCCGCACCTGCTGGGCCTTGCGATGCCGGTGGCCCTGCAGAAGCAGATCGAGCTGATGGTGTTCGGTGGCCTCATCATCTTCTTCCTGATCGCCGAGCCCCACGGGCTCGCGCGGCTCTGGCAGATCGGCAAGGAGAAGCTGCGGCTGTGGCCGTTCCCGTACTGAGCGTTCGACCCTCGACGAGCAAGGAGGAGCACCCATGATCCTACGACGCGTCATGATCGCGCTGCTGGCCGCGGTCCTCATCGCCGCCCCCGCGGCGGGCACCGCCTGGGCCCAGGCCAAGGAGATGTTCGTGCCGTCCCTGGTGTACCGCACCGGTCCCTACGCCCCCAGCGGCACCCCGTTCGCCAACGGGATGTGGGACTACCTGACCATGCTGAACGAGCGCGACGGCGGGGTGAACGGGGTCAAGCTGATCGTGGAGGAGTGCGAGACCCAGTACGACACCAAGCAGGGCGTCGAGTGCTACGAGCGGCTGAAGGGCAAGAACGGCGGGGCGATGGCGTTCAACCCGCTCAGCACTGGAATCACCTATCAGCTGATCCCGAAGGCGGCGGTGGACAAGATCGTCGTCCACTCGATGGGCTACGGCATGACCGCGGCCTCCGACGGCCGGTGGTTCCCCTGGGTGTTCACCTTCCCGACCACCTACTGGAGCCAGGCCTCCTCGGTGATCCGCTACATGGGCCAGCAGGAGGGCGGGCTCGAGAAGCTCAAGGGCAAGAAGATCGTGCACATCTACCACAACAGCCCCTACGGCAAGGAGGCCAACCCGACGCTCGAGGAGCTCAGCCACAAGTACGGCTTCGAGCTGACCCTCCTCGCAGTCGACCACCCCGGCCAGGAGCAGAAGGCCACGTGGCTCCAGGTGCGTCGCATCAACCCGCAGTGGGTGTACATGTCGGGCTGGGGCGTGATGAACCAGGTGGCGGTGAAGGAAGCCGCCGCGATCAACTTCCCGATGGACCACTTCATCGGCAACTGGTGGTCGGCCAGCGAGGCCGACGTGATCCCGGCCGGTGACGGGGCCAAGGGCTACAAGGGCGCGACCTTCCACGCCCCCGGCACGAATTTCAAGGTGCACGCCGACATCGTCAAGTACGTCTACGACAAGGGGAAGAACATCGGCCCCAAGGACAAGATCGGCGAGGCCCTCTACAATCGCGGGGTGGTCAACGCGATGTACATGACCGAGGTGTTCCGCACCGCGATGGCCAAGTACGGAAACAAGCCGCTCACCACCGAGCAGGTGCGGTGGGGCTACGAGCACTTCAACCTCACCGACGCGCGGCTCGACCAGATCGGCCTCAAGGGCTTCACCCACGCGGTGAAGGTGACCTGCGAGGACCACGAGGGCAGCGGGCCGGTGCTGATCCAGCAGTGGGACGGCAAGAAGTGGAACGTGGTCTCCGACTGGATCCAGCCCATGAGGGAAGTGGTCCGGCCGAAGCTCGAGGCGGCCGCGGTCGAGGAAGGCAAGAAGCTCGGCTACACGATGCGCGACTGCTCCAAGGAGAACTAGGCGAGGCGAGGACGGAGCCGTCGTGAGCGACGCCCCGCTGCTCTCGGTCAACAACATCGAGGTGATCTACGATCACGTGATCCTCGTGTTGAAGGGCGTCTCGCTCCGCGTCCCCGGGGAGGGCATCGTGGCCCTCCTCGGGGCCAACGGGGCCGGCAAGTCCACCACGCTCAAGGCCATCTCCGGGCTCTTGCGGACCGAGCGCGGGGAGGTCACGAAAGGCGGGGTGGAGCTCGCCGGCGAGTCGATCCACCGCCACGCGGCCTCGGAGATCGTGCGGCGGGGCGTCGTGCAGGTCATGGAGGGCCGCCACGTCTTCGAGCACCTGACGGTGGAGGAAAATCTGTTGACCGGCGGCTACACGCGCCGCAACGGCGCCTCCCTCCGGTTGGACCTGGACCGGGTCTACCAGTACTTCCCGCGGCTGCGGGAGCGGCGCGGGGTGAGCGCGGGCTACGTCTCGGGCGGCGAGCAGCAGATGCTGGCCATCGGCCGGGCCCTCATGGCGCACCCGCGCCTGATGCTGCTGGACGAGCCCTCGATGGGGCTCGCCCCCATGCTGGTGCAGGAGATCTTCGAGATCGTGGGGCGCCTCAACCGCGAGGAGCACGTGGCGGTCCTGCTCGCCGAGCAGAACGCCAACATGGCCCTGCGCTTCGCCCAGTACGTGTACGTGATGGAGAACGGGCGGGTGGTGCTCGACGGCGACGTGAAGGCGGTGAGCGAGAACGAGGACATCAAGGAGTTCTACCTGGGGCTGTCCGGGGTCGGACAGCGGAAGAGCTACCGCGACGTCAAGCACTACCGGCGCCGCAAGCGGTGGCTCTCGTGAAAGTGGGGGCATGAGCGCTCAGCTCGACATCTCGGAGGTCTCCAAGTCCTTCGGGGGCGTGCAGGCGGTGGCCCGGGTGAGCCTGCAGGTGCGGAAAGGCGAGATCCTCTCCGTCATCGGCCCCAACGGAGCGGGCAAGACCACGCTGCTGAACATGATCAGCGGCTTCTACCACCCGGACTCGGGGCGCATCGCGCTCGACGGCGCCGACGTGACCCACACCGCGCCCTCGCGCATGGCCGAGCTCGGGGCGGCGCGCACCTTCCAGAACATCGCCCTCTTCCGGGGCATGACCGTGCTCGACAACCTCATGCTGGGGCGCCACGTGCACATGCGCTCGGGCGTGCTGGCCTCGTTCGTGTACTGGGGCCTGGCCCAGAAGGAGGAGGTCGCCCACCGGCGGCGGGTCGAGGACATCATCGACTTCCTGAAGATCCAGGACCTGCGCCGGCGCCCCACCGGCTCGCTGGCCTACGGGCTCCAGAAGCGGGTGGAGCTGGGCCGGGCCCTGGCCCTCGATCCCAAGATCCTGCTCCTCGACGAGCCGATGGGCGGCTGCAACCACGAGGAGAAGGAGGACATGGCCCGCTACGTCCTGGACGTGAACCAGGAGTGGGGGACCACCATCATCCTCATCGAGCACGACATGGGCGTGGTGATGGACATCTCGGACCGGGTGGTGGTGCTGGACATGGGACACAAGATCGCGGAGGGCACTCCGGAGGAGGTCCGCGCCGATGCGCGGGTCATCAAGGCCTACCTGGGCGATCCGAAGGCGCGAGAGGGAGGGGCTCATGGCGCAGCTCGGTGAGGTGACCACGCTCCCCCGGCTCCTGCAGGCCAACGCGCGCGAGCGCGGCGGCCGGCCCGCGATCCGGGAGAAGGATCGCGGCATCTGGCAGACCCACACCTGGCGCGAGTACCACGATCACGTGCGGGACTTCGCGCTCGGGCTGGCCGCGCTGGGCTTCCGGCGTGGCGAGGCCCTCTCGGTGATCGGGGACAACCGCCCGCGCCTGTACTGGGCGCAGCTCGCGGCCCAGGCCCTCGGCGGGGTGGCGGTGCCGGTCTACCAGGACTCGATCGCCCGCGAGCTGTCGTACGTGTGGGGGCACGCGGAGGCGACGGTGATCGTGGCCGAGGACCAGGAGCAGGTCGACAAGATCATCTCGCTCCGCGATCAGCTCCCCGGGCTGCGCTACGTGATCTACGACGACCCGCGCGGCCTCACCCAGGTCCGGTTCGACTGGCTCAAGTCCTTCGACGAGGTCGAGGAGCTCGGCCGCAAGCACGGCGCGCAGCACCCCGGGTTGTTCGAGGCGGAAGTCGATCGGGGCCGTCCCGACGACGTGGCCATGATCTGCTACACGTCCGGCACCACCGGCAACCCCAAGGGCGCGATGCTCACCCACGCCAACGTGGTGTCCACCGCGCGCACCTTCATGAGCGCGGAGGACGTGCGGGCCGACGACGAGTGGCTGTGCTACCTGCCGATGGCGTGGGTCGGCGACTCGCTCTACTCCCTGGTGCTGAGCCTCACCGCCGGCTTCTGCTGCAACTGCCCGGAGAGCCCCGAGACGGTGCAGCGCGACCTCCGGGAGCTCGGCCCCACCACGGTGCTGGCCCCGCCGCGGATCTGGGAGAACATGCTGACCTCGGTGCAGGTGCGGGCCGCCGACGCGACCCCGCTCAAGCGCTGGGTGTTCGGCCGCTGCCAGCGGGCCGCCGAGGAGGCGGAGATCCTCCGCTCGGACGGCAAGCCGGTGCCGCTCGGCCTGCGCCTCCGCTGCGCCCTCGGCGAGTTCTTCGTCTACGGGCCGGTGCGAGATCAGCTCGGGCTGCGCCGCGCCCGCTGGGCCTACACCGGGGGCGCCCCCCTCGGGCCCGACACCTTCCGCTTCTTCCGCGCCATCGGGGTCAACCTCAAGCAGGTGTACGGCTCCACCGAGTCGAGCGCGCTGATCTCGATCCAGCCCGACGCGGAGGCCAATCCCACCAGCGCGGGCCGCCCGTGTCCCGGCATCGAGGTGCGGATCGCGGACCGGGGCGAGGTGCTGATCAAGAGCCCGGGCATCTTCAAGGGCTACTACAAGGCGGAGGAGGCCACCCGCGAGGTGGTCGACCCCGACGGCTGGTTCCACACCGGCGACGCGGGCTTCCTCGACCCCCGCGGCCACCTGGTCATCATCGACCGGGCCAAGGACGTGGGGGCCATGCAGGACGGGACGCCCTTCGCGCCCCAGTTCATCGAGAACAAGCTCAAGTTCAGCCCCTACATCCGGGAGGCGGTGGCCTTCGGGCACGAGAAGCCGTTCGTGGCCGCCATGGTCGCGATCGATCTCAACACGGTCGGGAACTGGGCGGAGCGCCGGGGGATTCCATACACGAGCTACATGGACCTCTCCCAGAAGCCGGAGGTCCGGGACCTGATCCGGGAGGAGATCGCCAGAGGCAACGCGACCCTGCCCGACTCCACCAAGATCCGCCGCTTCCTGCTCCTCACCAAGGACCTGGAGGCGGACGACGCGGAGATGACCCGCACCCGCAAGGTGCGCCGGCGCTTCGTGTTCGAGAAGTACGCGCGGGTGATCGAGGCCTTCTACGCGGAGGAGGACGAGGTGCCGCTCAGCACCGTCATCACCTACGAGGACGGACGGCAGGCCACCATCCAGTCCCGGGTCCGCATCGCGGACGTGGGGGCGGTGGAGCCGGTGCATGTTTGACTGGCAGTTCGCGGCCCTGCTGCTCTCCAACGGCATCCTCATCGGGCTCATGTACTCCCTGATCGCGCTGGGCTTCGTCCTGGTCTACAAGGCCACCGATGCGATCAACTTCGCCCAGGGCGAGTTCGTGATGATCGCGGGCTTCGTGGTGGCGGTGGCCATCACGGCCTATGGCGCGCCGCTATGGCTCGCGGTGCTGGTGGGGCTGGCCGGCATGATCGGCTTCGGCTTCGGGCTGGAGCGGGTGATGCTGCGCAAGCTGATCGGCCGGCCGGTCATCGCGGTGGTCATGGCCACCATCGGTCTCGCCGCGATCCTGCGCGGCTTCGGCCCCATGGTGTGGGGGGCCGGCACCAAGTCGCTGGCCCTGCCCATCCCCGAGGAGCCGATCATCCTCGGCCCCCTGTTCATCCCGCCCATCCAGCTGCTGGGCGCGGCGGTGAGCCTGCTGTTCCTGGCCGCGTTCAGCTGGTTCTTCCTGCGCAGCCGGCGGGGCATCGCGATGCGGGCGGTGGCCGACAACCAGCAGGTGGCGATGGCCATGGGCATCGACGTGGAGCGCTACTTCGGGCTCGCCTGGGCCATGACCGGCATCGTGTCGGCCCTGGGCGGCATCGTGTGGGGCAACCTGCTGGGCGTCGACGTCCAGCTCTCCCTCGTGGGGCTCAAGGTCTTCCCGGTGGTGATCCTGGGCGGGCTCGACTCGATCCCGGGGGCCATCGTGGGGGGGCTGATCGTGGGAATCGTGGAGAACATGGCCGCGGGCTACATCGACCCCTACGTGGGCGGCGGGACCAAGGACTTCGCCCCCTACGTGCTGATGATCATTGCCCTGATGGTCCGGCCCTACGGGATCTTCGGCAAGGCCATCATCGAGCGGATCTGAGAAGGAGCCGGGCGTGATCCACCGCGAATCGGGGCTGCTGAAGACCTCCTACCAGGCGGACATGGCGCTCTACCCGCTGCCCATCGCGCGCTGGGCGGTGGCCGCCATCGCGGCGCTGGCGTTCCTGGTGGTGCCGCTGCTGCTGAGCGACTACTACCTCTCGATCCTGAACCTGGTCTCGGTGGCGATCGTGGGCGCGCTCGGGCTCAACATCCTGGTCGGCTACACCGGGCAGGTGTCCATCGGGCACGGGGCGTTCATGTCGGTGGGGGCCTACACCGCGGCCAACCTCGCCACCCGGCTCGACGCCCCCTTCTGGATCTCCCTGCCGATCGGGGGCCTGATGGCCGCGGCGGTGGGGGCGGTGGTGGGGATCCCGTCGCTCCGCATCAAGGGGCTCTACCTCGCCATCGCCACCCTCGCCGGACAGCTCATCATCGAGTGGACCATCAACCACGTGACCTGGATCAGCGGCGGGGTCCAGGCCTCGATCGAGGTGCCGCGCCCCCGGCTCTTCGGCATGGTGATCAGCACCCAGCGGCAGATGTACTTCTTCCTGCTCGTGTTCGTGGTGCTGGCCATCGTGGGGGTGATGAACCTCATGCGCACCCGGGTGGGGCGCGCCTTCATCGCCATCCGCGACCAGGACATCGCGGCCGAGATCATCGGCATCAACATCTTCCGCTACAAGCTCCTGGCCTTCGCGATCTCGTCGTTCTACGCGGGGGTCACCGGAGTGCTGTACACCTACTACCTCGGCATCGCCAACTACGAGCAGTTCCAGATCACCACCTCCATCGACTACCTGGCCATGATCATCATCGGCGGCCTCGGCTCGGTGCTGGGCTCGGTGCTCGGGGCGATCTTCGTGACGATGCTGCCCATCTTCCTCCGGATCACGATGGAGACCTTCGGGGGCCTGTTCTTCTCCTCGGGCGCGATGCTCAACATCATCCCCAACCTCCGCCTGATCGTGTTCGGACTGCTGATCATCGTGTTCCTCGTGGTTGAGCCGGAGGGGCTCAACCGGCTGTGGCGCAACATCCGCAGCTACTTCCGCGTCTGGCCATTCGCGTACTGACCCTCAAAAGGAGGATTGCCATGAGAGCGACGCTGGCATTGCTGGCCGCAGCGGCCCTGGCCCTGGGAGCGGTGGCTCCCGCGGCGGCGGCCGAGATCGTCATCGGCGCCCAGTGCGACCGCACGGGGCCCACCCAGACCGTGGGCACGAACCTGTGCCCCGGCTTCAACGACTACATCAAGCTCGTGAACATGAAGGGCGGAGTGAACGGGAACACCATCCGCGCCGACGAGGTGGACAACGAGTACAAGGTGCCGCCCGCGGTGGAGTCCTACGAACGGTACAAGAAGGAAGGGGCGGTGACGGTCTCGGTCTACGGCACGCCGCAGATCTACGCCCTGACGCAGAAGCTCACCGAGGACCGCATCCCCGGTACCTCGCCCGGCTTCGGCAAGGCGGCGGCGGCCGACGGCACCAAGTACCCCTACATCTTCCCCATCGCGGCCACCTACTGGTCGCAGGCCGCCGCGGCGGTGAAGTACGCCAAGGACCAGATGGGCGGGTCCATGAAGGGCAAGAAGATCGCCTACATCTTCTACGACAACCCGGCCGGCCGTGAGCCGTTCCCGGTCCTGGAGGAGCTGCAGAAGCTCGAGGGCTTCGAGATGCGGACGTTCGCGGTGCCGCCTCCTGGGGTGGAGATGGGCGCGCAGGTGCTGGACATCGCGCAGCGCTACCGCGCCGACTTCGTGATCAGCCACCTCTTCGGCCGGTCGCCGTCGGTGGCGATCAAGGAGCTGAAGCGGGTGGGGTACCCGCTGAAGAAGGTGGTCGGGTTCGTGTGGGGCGCCGCGGAGGCCGACGTGGAGGCCGCGGGTGGCTACGGGGTGGCCGAGGGCTACAGCGCGCTCCAGTTCGCCGGGGTCGGTGAGGACTACCCGGTGATCAAGGAGATCAAGGAGATGTACAAGAAGGAGGGCAAGCCCGAGCCCAAGGAGATGAAGGAGAGCGTGTACTACAACCGCGGGGTGTTCCTGGCCGCGATCCACGTCGAGGCCATCCGCAACGCGCTCAAGGCCAAGCCGGACGGCAAGATCACCGGCGTGGACGCCAAGGCCGGCTTCGAGAAGATCAAGAACTTCACGCTCGGCGGGCTGGTGCCGCCGATCGAGATCACGCCCACCGACCACGAGGGCGGCGGGCTTGTGCAGGTGTGGCAGGTGAGCGGCGGCAAGTGGGTGAAGCGGACCGACTGGTTCCGCGCCTACCCCGAGGTCGTCGGCAAGGTCATCAAGGAAGCCAAGTAGCGTCGTCCGCATCGAGCGGGCGCCGGGGGCCGTCGCTCCCGGCGCCCGCGGTTCATCCGGGGAGGGTGGGGGAGGCCGATGCTCGCGCTCAACAACATCGAGGTCATGTACGACGGGGTGATCCTCGTCCTCAAGGGCGTGTCGGTCAACGTCAAGGAGGGCGGCATCACCACCCTGCTGGGCGCCAACGGGGCGGGGAAGACCACCACCCTGAAGGCCATCTCGGGCGTGCTGCGGTCGGAGCGCGGCGACATCACCAAGGGCTCGGTCGAGTTCGACGGCCGGCGCATCGACGGGCTCGCCGCGCACCAGATCGTCAAGCGCGGGCTGGTCCAGGTGTTCGAGGGGCGCCGGGTCTTCGAGCACCTCACCACCGAGGAGAACCTGGTCGCGGGGGCCCACGTGCAGGCGGATCGGCGGCGGGTCACCGAGGGGATCGAGCGTGTCTACGAGTACTTCCCGCGTCTGCGCGAGCGCCGTACCGTGCAGTCGGGCTACCTCTCGGGCGGCGAGCAGCAGATGCTGGCCATCGGGCGAGCCCTCATGTCCGGGCCGCGGGTGGTCCTGCTCGACGAGCCGTCGTTGGGGCTGGCCCCCATGCTGGTGGAGGAGATCTTCGGCATCATCCAGCGCCTGAACCGGGAGCAGAAGCTCACCGTGCTCCTGGTCGAGCAGAACGCCACCCTGGCCCTCGGCATCGCCGAGCACGGCTACGTGATGGAGAACGGCCGCATCGTGCTGGAGGGCAGCGCCGCCTCGCTGCGGGAGAACGCGGACATCAAGGAGTTCTACCTGGGCCTGACCGAGGTGGGTGGCCGCAAGTCCTATCGCGACGTGAAGCACTACAAGCGCCGCAAGCGGTGGCTGAGCTGAGCGTCCACGCCTTCACGGTCTACGACCTGATCACTCGCGGGGCCGCGGGGCAGCCCGACGAGCCCGCGGTGATCCAGGGCGACCGGACCGTGTCCTTCCGGGAGCTGCGCGAGCGGGTGGACGCGCTCGCCGCCGGCCTCGCCGGCCTCGGCATCGCGCGCGGCGAGCGGATCTGCGTGCTGGCCCAGAACGACGCGGCCTACGTCGACCTCTACGGCGCCTGCGCGCGGCAGGGCATCGTCGCGTACCCGATCAACTGGCGGCTCACCGGGCCGGAGGTGGAGCGGGTGGTGGAGCGCGCTCGCCCCGCGATGATGGTGGTGGACCAGACCACCCTGCCGCTGGTCTCGGGCTGGCTCGAGGGCAAGGGGGTGCCGCACCGGTACGCGCTGGGCGCGGCGGAGGCCGGCTTCCCCGCGCTGGCCACCCTCTACCGCGGCAGCCCGTCGCCTCCCGCCGCGGTGGCGCCGGACGACGCCTTCGCGGTGATCTCGACCGCGGCGGTGGACGTGATCCCCCGCGGCGCGGTCCTCACCCACGCCAACGTGCTCGCGGCGGACCTGACCGCGATCGCGGGCAT
>Ga0157369_10009861_pt1 | contig 10913 bp, 9 predicted proteins | sample C25metaG_FD_113461 | JGI IMG/M metagenome (GOLD analysis project Ga0157369, IMG submission 113461) | Corn rhizosphere microbial communities from Kellogg Biological Station, Michigan, USA - C2-5 metaG | ecosystem: Host-associated > Plants > Roots > Rhizosphere > Soil | place: USA: Michigan... | reverse complement strand
GCTCCTCCCTGTGCCCGTCATGAGCGTGGTGCAACCGGCACGTCCTGCGCCGACACAACAGCGGTCGGCCGACCCGCCACATGCTCTTGAGCGGCGCCAGGGGCCACCACCCCTTAGGCGCAGGAACGTCACCCGCGGCACGTAGGCTGTGCGGGTGGTCGAGCCTGCAGCCGGGCGTCCTCCCCGACATCCGGAGACGTCCCTCGCGCTCACCCGTCGTGCCCGCCGCATCCACCGCCTGCTGGCCGAGCGCTACCCCGACGCGCACTGCGAGCTCGACTTCACGACGCCGCTGGAGCTCCTCGTCGCGACCGTGCTGTCCGCCCAGACCACCGACGTCCGGGTGAACCAGGTGACCCCCGCCCTCTTCGCCCGGTACCGGACGGCGGCCGACTACGCCCGGGCCGACCGGGCCGAGCTGGAGCAGTTGATCCAGCCGACAGGCTTCTTCCGGGTGAAGGCGGACACGCTCGTGAAGCTCGGGGCGGCGCTGGTCGAGGAGTTCGCAGGTGAGGTCCCGCACCGGCTGGAGCAGCTCGTGACGCTGCCCGGCGTCGGCCGCAAGACGGCCAACGTCGTGCTGGGGAACGCCTTCGGCATCCCGGGGATCACGGTCGACACCCACTTCGGGCGGCTGTCCCGCCGCTTCGGCTGGACCGGCAGCGAGGATCCCGTCGTCGTCGAGGCGGACGTCGCGGCGCTCTTCGAGAAGCGGGACTGGACGATGCTCTCGCACCGCGTGATCTTCCACGGTCGCCGCACCTGCTTCGCCCGGCGGCCGGCGTGCGGCGCCTGCCCGGTGGCGGCCCTCTGCCCGTCCTACGGCATCGGCGAGACAGACCCGGTGCGCGCCGCCAAGCTCGTCAAGGGCCCCGTGGCAGCCGTCGAGGCCGCCGTCGGGAGCATTCCGTGAGCGCCGGCGCCGAGCTCGCCGACCCCCGTGACCTGCCTGACCTGCCCGCCTGGTTCGAGCCCCTGCTGCAGGTCGCCGGGACCGCGCGGGCGGAGGACATCAGCCGGTTCGTGCCGCCCCCGGGTCACCACCGGCGCTCAGCCGTGCTGCTGCTGTTCGGCGACGGTCCCGCCGGGCCCGACGTCCTGCTCACCGAACGTGCGGCGGGGCTGCGCGCACACCCCGGCCAGGTCGCCTTCCCCGGCGGCCGGATCGAGCCCTCGGACGCGGGCCCCGGCGCGGCGGCCGTCCGGGAGGCACGGGAGGAGACGGGCCTCGACCCCGGCGGCGTCGTCGTGGTCGGGACCATGGAGGACCTCTACCTTCCCGTGAGCGACTTCGCCGTGACGCCCGTCCTGGCCTGGTGGCAGGAGCCCTCGCCCGTGGACGCGGTCGACACCGCCGAGGTGGCCCGGGCGGTGCGGGTGCCGGTGGCCGAGCTCGTCGACCCCGCCAACCGCTTCGTCGTGACCCACCCCAGCGGCTACGTCGGGCCCGGCTTCGAGGTGCGCGGCCTGTTCGTCTGGGGCTTCACCGCCGGCATCCTCGACCGGGTCCTCGCGCTCGCCGGGTGGGAGCGGCCCTGGAGCCACGACCGGCTCGAGCCGCTGCCCGCGCGCGTGCTCGACGCCCTGCCCGCGCCGGTGCCAGAGACCCTGGAGAAGCGGCTCGAGGACACGCTCGTGCAGGAGCCGCTGGCCGGGGACGCCTCGTGATCGACATCATCCTGCTGGTGGTCGTCGTCTCGTACGCCGTCTCCGGGTACCGGCAGGGGCTCGCCGTCGGCGCGCTGTCCCTCGGCGGTTTCCTCGTCGGCGCGCTCCTCGCGATGACGATCGTGCCGCCGATGGCGGCGGGGCTGCAGCAGGGCATCCAGCGGTCGTTCATCGTGCTCGTCTGCGTGCTGCTGTTCGCCTGGCTCGGGCAGCTCGGCGGCGCGCTCCTGGGCGCGCATCTGCGCCAGAACCTCACCCTGCGCTCCGCCCAGGTCGCCGACCAGCTGCTCGGGATGGTCGCGGGCGTCGCTGCCGTCGTCCTCGTGCTGTGGTTCGTCGGCGGCGCGCTCCGGGCCAGCCCCGCCCCCGACGTGAACCGCGCCGTGTCGTCGTCCCGGCTGCTCACCACCGTCGACCGGCTCATGCCCCAGGACCTCGACTCGCTCGCCGAGAACTTCCGCCACGCCGTCGCGGACAGCGACTTCCCCCGCGTCTTCGAGGGCGTCGCGCCCGAGCAGATCGCCCCGGTCGCGGTGCCGAACCCCAAGGCGGTGTCCGCGGACGTCATCGCCCGGGCCGAGGACAGCATCGTCAAGATCGTCGGGGACGCTCCGGCCTGCCGGCAGGGGCAGGAGGGCAGCGGCGCCGTCATCGCTCCCCAGCGGGTCGTCACCAACGCCCACGTGGTCGCGGGCGTCGAGCATCCGACGGTCCAGCTGGGCGGGGTCGGCCCGAAGCTGCCCGCCAAGGTGGTGCTGTTCGACGCCAAGCGCGACATCGCGGTGCTCGCCGTCGAGGGCCTGCGCGCGCGGCCGCTGGCCCTGGCCGTCGCCGACCTGCCGAAGGCGGCGGACGCCCTCGTCGCAGGCTTCCCCCGCAACGGCGGCTTCGAGGCCGGGGCCGCCCGCGTGCGCAACGTCATCTCCGCGGTCGGCGAGGACATCTACGGCGGCCCGGGGGTCGACCGCGAGGTGTACTCCCTCTACGCCACGGTCGAGCCCGGCAACTCCGGCGGCCCGCTGCTCTCCTCGGACGGCAAGCTCGCCGGGGTCGTGTTCGCGCGGTCGCTCGACGACCCCCACACCGGGTACGCGCTCACGCTCGGCGAGGTGACCTCGGACATCAAGGCGGGGGCGGCGTCGTCGGCCCAGGTGTCCACCGGGGGCTGCGCCGAGGGGTGATCCGCGAGCGGAGGGGTGCTCAGGTCGAGGGCCTCACGGAGGCGAGCCAGTCCAGCAGGATCGCGGTGACCTGGCCGGGTGCCTCCTCCGGCAGGAAGTGACCGGCCGCGGGCAGGAGCTCGAAGCGGAACGGGGCCTCCACCCGAGCGCCTGACGACGCCGCCGTCTCCGGCAGCACCCAGGGGTCCAGACCGCCGTGCACCTGGAGGACGGGAACGGTCACCGGGTCCCGGATGGCGGCCGCGAAGCGGCGTCCATCGCTGCGCCAGACCGACCGCACCGCCCAGCGGTAGTACTCCATGGACGTGTGCGCCACGAACGGCACCTGCATCGCGCGGGTGTAGCGCCACTCGCTGTCGGCGTCCGGCCAGCCCGGCCCCGCCCAGGCGCGTAGGACGTCGACCACGCCGTGCTTGTCGCCGAAGCTGCGTTCCGGCGTAACGGGCGCCTGGAAGGCGAGCAGCCGGCCGATCGCCCGGCGCTGCCGGCGCGCCGCCAGCGACGCCCGCAGGGTCAGCGGGTGGGCCATACCGAGGGCCGCGACGGCGTGCGTCACCCGCGGCTGCAGCCCCGGCATCGACCAGGCGATCCAGCCTCCCCAGTCATGACCGGCGATCACCGCCCGCTGCGCCCCGAGCGCACGGACGACGCCGGCGACGTCGGCCGCGAGTGTCGGGGTGTCGTAGCCGCGCGGGGGCTTGTCCGAGCCGCCGTAGCCGCGCAGGTCCATCGCGACGGCGTGCCACCCCGCCTCCGCCAGGGCAGGCAGCTGGTGGCGCCAGGCCCACCAGAACTCGGGGAAGCCGTGCAGGAGCAGCACGAGCGGTCCCTCACCGGCCTCCGCGACGTGGAAGCGGGCCCCGTTCGCAGCCACGAACCTGTGCCGCCAGGGACCCTCGACGAGGATCTCGGCGGCGTCGACCGTCACTGCTCGGGGGAACCAGGCTTGATGGCGGCGATGGTGGCCTGGGCGCTGCGGATGGTGCGCTCGGGCGGCGCCAGCTTGCGCAGCCTGGAGCGCCCGATCAGGGCGAGGAGGCCCGCGATCAGGAGCAGCACGACGCTCACGATCAGGAAGGCCAGCCACGGCGCCAAGCCGGCGGCGACGAGGCCGTAGGCCGCGGTGATGACGAGGGTGATCGTCGCGAGCAGCCCGAGGTAGCCGGCGGCGCCGAACATCCCCCCGCCGACCGCGACGTTCTTCGCGTCCGTGCGGAGCTCGGCCTTCGCGAGCGCGATCTCGGCCCGGACAATTCCCGACAGGTCATCCGACGCCTGCGCGACGAGCTGCCCGAGCGTGCGCTCCTCCGCCATGCGTGCTCCTTCCACCCGGTCACGGGCCCGCGCGCTCCCAGCGGAGGGTGGCGCGGGGTGACAGTGATCCCCGACGGCGCCGAGCCTACGGGCTGCGGGCCGTGCTGGCCGTCCGGCGGACCCTGGGACCGCGGCGCGCCGCGTCAGGCCTTGCGAGCAGTGGCCGCCCGGATCGAGGCGCGGCGGCGGTGGGCGAGCTTGGCGGCCTGTTCGGCGAGCTCCGGGGACGAGCCCCCGGTGTCCGTGTTGCCCGTGCTGCCTGTGCTGCCCGCCGTGGCGCCGATCCGCTGCCCTGGTTCAGGGAACGCCGCTGGTCCAGGTGATCCCGTCGAGTCGCTACCCAAGCGGCGGCTCAGGATGTCCACGACCTCGCCCAGCTCTGGCAGCTTCCAGTCGAGCGCTTGCGGCGGCCGCATCCACACGACGTCGCCCGTGCGCACCCGGGACGGGGGGAGGGGGACGTAGGAACCGGTGCTGTGCAGCAGGGCGCCCTCGGGCAGCCCGTCGGGCAGCCGGTCGGGGACGGTGCTGCCGCCCGTCGTGCTGGCGAACAGCAGCAGGCGGGGCCGCGCGGACGCCCAGAGGGCGACCGGACCGGGGAGCGTCGTCCGGGAGAAGATCGCCTCGGGCGGGGTGGTGCCCAGCGGGAGCTCGACGACGTCGATCCCGTGGCCCGTGATGAGCAGGATGGTCGCCGGCTCGTCGGCCCAGGCACTCGGATCCGTCCGCGGGGTCATTCCGTCGGCGGCGTGGATGGTGCCCGTGGTGAGGCAGCCGGCGCGCCGGCAGTGGTACTGCTCCAGCCGCGGATCCCACCACGCGCCAGGGGCGATGGCCCAGCCCGCCTCGAGGAAGGCGGTCACCGCCGCCTTGCGGCGGGCCTGCCGCAGCACCCCCGTCAACATGGCGGCCTCCGACGACGGTCGGGGGGCGTCCCACAGGACAGCCAGGGGCGGCGCTGAGCTGCACCGTCCCTTGCGGACCCTGCGAAATCACCCATATACGGATGGTCCACGTGGACCACCGGATGGCGCAATCTTTTCGGCGAACCGATCTGTCAAGAAGTCAACGACCCTAGCACCGGCCTCCTCCTCGCACGGCCGGTTCGCCTCCATCGGATCTCCAGTTCGGACCGGTCCGTTCGGCCGCTTCGTTGCGGTGATCAGTCCTCGCTGGCAGCCGGCTTCGCCATGCCCGTCTTGATGAGGTCCATCACCGTGGTGTCGGCCAGCGTGGTCTGGTCGCCGACCTCCCGGTTCTCGGCGATGTCGCGCAGCAGCCGGCGCATGATCTTCCCCGAACGGGTCTTCGGCAGCTCCGGCACGACGAGGATCGAGCGCGGCTTGGCGATCGGGCCGATCTCCTTCGCCACGTGGTTGCGCAGCTCCTGGACGATCTCCTGGCCCTGGGCGGTGGCGGCGTCCACGCTGCCGCGCAGGATGACGAAGGCGACGACGGCCTGGCCGGTCGTGTCGTCGGTGGCGCCCACGACGGCGGCCTCGGCGACCTTGGGGTGGGACACCAGAGCCGACTCGATCTCCGTCGTCGACAGGCGGTGGCCGGAGACGTTCATGACGTCGTCGACGCGGCCGAGCAGCCAGACGTCGCCGTCGTCGTCCTTCTTGGCGCCGTCCCCCGCGAAGTAGCGATCGGGGAAGCGCGACCAGTACGTGTCCTTGTAGCGCTGCGGGTCGCCCCAGATGCCCCGGAGCATCGACGGCCAGGGCTCCGTGAGCACGAGGTACCCGCCGCCGCCGTTCGGGACCACCTTGCCTTCGTCGTCGACGACGTCGGCAGCGATCCCGGGCAGGGGGGTCTGCGCCGAGCCCGGCTTGGCCGCCGTGACGCCCGGCAACGGGCTGATCATGATGGCCCCGGTCTCCGTCTGCCACCAGGTGTCGACCACCGGGGTCCGATCGCCGCCGATGACGTGGCGGTACCAGATCCACGCCTCCGGGTTGATCGGCTCGCCGACGCTGCCGAGCACGCGCAGTGTCGACAGGTCGAACTGCGCCGGCGTCTCGTCGCCCCACTTCATGAAGGTGCGGATCGCGGTGGGCGCTGTGTAGAGGATCGTCACGCCGTACTTCTGCACGAGCTCCCACCACCGCCCCTTGTGCGGGGTGTCGGGCGTGCCCTCGTACATGACCTGGGTGGCGCCGTTGGCCAGCGGCCCGTAGACGACATAGCTGTGGCCGGTCACCCAGCCGACGTCGGCCGTGCACCAGTAGACGTCCGTCTCGGGGTGCAGGTCGAAGACGTTCCGGTGCGTGTACGCGCACTGGGTCAGGTAGCCGCCACTGGTGTGCAGGATGCCCTTGGGCTTCCCGGTGGTGCCCGAGGTGTAGAGGATGAAGAGCGGGTGCTCGGAGTCGAAGGCCTCGCAGGAGTGCTCGTCCGAAGCACCCTCTAGCGCCTCGTGCCACCAGATGTCGCGGGCGTCGTCCCACTCGACGTCCTGGCCGGTGCGGCGGACGACGAGCACCTTCTGCACGCTGGGGGACTTGCCGACGGCCTCGTCCACAGCCGGCTTCAGCGCGGCGGGCGCCCCTCGCCGGTAGCCGCCGTCCGCGGTGATGACGACCTTCGCCTCGGCGTCCTCGATCCGGCTGCGCAGCGCCTCGGAGGAGAACCCCCCGAACACGACGGAGTGCGGCGCGCCGATGCGGGCGCACGCGAGCATCGCGATGGCGGCCTCGGGGATCATCGGCAGGTAGATCGCGACGCGGTCGCCCGTGCCCACACCGAGGGCGGTCAGGGCGTTCGCCGCCCGGCTGACCTCGCGCCGCAGATCCGCGTACGTGATGGTGCGGGTGTCGCCCGGCTCCCCCTCGAAATGGATGGCCACGCGGTCGCCGTGCCCGGCCTCGACGTGGCGGTCCACGCAGTTGTAGGCGACGTTGAGCCTCCCGCCGACGAACCATTTGGCGAAGGGGGCGTCGCTCCAGTCGAGCGTCTGCGCCCAGGGGGTCGCCCAGGTGAGCGCCCGTGCCTGCCGGTCCCAGAAGGCCAGCTGGTCCGCGGCTGCCTCCTCGTAGAGGTCGGCCTTCGCCACCGCCTGGGCCGCGAACTCGGGACTGGGCGGGAAGCGCCGCTCCTCGTGGAGCAGGTTCTCGAGCGTGTCGTTCGACATCCGCGTCCCTTTCTCTCGCGTTCGGCGCTGCCTCTGCCCTCGAGCGCCGTCGTCCGGTCGGACGACGGCGTCAGTGCCGAGGCTAGTTGCGGGCGGCGTCCCGGCGACAGGGCGTGCCGCGGGACGCCGCCGAGCGACCGGCCCGGTAAGCAGTCGTGCCAGAAGGCGGCGGGACGCGGAACTGGGGTTGATCACAGACAGTCACAGACGGGGGACACGACGAGGATCCACGTTCTGTCATCGTTACGTCATCGCCGCCCTGGTGCCTTCCGGCCCTCGTCGCCCTACTGTGTGCCATCACGTGGGAGCGGAACGGCCGCCGGGGCGGCCGGCTCCGTGCCCACAGCACGCCGAGGGGAACGAGACCATGGCCCGGTCGTCCGCCAGTCCGTCCGACCCGGCATCCGACTCCGCGTCCCACCCCGCGTCCGACCCCGGATCTTCTCCGCCGCCCGACGCCGGGGTGGTCTTCCCGGCCGGGGAGGGCGGGGCGCGGTCGACGTCCGCGACCGGGCGCGCGGTGGCCGCGGACGCCGTCCGCGGGGTGGCGCCCGAGTTCGCCGACGAGGTGCTCGCGACGGCGAACTGGCGCACCGGCTACGTCCGGCCCTTCCGCGAGATGACTCGCCTGGCCCTGCTCCGCCCGGGCGCGGCCACCGCGATCAGCGCCGCGGGCCTGGCGTCGGTGCACGAACGCTTCCGCTTCCGCAGGGGTGGGGAGGACCTCCCGCTGTCGGTGCTCGGCGAGCTCGTACCGTCGCCGTCCGCGACGCTGCATACGGCGACGGTCACGGGCACCAGGCCCCCGGGCCCGGATGTCCTCTCGGTGCCCTACCGCGGTGGCCGGCTCGTCGCCGACGACCTGGACGCGCAACTCGACCGCTGGCTCGAAGCGGGCATCACGGAGCCGTCGTTCGCCGCCGCCGTGCGCGCGGTGATGGCTCACCCCGGCTGGCTCGATCTGCGCGACGTCACCGTGGTCGTGCTCGGGGCGGGCGCCCAGATGGGGCCGCTGGTGTCGCTGCTGCGGTGGGGCGCCCACGTCGTCGCCGTCGACCTGCCCTCGCGATCGCATGGAGCGCAGAGCTGGACCCGCCTGATCGAGGTGGCCCGGGCGTCGCCCGGGCGGCTGTCCGTCCCGGTGACGGTCCCGCTGCCGGCGGACGCGCCGGACGACCAGATCGCCGCCGCCGCTGGGATCGACCTCGTCGCCGGGGCTCCGGAGCTGCTCGCCTGGCTGGCCTCGGTCGAGGGGCCGTTCACGCTCGGGAACTACGTCTACGCGGACGGCGCCGCACACGTTCGGGCCGCCGTCGCGGTGGACGCCCTGACGAGCGCGCTGCTGGCCGCCCGGGACGACGTCTCGCTCGCGTTCCTCGCCACGCCGACCGACGCCTTCGCCGTGCCGCCGGAGGTGGTGGCCGACAGCCGGCGTCGCTACGAGGAGCGCAGCCTGGCGCGACGGCTGGCCCGGCTCGGGTCCGCGGGACGGCTGTTCCGGCCCAACTACCCGCCGGAGGCCCTGGCGGGCGGAGGGTCCGATGTCGATGCCGTGAATCTCGGCGCCGTGAACGACTCGCTCGTGCCGCAACAGGGCCCGAACTACGCGCTCGCGAAGCGGGTGCAGCGCTGGCGGGCGCTGGACGCCCGCGCCGCCGGCCGGCTCGTCAGCCTCAACGTCGCGCCGGCGACCCGCACCCGGTCCGTGCTGCGCAACCGGGTGCTCGCCGCGGCGTACGCGGGGGCGCACCGGTTCGGGGTCGAGGTCTTCGACCCGTCGACGTCCAACACCCTGATGGCGGCATTGCTGGTGCACGACCTGCGGCACGACACGGCTGCGGCGCGGCCCGGCACGGTGTTGTCGCATCCGCTGGAGCTGTTCTGGCAGGGCGCGAACCACGGCGGGCTGTGGCGGAATCCCTTCGAACCCCGCTCGGTGCTCGGCCTCGCGGTGGCGCTCGGCATGGTGCAGCGCAGCGCCTGAAACCGAGTGAAAGCGGAGCGCTTGCCATCGAAATCCGCCCGCTCTCTATTTCACTTTCGATCCTTGACGGTCGCGAGTTCCCGATGGGTTACTTCACCAGCAGGTCACGCCGGCGACATCTCGTGGTCGCAGGTCGTGTCGGGGGCGGCGCGGGGAGGTGCGATGGCGGGGATCGCCGAGCACGACCGCCAGCAGCGCATTCTCGGTATGCTCGAGGACGCGGGCACCGTGGGTGTTCCGGAGCTCGTCGAGCGGTTCGGGGTCTCGGCCGTCACCGTGCGCAAGGACCTGGAGCTGCTGGAGCGCCGGCATCTGCTCCGGCGCGTGCGCGGCGGCGCGGTCGTCGCGGAGGGCGCCGACGAGGGAGCTTTCGAGCTGCGGCTGCGGCACTCCGTCGCTGCCAAGCAGGCGATCGCGCAGCGCGCCGCGGCGTACGTGCGCGAGGGTGACGCGATCGTGCTCGACGGCAGCACGACGTGCTACTACCTCGCGCTCGAGCTGCGCAGGCGGCGCTCGCTCGTCGTCGTCACGAACGGCCTGCGTGTGGCCGAGGCGCTGAGCGAATCGGACTCGATCCTGGTGGTGATCCCGGGTGGCACGGTCCGCCGTTCGTCGCAGTCGGTCGTGGGCGACTTCGGAGACGTGTTCGCCACCCGCGGGAGGCTCAACCGGGGCTTCTTCGGCGTCCGGTCGCTGACGCCCCATCACGGCCTGATGGAGATGAGCTCCGAGGAGGCCGCCGTCAAGAAGCGCCTCGCGGCGGCCTGCAGCGAGGTCTACGGGCTGTTCGACTCCTCCAAGGTCGGCCGCTTCGCCCTGCACTCCTTCGTGCGACCCGACCACGTCGCGTGCCTGATATCCGATGACGGCGTTGACGACGAGACCGTCGGCCAGTGGGCGGATATGGGGGTGCGAGTGGAGCTCGTGAGGACGTGAACGGGTCGCGTCGGGCCCGCTGCACAGATGTCCCCCGGCGCAGCAGCTGTTCCCGCTGGACACCCGCCTAGAGCTAGGCGATCGACAAGGAGGATCGATGCGGAACACCAGGAGAGCGACGGCGGTCGTCGCGCTCGGTCTCACGGCGGCCCTCGCGCTGACCGGTTGCAGCAAGAAGAACGAGGGGACGTCGGTGAGCACCGGCGCGGCGGGAGCGAGCGGTTCCAGTGCTGCGAAGCAGCTGAAGGTGGCGTTCGTCCCCAAGCTGCAGGGCATCCCGTACTTCGAGGCGATGAACACCGGAGGGCAGAAGGCCGCCCAGGACCTCGGCGTCCAGTGGATCTACAAGGGCTCGACGACCGCGGACCCTGGCGCTCAGACGGACATCGTCCGCTCCCTCATCCAGCAGAAGGTCGACGTGCTCGTCGTCGCGCCGAACGACCCCGACTCCATGGCGCCCGTTCTGCAGGACGCCAAGAACGCCGGCATCCACGTGATGACGTCGGATACGGACGCCCCGAACTCGGTGCGGGAGCTGTTCGTCAACCAGGCGACGGCGGACGGGATCGGGCAGGCGATCGTCGACTCGCTCGTCAAGGCCATGGGGGGCAAGGGCAAGTACGCCATCGTCTCGTGCGGGCAGACCGCCGCGAACCTCAACGCCTGGATCGACGTCGAGAAGAAGTACACCGCGTCG
>Ga0157369_10009860_pt1 | contig 10913 bp, 10 predicted proteins | sample C25metaG_FD_113461 | JGI IMG/M metagenome (GOLD analysis project Ga0157369, IMG submission 113461) | Corn rhizosphere microbial communities from Kellogg Biological Station, Michigan, USA - C2-5 metaG | ecosystem: Host-associated > Plants > Roots > Rhizosphere > Soil | place: USA: Michigan... | reverse complement strand
GCGGTCGAGCAGGTCATGGTGGGCTCCTGCACCAACTCTTCCTGGGAAGACATGCAGGCGGTGACCCGCGTGCTGGAGGGCAAACACGTGGCGCCCGACTGCACCTTCGTGGTCTTCCCGGGCAGCCAGCGCATCCTGGAGGTGATGGCGCGCGAGGGGCTGCTCACGCCGCTGCTCGCCGCCGGGGCCAGCATCTCCGAGCCTACCTGTGGGGCGTGCGCAGGCATCGGGCACGTGCCGGCCTCGGGCGGCAAGAGCCTGCGCGCCTTCAATCGCAACTTCCCCGGCCGCAGCGGCACCAAGGACGACAACGTCTACCTCTGCTCGCCGCTGACCGCGGCCGCCTCCGCCCTGACCGGTCGCATCACCGACCCGCGCACGATCGGGGCGGCGCCGGAGCGGAAGTGGCCGGCCTCGCTGCTGGCCTCGGTGGCGGGGCTGATCCCGCCCGTCTCCGAGGGCGAGGCCGCCTCCGCCGCGGTGCTGAAGGGCCCGAACATCAAGCCGGTGCCCCGCGGCGTGCCGGTGGAGGAGCGCCTCACCGCTCCGGTGCTGATCAAGCTCGGCGACAAGGTCTCGACCGACGCGATCTCGCCCTCCGGGACCGCGGTGCTCATGTTCCGCTCCAACGTGCCGGCCATCGCCGAGTTCTGCTTCCGCAACGTGGACGCCGACTTCGTGGCCCGGGCCCGCACGGCCGGCCGCGGCGTCATCGTGGGCGGCGAGATCTACGGTCAGGGCTCCTCGCGCGAGGCCGCGGTGCTGTCGCCGCTTCACCTCGGGGTGCGCGCGGTGCTGGCCAAGAGCTTCGCCCGCATCCACCGCGCCAACCTGATCAACTGGGGCATCGTGCCGCTCGAGTTCGAGAATGCCGCCGACTACGACGGCATCGAGCGGGACGACGTGCTCGACTTCGAGGACCTGCGCGGCAGCCTCGCCGCGGGCGGTCCGGTGTGGGTCACCGATCGGCGGACCGGCGCGCGCTTCCGCCTCCGCTGCATCCTGAGCCCGCGCGAGCGCGACATGCTGCTGGCCGGCGGCCTGCTCACCCAGACCGCCGCCAAGGGATAAGACCATGGCCCAGTCCCGAGTCCGAGCCGTCTACATGCGCGGCGGCACCAGCCGCTGTCTCGCCTTCCACGACCGCGACCTGCCGCCGGCCGGTCCGGAGCGCGACCGCGTCCTGCTGGCCGCGCTCGGCAGCCCCGATCCCTACGGGCGGCAGCTCGACGGCCTCGGCGGCGGCATCTCGTCGCTCTCGAAGGCGTTCGTGATCGGCTCGCCGACCCATCTCGACGCGCAGGTCGACTACACCTTCGCGCAGGTCGAGGTCGGCCGCCCGATCGTCGACTACACCGGCAACTGCGGCAACTGCTCCTCCGCGGTGGGGCCCTTCGCGATCGACGAGCGGCTCGTCCCCTCCGCCAGCGGGGAGACCGCGGTCCGCATCCACAACACCAACACCCGGAAGATCATCGTGGCGCGAGTGCCGGTGGTGGACGGCGAGGCCGCGGTGGTGGGTGACTTCGAGCTGCCCGGCGTGGCCGGGCTCGGCGCCCGCATCGCGCTCGATTTTCTCGAGCCGGGTGGCGCGCGCACCGGCCGCCTCCTTCCGACCGGGCGCGCGCGCGAGACCCTCGCCGGCGTCGAGGCCTCGATGGTCGACGCCACGAATCCGATGGTCTTCGTGCGGGCCAAGGACCTCGGGATCACCGGCACCGAGACGCCGGCCGCGATGGACGGGGACGAGGCGCTGGTGGCCCGGCTCGAGGCCCTCCGCGTCGCGGCGGCGGAGGCGATGGGCATTCCGGGCAGCGCGGCGACCCCGAAGATCGCGGTGGTGGCGCCGCCGAGCCGCTTCACCGCGCTCGACGGCGTGGCCTACGACGCGGAGCAGGCCGACGTGGTGGCCCGCTGCATCTCGATGGGCAACGCCCACCGCGCCTTCGCGCTGACCGCCGCCATGTGCCTCGCGGTCGCGGCCCAGATCGACGGCACGGTGGTGAGCGAGTGCGCGGGCGGCCGCGTGGGCGACCTGCGCCTGGGCCATCCCTCCGGGGTGCTGCCGATCGCGGCCACGGTGGGCCGGCGGGACGGCGCGCCGTGGGCCGAGAAGGTCACGGTCTACCGCACCGCGCGGCGGCTCATGGAAGGCTACGTGCGGGTGCCCTGACCCGCCCGACTCATTCGAGCCCACTCGCCAGAGGATGTCGCCCCCGCCGATCTTCACCGACGACCACGAGCTGCTGCGGCGCACCATCCGCGCCTTCGTCGAGAAGGAGGTCGCGCCCCACGTGGACGCGTGGGAGGAGGCCGGGCGCATTCCCCGCGAGCTGTGGCGACGGCTCGGCGAGCTGGGCCTCCTCGGCCTCGAGTTCTCCCCCGAGTACGGCGGGGCGGGCGGTGACTTCCTCTCCAGCGTCGTGCTCGGCGAGGAGATGGCCCGCTGCCGCTCCGGCGGGGTGGCCTTCAGCGTGCTGGTCCACACCGACATGTCCTCGCCGTGGCTCACCCGCTACGGCACCCCCGCCCAGAAGGGCGCCTACCTGCCCGGCATCATCCGCGGCGAGACGGTGTGCGCCCTCGGCATCACCGAGCCCGGCGTGGGCTCGGACATGGCCGGGATCCGGACCCGCGCGGTGCGGGACGGCGATCGCTGGCTGCTGACCGGCAGCAAGATCTTCATCACCAACGGCGTGCACGGCGATCTCTACTTCGTGGCCGCGCGCACCGGCCCCGGCACCGCGGAGCGCCGCCACGCCGGCATCTCGATGTTCCTGGTCGAGCGCGGCACGCCCGGGTTCACGGTGAGCCGGCGTCTGGACAAGATGGGGATGCGTGCTTCCGACACCGCGGAGCTCGCCTTCCAGGAGTGCCCGGTGCCGGCGGCCAATCTCCTCGGCGAGGAGGGTCGCGGCTTCCAGCAGCTGGCCGCGGGCCTGCAGCGCGAGCGGATCATGGCCGCGGTCCTCGCGCTCTCCGGCGCGGGCCAGGCGCTCGAGGACACCCTCGGCTACCTGCGCGAGCGCCGGGCCTTCGACGGGCCGCTGGCGGCCAAGCAGGCGCTCCGTCACCGCGTGGCGGACATGGCCACCGAGATCGAGGCCGCGCGCCACCTCGTCTACCACGCGGCCGCGCGCTACGCCGCGGGCGAGGAGTGCGTGACGGAGGTGTCGATGGCCAAGCTCTTCGCCACCGAGGTCGCCAACCGGGTGGCCTACCAGGCGGTGCAGCTGCACGGCGGCTACGGCTACATGCGCGAGTTCCATGTCGAGCGCTTCTTCCGGGACGTGCGGCTCTGGACGATCGCCTCCGGCACCTCCGAGATCATGCGCGAGATCGTCGCCAAGCGGCTCCTGCCGTGACCGCAGCGGCCGCCGCGACGCTCGCCGACGACGGCCCGCTGGCCCGCCTCACCCTCGAGCGGCCGGAAGCGCGCAACGCCCTCAACCGGGCGATGGCCGACGCGCTCGAGGACGCCCTCGCGCGCCTGGCCGCCGCGGACGAGGTGCGCGTGGTGGTGGTGGCCGGGCGCGGGCGGTCGTTCTGCGCGGGGGCCGACATCGCGGAGATGCCCACGCTCGCTCCCGCCGAGGCCGAGACCCTGGCCGGGCGCTGGCAGCGCATCATGGACGGCTTCGCGGCCCTGCCCCAGGTCACGATCGCGGCGGTGCAGGGCCACGCCCTGGGCGGCGGGCTCATGCTGGCCATCGCCCAGGATCTGCGGGTGGCGGAAGCCTCGGCCCGGTTCGGCCTGCCCGAGGTGACGCTCGGCTTCAATCCCGGCTACGGCATCGCGCGACTGCTGGACGTGGCGGGCGGCGCGCACGCGCGCGACCTGATGCTCACCGCGCGGACCATCGACGCGGGCGAGGCCCACCGCATGGGCCTGGTCACCCGCGTGGTGCCCGACGGCGCCCTGGAGGAGGCCGCGCTCGCGCTCGCCCGCGAGGTGGCGCGCTCGCCGCGCGGCGGCCTCGCCGCCACCAAGGCCATCACCGGCGCCCTCCGTGCCGGGCGGCCCGGCACCGAGCCCCACGCCTACGGCGCCCTGCGCGCGGCGCCCGAGGTGCAGGCGCGCATCGCCGCGTTCCTGGCGCGCCGCCCGAGGCGCTAGAGAAGAAAGGATCCCCATGGCCTCCACCCTGCCGCTCCTCTACACCCACGTCATGGGCAGCCACGGCTTTCCCTCCTGGTTCTGGACCGCGCTCGACAAGATCAAGACCGGCGAGTACGGCCAGACCGACGTGCGCGAGACGTTCGACGACGCCACCCAGCTCGCCATCCGCGATCAGGAGCGGGCCGGCATCGACGTGGTCTGCGACGGCGAGATGCGCCGTTACTTCTTCGTGCAGACCTTCTACGGTCACATGGAGGGGCTGGAGCCGCTCGAGCCGCTCCGCAAGACCGGCCTCTACGCCTACGACAGCGTGCCGCGCTACCGCGCGACCCGGAAGGTCACGGTGCCGAAGGGCCTGGGCACGGTGGACGAGTTCAAGTACCTGGTGACCCAGACCGACCGGCCGGTGAAGGCCACCTGCCCCGGGCCGGTCACCCTCTCCATCCACATCCAGACCCGTCCCGGTGACGCCTACGACGGCGACCGCCTCGCCCTCTGCTGGGATCTGGTCCCGGCGGTGAACGCGGAGCTGAAGGCGCTCGCCGCGGCGGGCGCCACCTGGATCCAGGTCGACGAGCCGTCCGCCGCCATCGTGCCCGGCCAGGCCGCCGAGTACGTGAAGATGTTCAACGCCTGCGTCGAGGGCGTGAAGGCCAGGATCGGCTACCACGTCTGCTTCGGCAACCTGCTCTCGCGCCCCCGGGGCAAGCGGTCGTATCGCTGGATGTTCCCGATGCTGCTGGAGACGCGCTGCGACCAGTTCGTCTTCGAGTACGCCAACCGGGAGATGGCCGAGATCGAGATGTGGCGGGAGGTCGGGGTGGACCGCGACGTCGCGTGCGGGGTGGTTGACGTGAAGAGCTTCTACATGGAGACTCCCGAGGACGTCGCGGAGCGGGTGGCCCTCTGCCTGCAGCACATCCCGGCCGAGCGGCTCTCCCTGCTCCCGGACTGCGGCTTCTTCCCGGTACCGCGCTGGGTCGCCTTCGAGAAGCTCCGACGCCTCACCGCGGGCGTCGCGCTCGCGCGCAAGCGGCTGGCCGGCTGACGGATCCACCACTCTCAACGACGAGGGAGAACGAGATGGCCACGACGAGACGGCAATTCCTGAAGGTGGCGGGCGGCGCGGCCGCCGCGGGCGCGATCGGCTTCCCGGCGGTGGTGCGGGCCCAGGCGAAATCGGGAGTCCCGTCGGACCCCCTCAAGATCGGCATCCTCGCCATCCGGGCCGGCATCGCGGCGCCGGTCGGGCAGGCCGGCCTCCGCGGCACCGAGTGGTGGGTGGAGCGGACGAACAAGGCGGGCGGCATCCTCGGCCGGCCGGTCCAGCTGGTGGTCGAGGAGGAGTCGACCCCGAAGGACAGCGTGGAGCGGTACCGCAAGATGATCCTCCAGGACAAGGTCGAGGTCGTCATCGGCGGCATCTCCACCGGGGTGACCCTGGCGCTGGGCCCGGTGGCGGAGGAGATGGAGACCCCGTGGCTCTCCTGGGACGGCACCACGCAGAAGGGCGTGGAGGAGACCATGCCCAATCCCAAGTGGGCCTTCCGCAGCGTGGACAACGAGGTGGAGGCCATCGTGGCCGGCCAGCTCACCCCCAAGTACTTCAAGGGCATCAAGACGGTGGCCGGCATCGGCAACGACTACTCCTACGGGCACGACTGCTGGCAGACCTACCAGGCGGTCCTGAAGCGCTACATCCCGGACGTGAAGTTCGTGCTCGAGCTGTTCCCCAAGCTGGGCGTCACCGACTTCACCTCCCACATCGCGGCCATCCAGCAGGCCAAGCCCGATCTGCTGATGTGCTCGTTCTGGTCGGGCGACGCCACCATCATCATGAAGCAGGCCGCCGCGGTCGGGCTGTTCAAGAGCATGAAGGGCGTCTTCACCACCGCGGGCGGGGTGCACGACTCGCTCAAGAAGGAGTTCACCCCCGAGGGGCTCCTGCTCGGCTACAACACCATGTACTTCGACGACCCCAAGGGCAGCCCGCTGCTCAAGCAATTCGTGCGCGAGTACCGGGCCAAGTACAACGAGTACCCCGCCTACGAGTGCGACCACGCCTACTTCAACATCGAGTCCTACAAGGCCGCGGTGGAGAAGGCCTACGCGACGACCAAGAAGTGGCCCACCAAGGCCGAGGTGGTGAAGGCCCTGGAAGGCATCGAGGTCGACTCGCTCTCCGGCAAGCGGAGCTGGCGCGAGGACCACGTCCAGATGTGCAACTTCTACCAGGGCATCACCACCCACAAGAACACCTACGACTTCGTGACGGTCAACCCGCTCGAGGTCGTCTCGACCAAGCAGGGCATGAAGCCCGCCGGCGCCAAGCTGATGGACTGGATCGCCGGCTGGAAGATCTGATCCGGTTGCACCGGCGCGCCTTCGTCGCGCTCCTCGTCGGCGGCGCCGCCCGGGCGGGCGGCGCCGCCGCGCAGCCCGCGACCGGCAGCCACCGGGTCGGGATCCTGGCGCCAACCGAGGCTCCGCGGGCCTCGGACCCTCACTCGGCGACCGGCTCGATCCCGACGTACCTGGAGGAGCTCGGCTACGTGGCCGGGCGCAACCTGGTCCTCGAGCCGCGCTACGCGGCGGGCCGGCTCTCGGAGCTCCCCGCGATGGCGCGGGAGCTGGTCCGGCTCCGGGTCGACGTCATCGTGTCGATCGGGTCCTCGGCCACGCGCGCGGCCAAGGCCGCGACCTCGGTGGTGCCGATCGTCATGCTCGGCAACTTCGACCCGATCGCCCTCGGGCTCGTGAAGAGCCTCGGGAAGCCCGAGGCCAACGTGACCGGAGTGCTGATCGCGCCCGCGGGCACCCTGGCCGGCAAGAAGCTCGAGCTGCTCAAGGAGGCGGTGCCGCACGCCACCCGCATCGCGTTCCTCACCCACGAGGACCCCGGGCTCCGGACCCAGGAGCGGGAGACCCAGGCCGCGGCGGACGCGCTGGGCGTCACCCTCGCGCTCACGCGCCTCCGGGGCGACGACTACGGGGGCGCGTTCGCCGGGATGATGGCGGGACGGCCCGACGCCCTCTTCGTGGCCGCGTCGACCTACTTCATGCGCGACCGGAAGCGGATCATCGAGCTCGCGGCCCGGCACCGCGTGCCCGCAATGTACGAGTGGCCCGAGCAGGTCGCGGAGGGCGGCCTCATGTCCTACGGGAGCGAACTCGGCCGGACGACCCGGCGGGTCGCCGAGTACGTGGACCGGATCCTCAAGGGGGCCCGGCCCGGGGACCTGCCGGTCGAGCAGCCCACCGAGCTCCAGCTCGTGATCAACCTCAAGACGGCCCGGGCCCTCGGCCTGAGCGTGCCCCGATCCCTGATCGCGCGGGCCGATCACGTCATTGAATAGTGGCCGGGCGTGACCGCGAATCTCGTCAACGTCATCATGGGCGGCGTGTTCCACGCCGCGATCCTGTTCCTGGTCGCCGCGGGGCTGCAGCTCGTGTTCGGGGTGCAGAAGATCTTCAACCTCGCCTGCGGATCGTTCTACGCCCTCGGGGCCTACAGCGGCATCTCGGCGGTGTCGTACTTCACCGGGCACGGCGGCTCGCCCGCGCTGTTCATCGTACCGCTGGCGCTGGGCGGCCTGGCGGTGGGGCTGGTGGGCCTGGCGGTGGAGCGCGGGCTCCTGCGATTCGTCTACGACCGCGACGAGACCTTCCAGCTCCTGCTCACCTTCGCGCTGGTGCTGATGCTGGAGGACGTGATCCGCCTGACGTGGGGCACCGCACCGGCCTCGACCGGCGGGCTCTACCTCGCCTACGGCCAGGCGCGGATCCTGGGATCCACCGTGCCGGTCTACAACCTCATCGTGATCGCGGCGAGCGTCGCCATCGCCCTCGGCATGAGCTACCTGCTGGGCCGCACCGCGTTCGGGCGCATCATCCGGGCCGCGGCCGACAACCGGGAGATGGCGGAGGCCCTGGGCGTCGACATGCGGAGCGTGTACGCGCGCGTCTTCACCCTCGGCACCATGCTCGGCACGCTCGGGGGCGCCCTGGTGATCCCGGCCACCGCGGCCATGAGCGAGATGGGCGTGGAGCTGATCGTGGAGGCCTTCGCGGTGGTGGTGATCGGCGGCCTCGGCAGCATGCGCGGGGCCTTCGTGGGGGCACTCGTGGTCGGGGTGCTGCGCTCGATCGCGATCTCGGTCTACCCCGAGCTCGAGATGCTGCTCATCTACCTGATCGTGATCGCGGTGCTCCTCTGGCGCCCTCGCGGCCTCTTCGGGGCCGCGGCGGCATGAACTCGCCCGTGAAGCCGGCGCTGATCCTCGCCGCGGTCGGCGCCGCGGTGATCCTGGTGCCGCTGGCCGCGCCCCCCTACTACGTCACGCTCATGCTGCCGTTCATGGCCTACGGGGTGGTCCTGCTCGGGTTCAACCTGCTGTTCGGCTACACCGGCCTCGTCTCGTTCGGGCACGCGCTCTTCATCGGCATCGGAGCCTATACCGGGGCGGTCCTCACCACTCGCTTCGGGATCCGCCACATGGAGGTGATCCTGCTCGCCGCCGCCGTCGCCGCCGCCGTCGCGGCGGCCCCGGTGGGTGCGCTGTGCGTGCGCTACGTGAAGATCTACTTCGGCATGCTGACCCTCGCCTTCGGGATGGTGTTCTACACCTTCCTGCTCAAGTTCTACCGGCTGACCGGCGGCGACGAGGGCATGCGGATGCTGCGCCCGTACCTGCTCGGGAGCGAGTGGGCCGGCTTCAACAAGACCGCGTACCTGGTGGGGCCCTACTACTACTTCTCGCTGGCGGTGCTGGTGGTGGCCACGCTGCTGATGTGGCGCATCGTGTCCTCGCCCTTCGGCCTCTGCCTGCGCACCATCCGCGACAATCCCCTCAAGGCGGAAAGCCTCGGGATCGGGGTGTCACGCTACCGCTGGCACGCGTTCATGATCTCCGCGGTCTACGCCGCGGTGGGCGGGGCCCTGCTCGCGCCGCCCATCGGCAACGTGGATCCCACACTGGTCTACTGGACCCACTCCGGCAACGTGGTGTTCATGGTGCTGCTGGGAGGCTTCGCCTCGTTCTTCGGGCCACTGCTGGGCGCCTTCGTGTTCATCTTCCTGCAGGACACCGTGATGTCGGTGTTCCCCTACTGGCGGCTCGTCTTCGGCGCGGTGCTGGCGTTCCTGGTGATCTGCGCGCCCGGAGGGCTCATGGGCCTCTTCGCCCGCCGGCCGGTGCCGCTCGAGCCCGAGCGCGGATGATCCTCGAGGCGCAGGACCTCCGCCAGCGCTACGGGGCCTACGTGGCCCTCGACGGGATCAGCCTCACCATCCGGGAGAACGAGTTCGTCTCGATCATCGGCCCCAACGGGGCGGGCAAGTCGACCCTCATCAACGTGCTCACCGGGGCGCTGCCGCCCACCGAGGGCCGCGTGCGGTTCAAGGGGCGCGACATCGGCGGGATCGGCCCCGTCGCCCTCACGCGCCTCGGCATGGCCCGGAGCTTCCAGCTCGTGCAGATCTTCCCCGACCTGACGGTGCTGGAGACGCTCGAGGCCGCGGTGGTGTCGCGGCTCGGGCGCGGCCTGCGGCTCTTCGCGTCCCTCCGCGGGGACCGGGCGATGCGGGCCGAGGCCCTGGAGGTCGCCGAGCTCTTCGGTCTCGCAACCCGCGCCCACGTACCCGCCCGGGTGCTCCCGCAGGGAGACAAGAAGCTGCTGGACGTGGCCTCCGCGTTCACGCTGCGGCCGGAGATCATCCTGCTCGACGAGCCGACCAGCGGGGTGAGCACCGCCGACAAGCACGCGGTGATGGAGATCCTGGTGGCGGCGGCGCGGCGCATCGGCCTGCGCTCGATCATCCAGGTCGAGCACGACATGGACATCGTGTTCGGCTACTCGGACCGGATCATCGCGCTGCACCAGGGCCGGGTGCTCGCCGACGCGACCCCCGACGCCATCCGGGCCGACGCGCGGGTGGTGGACACGGTGATCGGGCGGGGCGCGCGGTGAGCGGGGGACCGCGGTGCTGAGCGTCGAGGCCATCGACGTCTTCATCCAGTCGAGCCACATCCTCCGCCGCGTCTCGCTCGAGGTGCGGGAGGGCGAGGTGGTCTGCCTGGTCGGCCGCAACGGGGCCGGCAAGTCCACCACCCTCCGCACCATCATGGGCTTCCTGCGCCCGCGCGCCGGCCGGATCCGGCTGCGCGACGAGGACATCCACGGGCGGCGCACCCACGAGATCGCCCGGCGCGGGCTCGCCTTCTCGCCGGAGGACAGCGGGATCTTCCCGGACCTCACGGTGGCCGAGAACATCGAGATCTCCACCTGGACGCGCCCGGGCGGCCGCCCCACCGCGGAGCGGATCGAGCGCGCCTACGAGGTGTTCCCGGTCCTCCGGAAGTACCGCGCGCGCAAGGGCCCCGAGATGAGCGGCGGCGAGCGCAAGATGCTCTCGGTGGCCCGTGCGCTCGCCCTCGACCCGGCCATGCTGCTCCTGGACGAGCCCTTCGAGGGGCTCTCCCCCGCCATCGTCCCCAGCGTGAGCCGCGGCCTCGCCGAGATCACCCAGCGCGGCCACGCCATCCTCCTCGCGGAGTCGAACATCTACCACGTGCCCGACTTCGCCACGCGCCTCTACGTGATCGAGCGGGGCGAGATCATCTTCGCGGGCCCGCCCGCGGCGGTGCGGGCCGACGCGGCGACCATGCGCGTGATCGGCGGCACCGCGTGATGGCCGACCGCGGGGAGCGGCGCATCGCCATTGACCAGATCGGCCGGAGATAGCATGCTCGCAAGGGTCCGGGCCCGCCGCGGGACCGACACTACCCACAGG
>Ga0157369_10009859_pt1 | contig 10913 bp, 9 predicted proteins | sample C25metaG_FD_113461 | JGI IMG/M metagenome (GOLD analysis project Ga0157369, IMG submission 113461) | Corn rhizosphere microbial communities from Kellogg Biological Station, Michigan, USA - C2-5 metaG | ecosystem: Host-associated > Plants > Roots > Rhizosphere > Soil | place: USA: Michigan... | reverse complement strand
GGTCGAGGGCGGCGCGGAGCTTCGCGAATACACCGTGCTCGGCAGCAACGTGGTCGTGAAGAACACCGCGTTCCTGCATCGCGCAGTCGTGCACGACAACGTATTCATCGGGCCGCAGACCAATCTGCGGGGCTGCATCATCGGCAAGAACACCGACATCATGCGCGGGGCCCGCATCGAAGAAGGTGCGGTGGTCGGTGACGAGTGTGTGGTTGAAGAAGAGGCTTACATCTCGTCGGGTGTGCGGGTCTATCCCTTCAAGACCATCGAGGCCGGCGCGCTCGTCAACACCAGCGTCATCTGGGAATCGCGGGGTCAACGCAATCTCTTCGGGCCGCGCGGCGTCTCCGGTCTGGTCAACGTCGAGATCACGCCGGAGCTCGCCGTCCGCCTTGCTTCTGCTTATGCGACAACGCTCAAGAAGGGCGACGTCGTCACCACTTCGCGTGACGTGTCTCGAGCCGCTCGTGCGCTGAAACGCGCCGTCATCAGCGCGCTGACAGCGAGTGCCATCAACGTGCGCGACCTCGAGGCCGCGCCGGCGCCGGTGACCCGATTCGAGATCGCGCACAGCGACTCGGCCGGCGGCATCATGATCCGGACGACGCCGGCGGACGCTCAAAGCGTCGACATCGTGTTCCTCGACGAGCGTGGGGCCGACCTCGCGCCGAGCACCCAGCGCAGGCTTGAGCGGGTCTTCTCGCGGCAGGAATTCCGGCGGGCGTTTCCCGGTGAGATCGCCGAGTTGACGTATCCCTCGCGCATGCTCGAGGACTACTCGCAGGAGGTGCTGCGCTGCATCGACACCTCAGGCGTGCCCGAGGCCGGGCTCAAGGTGGTCATCGATACCGCGGGCGGCACGGCGGCCCTGGTCTTGCCGACGCTGCTCGGCCGGATCGGCATCGACGTGCTCACCGTGAACAACCGACTCGACGAGACGTCACCGACCGAGACGCTCGCCGAGCACATGCGTTCGCTGGAAAGGCTGGGCGAGCTCGTCGCGTCGTCGCGAGCGGCATTCGGAGTGCGGTTCGACCCCGTTGGCGAACGGATCTCGCTGGTCGACGAGCGCGGTGTCATCGTGCACGACGACCGTGCGCTGCTCGTTTTGATGGACCTCGTCGCGGCAGAGCGTCACAGCGGCAGCATCGCGCTGCCGATCACCACCACGCGCATTGCCGAGGACGTCGCCCGCTTCCACCACGTGACCGCGAGATGGGCGCCGACGTCGCCCGACGAGCTCACCAAGGCGGCAGCGGCGGACGACGTCATCTTCGCCGGCGACGGTCGCGGCGGTTTCGTGGTGCCGGAGTTCAGCACCGCGATCGACGGCATCGCCTCGTTCGTGCGGCTCACCGGTTTGGTGGCTCGAACCAAGCTGACGCTGAGCCAGATCGACGCCCGGATCCCACAGGCCCACGTGCTGCGGCGGTCGGTGGCCACGCCCTGGGCGGCGAAGGGCATGGTGATGCGGTCGGTGGTCGAGGCCGCGGGCGATCGAGCGCTCGACACCACCGACGGTGTGCGCGTTGTTGAGGACGACGGACGCTGGGTGCTCGTGTTGCCCGACCCTGCAGAAGCGGTCACCCACATGTGGGCGGAAGGGCACGACGCCGATTCGGCGAATGCACTCCTGGAAGAATGGGCCGCCGTGGTCGAGGGAGCCGGAAGCTGACAGCTCGCACTCCGGCGCAGAAGCACCAGGCGGCTGCGCCGACACCACCCCGCCGTCCTGATGCGTCGATGTCACTCTTTGTCGACTTGACGACGCACGCCATCGACGAGGGATACATCGACGCGGCGAAACGCCGCGCGGCAGCTGCGGCGTCTGGCGAGCCGGCACCGACGACGAACCTGCGCCTGGGGGGTGCGACGGCCGTCATGGTTGTGCTCGTGCTCGCCCTCGCGGGTGCGCTGTTCGCGACATCCGCGATCGCCACGCATCGAGGTGCCGCCGCTGCCAAGCGCGATCGCCGGCAACTCGTGCAGCAGATCGACCAGCGCACCGCGGAATCCGACCAGCTGCAGAGGCAGCTCGACTCCTTGCGGGCGCAGGTGGCCGCCGCTCGAGACGCAGCGCTGTCGGCGTCCGATCGAGGTTCTGCCCTGCAGGCGCAGATCGCGCAACTGGAGACGGTCGGGGGCGGGCAGGCGGTCGAAGGCAGCGGCGTCGAGGTGACTCTCGACAACGCGAAGGACACCAGCAACCCGGATTCCGCGTCGCTCGGGATCATCTACGACCGAGACATCCAGGCGGTGGTCGACGCGCTGTTCGCCAGCGGCGCCGAAGCGATCGCGGTGAACGGGCAGCGGCTGACGACGCGCACCGCGATCCGGGAGGCCGGAGACGCGATTCTGGTCGACTACCGGCCGCTCGCGCCGCCGTACCGCATCGACGCGATCGGGCCGCCCGACCTGAGGGACGTGTTCCTGAAGACACAGACCGGCACCCTGTATGAGAACTGGCGTCAGGTCTACGGGCTGGGGTTCAGCGTCGACTCGCGCGCACGCCTTACGCTTCCTTCGGCGGCCGACCAGGTCGTCCACTACGCACACCCGTTGGAATCGCCGTGATCGCAGCGCTCGCCCTCGCCATTGGCGTGATCCTCGGTGTCGTGTTGCATCCGACCGTGCCCGTCGGGCTGCAGCCCTACCTGCCGATCGCCGTGGTCGCAGCGTTGGACGCCGTCTTCGGGGCGCTGCGCGCGATGCTCGACGGCATCTTCGACGACAAGGTGTTCGTGGTGTCGTTCATCGCCAACGTGCTCGTGGCGGCACTGATCGTGTTTCTCGGTGACCAGCTCGGGGTCGGCAGCCAGCTCTCGACCGGCGTGGTCGTCGTCCTCGGCATCAGGATCTTCTCGAACGCGGCGGCGATCCGCCGCCATCTGTTCCGCGCATGACTGAAGAGCCTGGAAAGCCCAAGCCAGCCCGACCGAAGCAGCCGAGCGCGCCACGCGATGCGAACGGCGCGAACGGCGCGAACGGCGCGTCCGGCGGCAAGCCGCGAGCCGCGTCAGGTAACAAGCCGCGAGCCGCGTCCGGTGGGAAGCCGGCAACCACTTCGAGCAGCAAGCCGCGCGCGACGTCGACGAAGAAGCCGGTGAAGTCGGCAAAAGCTGTACCGAAGCCTGAGGCTCCTGAAGTCGAGGTCGAGGCTGCTCAGGTCGAACATGTGCCCGCCGAAACGCCTGCCGAGGCGCCGGCGGAGGTGCCCGCCGAGCAACCGCCGGCAGCCGAGCGGCCGAACGGCCTGAAGCTGCTCCTCGAGATGGCCAAGCCGCGGCGGACCCGCGCCCAGCTGCTTGTCGCGTTGCTCTGCGGACTGCTCGGGTTCGCCCTCGTGACGCAGGTGCACAGTCAAGCGGGCGCCGGCCTTTCGTCGGCACGCCAGGCCGACCTGGTCGACGTCCTCGACAACCTGTCGGCGAAGTCCGACCAGTTGCGCTCGCAGATCGCCGACGAGCAGAACGCGCTGTCGAAACTCACCGGTGGTGCCGGCCAGACGCAGGCGGCGCTCGAGGAAGCCCAACAACGGGCCGCGACGCTGCAGATCCTCGCCGGCACGGTCGGCGCGAGCGGCACCGGAATCGACCTGCGCATCGACGACCCCGACCGGAAGATCACCGCCGACGTCCTGCTTGACACGTTGGAGGAGTTGCGCGACGCGGGCGCAGAGGCGATCGAGATCACCGGCGCGCCGGTCTCGCCGGCGGGGTCGACCGAAGCGTCGGCTGTGGCCACCCCAGGCGCGCCCCTGGCGGTGCGGCTGGTCGCGAGCAGCTACTTCGTCGACTCACAGGACGGCAACGGCGTCGTCGTCGACGGCACCCTGCTCGCGCCGCCGTACGACTTCCTCGCCATCGGCGATCCACCGACGATGTCGCAGGCCATGGGCATCCCCGGCGGTGTGCTCGACACTCTCAAGGGGAAGGGCGCGAGCGGTAAAGTCACGGCACTCGACGCCGTCCGCATCACTGCACTACACACGCTGACCCCGCCGAAGTACGCTCGCCCGGCGTCGTCGCCGGGAACGAGCTGAGCGCCCGACGCAACCGGAGGTTCTAGGTGATTCCTGATGACCTGCGCTACACCGCAGAGCATGAGTGGGTGAAGGTCGTCGACGGCGGGGTGCGCGTCGGCATAACCGACCATGCTCAAGAGGCACTGGGCGACATCGTCTTCGTCACGCTGCCCGAAAGCGGCGCGGAGGTTCAAGCAGGCCAGTCGCTCGGTGAGGTCGAGTCGACGAAGAGCGTGTCCGACATCTACGCGCCGCTGTCGGGGGAGGTGACCGCACGCAACGAGGTGCTCGACGCCCGACCTGAACTGGTCAACGCCGACCCGTACGGCGACGGCTGGATGATCGAGCTGCGGCCGAGCGACCCGGCGGCGGTCGAGGGGCTGCTCGACGCTGCTGGGTACGGCAAGCTGATCGGTGAGAGCTAGCTTCGATGCGCTGGGTACGAGTTGACCGACGGCGCTCAGGCGCATAGGTTTCCCTGACCGTCAACCTCTACCTGACGGTCGCGTTTCCAAGCGTTGTGAATCAAGCTCAACGATCCAGTCTCAGCCCACGGCCGCCACATCAACGGGGAGGACGACGAAGCCGATGCCTACGGTGTTCTGCACGCAGTGCGGCCACGAGAATCCGGACGACGCGCGCTTCTGCGCGAACTGTGGCAGCGCACTCAGCCGCCCCGGGCAGCCGGTCGCGCCCGAGCGGTCGATCGACTCGACGTCCACGATCTCGATCTCTGGCATCGAGGCGATGGAGCAAGGCGGGGCCGATGACCTCGACCTGCTCGACGCCGCCGACCAGGCCGCGGTCGAGGCGTTGCCGCCGGGGTCGGGGCTGCTCGTCGTGCGGCGCGGGCCCAACGCCGGCAGCCGGTTCCTGCTCGACGCCGACGTCACGACGGCAGGGCGGCACCCCGAGAGCGACATCTTCTTAGACGACGTCACCGTGTCGCGGCGTCATGCGGAGTTCCGCAAGACGGCCGAGGGCTTCGCCGTCCGCGACGTCGGTAGCCTCAACGGCACTTATGTGAACCGCGAGCGCATCGACGAGATCTCGCTGCAGGGCCGCGACGAGGTGCAGATCGGCAAGTTCCGGCTGGTGTTTCTGACCGGCACCCGCACGCCGAGCCCGGCAGCCGACACCCCCAACGACGGCACCGACGGGTCCGACGGGACCAGGTGACGGCAGATCGATGAGCGCACGGTCAACGTCTCGGGCAACGCTTTCCATCGGCGAGGTGCTGTCGCAGCTGCGGCCTGATTTTCCTGACGTCACGATCTCCAAGATCAGGTTCCTCGAGGCCGAGGGGCTGGTCGAGCCCGAGCGGACGTCGGCCGGCTATCGCAAGTTCTCCCATGCCGACGTCCAGCGATTGCGCTACGTGCTGACCGCCCAGCGCGACCACTACCTGCCGCTGCGCGTCATCAAGGACCACCTCGAGGCGCTCGACCGCGGCCTTGAGCCGGCTGACCACACGAACGCCGGGCCGCGGGTGCCGCGGGCGCTCGTCGCGACCGAGGGGCTGCCGGGGCCTGAGGAGTTCGGCAAGGACGCCACCGACGTCCGGCTCTCGCGCAAAGAGTTGCTCGAGGCGGCCGAACTCGACGACGCTGCGTTGACTCAGCTCGAACAGTTCCAACTCGTGTCCACCCGGCCGGGAAGCAACCACTACGACGGCACCGCGTTGGTGGTCGCCAAAACGGTCGCCGAAATGTCGCGCTTCGGCATCGAGCCGAGGCACTTGCGTTCGTTCAAGGCGGCGGCTGATCGCGAGGTCGGTCTCGTCGAGCAGGTGGTGACACCCCTGGTACGGCAGCGAAATCCCGAAGCACGCGCGCGTGCAGAAGAGGTGGCGCGCGAGCTCGCATCGCTGTCGGTGCGGTTGCATGCGGCTCTCGTGAAATCCGGTCTGCGGCCTGGATTGAGCCGCTAGCGAGCCGCGTTCTGGGCATCCGGCCGCGGTGTACGGTTGAAAAGACACCAGCACGCAGGAGTCGCGACAGCCGGGCGGTGACCATGAACGAGCTACAGGTGGTGGGTGTTCGGGTCGAGCTGCCGACGAATCAACCCATCGTGCTGTTGCGCGAGGTCGAGGGCGAGCGTTACCTGCCAATCTGGATCGGCGCGGTCGAGGCCACCGCGATCGCGTTCGCGCAGCAAGGTGTCGTGCCTCCTCGGCCGCTCACTCACGACTTGATGCGCGACCTGCTGGTTGCCCTGGGCGCGAAGCTGCGGGCCGTCCGCATCACCGAGATGCGCGACAACGTGTTCTACGCGGAGCTCGTGTTCGAGGACGGGCGCGAGGTGAGTGCCCGGCCGAGCGACGCAATCGCGCTGGCGCTGCGCACCGGCACCACGATCTTCGGCGCTGACTCGGTGCTCGAGGAAGCCGGCATCGAGATCCCCCACGAGCAAGAGGACGAGGACGAGGTGGAGAAATTCCGCGAGTTCCTCGACAACATCTCGCCAGAAGATTTCGACACCACGCAGGGATGAGGTTGAGGCGTTCATAAGCCTCAAGTTCAGGTTGAGAGTTTGGTATTTCGTGTCGCCCGCGCGTCGCGTTGACTCACCGAGACCTCGTCCTTAGCGTGACTCTCGACTCGAGCTGAAGAACAGCCCGGGACGACCCGAGGTACACCGCGTGGGCCGCAAGACCCGCGGGCTGCGGACGACGAAGGAGGCACGCCAGATGGCGACCAACGGTGAGGCCCCGACGTCCGGGTCGGGATCGGAAGGCGTTCCATCGCACAACCCGCTGAGCGGCCAGACGATGCTCACGCCGTCCGCCTCAGGGCCCCGCGCTTCCCAGCAGGGCACGCTGTTCGCCGACGATCTGCCCGTGCACGACGAGGGCGTCGGCTACCGCGGGCCGACGGCTTGCGCCGCAGCCGGCATCACTTACCGCCAGCTCGACTACTGGGCTCGCACCGGGCTCGTCGAGCCGACCGTGCGGGCGGCCGCCGGCTCGGGTTCGCAGCGCCTCTACGGCTTCCGCGACATCTTGGTGCTGAAGGTGGTCAAGCGGCTGCTCGACACCGGCGTCTCGCTGCAGAACATCCGGGCCGCCGTCCAGCATCTGCGCGAGCGCGGCGTCGAAGACCTGGCCCAGATCACCTTGATGAGCGACGGCGCGAGCGTCTACGAATGCACATCGGCCGACGAGGTGGTCGACCTCGTGCAGGGCGGCCAAGGCGTGTTCGGCATCGCGGTCGGTCGGGTAGTGCGCGAGGTCGAGGGATCGCTTGCCGAGCTGCCGAGCGAACGGCCGGCCACCGATGACGCCGACACGACTGAACCTCATGGCGACGATGAGCTCGCCCGCCGTCGGGCGCGCCGCACCGGCTGAACCGGCTCGCTTCTTTCACGTAGATCGGGCGCCCGCCACGCTGGCAGGGCGTGCGTTTCTCGTCGTCCGCGCTGCTAGTTTGGAAGCTGTCGACGACCCTGTGCGGGAGAGTTCTCACGCAGCCAGCGTGAGGCGCCGAAGGAGCAACCTCCCCGGAATCTCTCAGGCCGAGCAACCGCGTGGGCGAGACAACTCTGGAAAGCGCGCGCAGCATCGTGTCTGCTGGGCGCCGCCGACGGTGCAAGCCGACCTGCGTGTGAGAACACTTGCGTGTGAACGAACACGGCGGCGGTGAAGCTCTCAGGTACCGATGACAGAGGGGGAGGCCGCTTCCCGGCATGGGGAGCTGCGCCCCGACGTCCGCGGAGGCCTGCGGTGAGCACTTTCGATCTCGACCATCTCGATCATCTCGACGAGCGTGGTTTCGTCGACCGCCACATCGGCCCCGACGCCGACGAGCGGGCCAAGATGCTCGCCGTCGTCGGCTACGGATCGATGGACGAGCTGGTCGCCGACGCGATCCCGAACTCGATCAAAGACGAAGCCGGACGGCGATCGGTGCTGCCGCCCGCAGCTACCGAGTCAGAGGTGCTGGCGGAGCTTCGCGCTCTGGCAGAACGCAACCGCGTGGTGACCTCGATGATCGGGCTCGGCTACTACGACACCGTTACTCCCGGCGTCATCAAGCGCAACGTGCTCGAGAGCCCGGCCTGGTACACGGCCTACACGCCCTACCAGCCGGAGATCTCGCAGGGCCGGCTCGAGGCGTTGCTGAACTTCCAGACGGCGGTTGCCGACCTCACCGGGTTGGCTGTGGCGGGCGCTTCGCTGCTCGACGAGCCGACTGCTTCCGCCGAGGCGATGTCGTTGTGTCGGCGTAACTCCAAGTCGACAAGTCAACGGTTCTATGTGGACGCCGACGTGTTGCCGCAGACCATCGCGGTGGTGCGCACCCGGGCGGCCGCGATAGGGGTCGACGTGGTGGTGGCCGACCTCTCGGGCGGGCTGCCCGCAGCCGACTGCTTCGGGCTGCTCGTGCAGTACCCGGGCACCAGCGGTGCGGTGCGCGACTACGCGGCTCTTGCTGCGGCGGCCCACGACAGCGGGGCGCTCGTGGTGGCGGCGTCCGACCTTCTGGCGCTGACCATGCTCAAGCCGCCCGGGGAGTGGGGCGCCGACGTTGCCGTCGGGTCGAGCCAGCGGTTCGGCGTGCCGTTGTGGTTCGGCGGGCCGCACGCGGGATTCATGGCCGTGCGGGAAGCACTGGCTCGATCGCTGCCGGGTCGGCTGGTCGGCGTTTCGGTAGACGCCGAGGGCCGGGCGGCGTACCGGCTCGCGCTGCAGACGCGCGAGCAGCACATCAGGCGTGAGAAGGCGACCAGCAATATCTGCACGGCGCAGGTATTGCTCGCGGTGGCCGCCGGAATGTACGCCGTCTACCACGGTCCGGACGGGCTGCGGGCGATCGCAACCCGCGTGCATTCACGAGCGTGTGAGCTGGCCGCTGGATTGCGAGCAGCCGGCATCTCGGTGGGCGACGCGCCGTTCTTCGACACGCTTTCCGTCTCGGTGCCGGGCCGCGCACGGTCGGTGGTCGCTGCCGCGCTCGAGGGCGGGATCAACCTGCGGCTCGTCTCCGACGATGTCGTCGGAATCGCCTGTGACGAGACCACGACGCCGGCGCACGTGACGGCGGTGCTGGCGGCGTTCGGCGCCGTGACGTCGTCCGACGCCGGTTCGGTAGCCTCGCCGCTCGAGGGTGTCCCCGGCCTTCGCCGTAGCTCAGGATTCCTTACGCATCAGGTGTTTCACCGGTACCGCTCCGAGACCGCGATGCTGCGCTACCTGCGGCGGCTCTCCGACAAGGACGTCGCTCTCGACCGCTCGATGATCCCGCTCGGCTCGTGCACGATGAAGCTGAACGCCACGACCGAGATGGAATCGATCAGCTGGCCCGAGTTCGCGAGTATTCATCCGTTCGCGCCGATCGACCAGGCCGCGGGCTACGTCGACCTCATCCGGCAGCTCGAGTCGTGGCTCGCCGACGTGACCGGCTACGACGCCGTTTCCTTGCAGCCGAACGCGGGGTCGCAAGGCGAACTTGCAGGTTTGCTGGCGATTCAGCGATTCCATTCAGCGAATGGTGCCGACGACCGCAACGTGTGCCTCATCCCGGCGTCCGCCCATGGCACGAACGCCGCAAGCGCGGCGATGGCCGGCATGCGTGTCGTGGTGGTCGCGTGTGATGCGAACGGCAACGTCGACGTCGATGATCTGCACGCGAAAATCGCTGCCCACGAAGGCAAAATCGCGGCACTGATGGTGACCTACCCATCGACGCACGGCGTGTTCGAGACGACGATCAGCGATGTCTGCGCGACCGTGCACGACGCGGGTGGCCAGGTGTACGTCGACGGCGCGAACCTCAATGCATTGGTGGGGCTGGCCCGGCCAGGGCGATTCGGCGCTGATGTGTCGCACCTGAATCTGCACAAGACTTTTTGCATCCCGCATGGCGGTGGCGGGCCGGGCGTGGGGCCGGTCGCCGTCCGCTCACATCTCGCGCCGTACCTACCGAACCACCCGCTGCTGCCGGAGGCTGGGCCGGCTACCGGGCCGGGGCCGATTTCGGGTGCGCCGTTCGGTTCGGCAGGCGTGCTGCCGATCCCGTGGGCTTACATCAGGCTGATGGGCATCGACGGACTCCGCCGCGCGACCGAGACCGCGATTCTGTCGGCGAACTACCTTGCTCGCAGGCTTTCCGCGTCGTACCCCGTGCTCTACACCGGCCGCGGCGGGCTCGTGGCGCACGAGTGCATCATCGACCTGAGGCAGATCACCAAGGAGAGCGGCGTCACGGTCGACGACGTCGCCAAGCGGCTCATCGACTACGGCTTCCATGCGCCGACGATGTCGTTCCCGGTCGCGGGAACCCTGATGATCGAGCCGACCGAGTCGGAAGACGTCGAGGAACTCGACCGCTTCGTCGACGCGATGGTCGCGATTCGCGGTGAGATCGCGAAGGTGGCGTCGGGGGAGTGGGACCGTGACGACAACCCGTTGCGCAACGCCCCGCACACGGCCGAATCGCTGGTAAACGAGTGGACGCACCCCTACTCGCGGGAGTTGGCGGCGTATCCCGTGCCGTCACTGCGAGAGGCGAAATACTTTTCGCCGGTCGCACGTATCGATGGCGCATACGGCGATCGCAACCTCGTGTGCAACTGTCCACCGCCATCGGCGTTCGAGGGTTAGGTTCGGCCTTCTCGTTCTTGGGCCTCCGTGAGCACGTCTCCGTCGCGCGGCATCCAGTCGGCTAGTTGAACCATGAAGCCGGCGCGGCGGGCGACGTCGAGCACCGCTTTGTCGTCGTCCACGATGAGATCGACGGGCAGCTCTTTTCGCAAGGCGCGCAAATGGTTGAGCTTGATAACGGCTGCGGGTCGCCGGTCGCCGTCCGGCCGCATGAGCAGTCGCCCTTGCGGAAGGTTGTGCTCGTCCAGCCACTGCTGGGTCTGCGTTCGCAGCCAGTCCGGCCGGCCG
>Ga0157369_10009856_pt1 | contig 10916 bp, 12 predicted proteins | sample C25metaG_FD_113461 | JGI IMG/M metagenome (GOLD analysis project Ga0157369, IMG submission 113461) | Corn rhizosphere microbial communities from Kellogg Biological Station, Michigan, USA - C2-5 metaG | ecosystem: Host-associated > Plants > Roots > Rhizosphere > Soil | place: USA: Michigan... | reverse complement strand
GATGTCATGCGTCGAGAAACCGATGCTCGAGGTGGTGCTCGAGCGGGCCGGCGGCAATCAGTCGCTGGCCGCCGATTACCTCGGCATCAACCGCAACACGTTGCGCAAGAAGCTGCAGCAGCATGGGCTGCTGTAACGCGCGCCACCTCGTTCACTTTCGGCCTTCGTTCTCATCATGATCAAGCAAGCGCTCATTTCCGTCTCCGATAAGTCCGGCATCGTGCAATTCGCTCGTTCGCTGTCGGAGCTCGGCGTCAAAATTCTCTCCACAGGCGGGACGGCGAAGCTGCTCGCCGACGCCGGACTGCCGGTCACGGAAGTGGCCGACTACACAGGCTTTCCCGAGATGCTCGACGGCCGCGTGAAAACGCTCCATCCGAAAGTTCACGGCGGCATCCTCGCGCGTCGCGATCTGCCCGAGCACATGGCCGCGCTCGAAGCGCATTCGATTCCGACGATCGATCTGCTCGTCGTGAACCTGTACCCGTTCGTCGCCACCGTGTCGAAAGACGAATGCACGCTCGAAGACGCGATCGAGAACATCGATATCGGCGGCCCGACGATGCTGCGCTCCGCGGCGAAGAACCACCGCGACGTCACGGTCGTCGTCGACCCGGCCGACTACGAGACGGTGCTCTCGGAGATGCGCGCGAACGGCAATGCCGTCGGCTACGCCACGAATTTCCGTTTGGCGACGAAAGTCTTCGCGCACACGGCGCAGTACGACGGCGCGATTACGAACTATCTGACGAGCCTGACCGAGACGCTGCAACATTCGTCGCGCGTGGCGTATCCGAACACGTTGAACCTCGCGGTCGAAAAGGTGCAGGACTTGCGTTATGGCGAGAATCCGCACCAAAGCGCGGCGATCTATCGCGAGTTGAAGGTGCCCGCCGGCGCGTTGGCCGGTTATCGTCAATTGCAGGGCAAAGAGCTGTCGTACAACAACATCGCCGATGCCGATGCAGCGTGGGAATGCGTGAAGACGTTCGACGCGCCCGCTTGCGTCATCATCAAGCACGCGAACCCATGCGGCGTAGCGGTTGCCGCGAGTCCTGCCGAGGCGTACGCAAAAGCATTCCAGACCGATCCGACCTCCGCGTTCGGCGGCATCATCGCGTTCAACCGCGAAGTGGACGAAGCGGCGGCCCAGGCCGTGTCCAAACAGTTCGTCGAAGTGCTGATCGCACCGTCGCTGAGCGACGGCGCCAAGCAAGTGCTCGCCGCCAAGCAGAACGTGCGCGTGCTCGAGATCGCGTTGGGTGACGGTCAGAACGCGTTCGACTTCAAGCGCGTCGGCGGCGGCCTGCTCGTGCAGTCGCCCGATGCGAAGAACGTGCTGCCGCGCGATTTGCGTGTGGTGACCAAGCGTCATCCGACACCGCAGGAAATGGACGATCTGATGTTCGCCTGGCGTGTCGCCAAGTTCGTGAAGTCCAATGCGATCGTGTTCTGCGGCAAGGGCATGACGCTCGGCGTGGGCGCGGGCCAAATGAGCCGTGTCGATTCGGCGCGCATTGCGAGCATCAAGGCGGAAAACGCGGGGCTCTCGTTGCAGGGCGCCGCGGTGGCGTCCGATGCGTTTTTCCCGTTCCGCGACGGCCTCGACGTCGTCGTCGCCGCGGGCGCGAGCTGCGTCATCCAACCGGGCGGCTCGGTGCGCGACGACGAAGTGATCGCGGCCGCCGACGAGCACAACATCGCGATGGTGGTGACGGGCGTTCGACACTTCCGTCATTGACTTGACGAGCTGTTGGCGACGCCGCAGGACGGCGCATCGCAGCGTGACGAAACCCGGCAAGCGAACCGCCGGGTTTTTTTCTGCCCGGAATACGCCTGCGTCGGCTGCAATAGGCGCGCCGCGCCGTTCCCTGTAGTATTCGAGGCACTTCGTCCGGCTTTTATTCATGAGAATCCTCGGCATCGACCCTGGTTTGCGCGTGACGGGTTTTGGCGTCATCGAGCAAACGGGACAACGGCTCACCTATGTGACGAGCGGCGTCATCCGAACGACCGACGGTGATTTGCCGTCCCGCCTCGGCACGATCTTCGAGGGCATCTCGGCACTGATCCGCCAGCACACGCCCGATCAATCGGCCATCGAAAAAGTATTCGTCAACGTCAACCCGCAATCGACGCTGCTGCTCGGTCAAGCGCGCGGCGCCGCGATTTGCGGCCTCGTTGCGGGCGGGGTGCCGGTGGCCGAATACACCGCGTTGCAATTGAAACAGGCCGTCGTAGGCTACGGCCGTGCGACGAAAGAGCAGATGCAGCAAATGGTGGTGCGCTTGTTGAGCCTATCGGGCATGCCGGGGACCGACGCCGCCGACGCGCTCGGCATGGCCATTTGCCACGCGCACGGCGGCAGCACGCTCGAAACGCTGGGGGGCATCGCCCCCGCCCTCGCCAAGAAAGGCCTGCGCGTGCGGCGCGGGCGGCTCGTGGGCTAGGGCCCGCTCGCGGCCCTAGCGCGAGGTCGAATATTTCGGAACGTCTGGTGCTACAGTTCGTGCTCGCTCGCCATCGGCCTAACCACGGCGCTCGTCGTTCTCCTACGATGAGCGTCGCCGCATCACGCTGGAAGCGATCGCCTTTAACCCCCATCACGTCACGCTAAGCGCACCCCGCCATGATCGGTCGTATCGCCGGCATCCTGCTCGAAAAGAATCCGCCCCATCTGCTCGTCGATTGCAACGGCGTCGGCTATGAAGTCGACGTGCCGATGAGCACGTTCTACAACTTGCCGTCGACGGGCGAGAGAGTCGTCTTGCTCACGCAGCTCATCGTGCGCGAAGACGCTCACCTGCTGTACGGCTTCGACACGGCTCAAGAGCGTGCAACGTTCCGCGAGTTGCTCAAGATCAGCGGCATCGGCGCACGCATGGCGCTGGCCGTACTGTCGGGCATGAGCGTGCAAGAACTCGCCCATGCGGTCACGTTGCAGGATGCCGCGCGTCTCACGCGCGTTCCGGGCATCGGTAAGAAAACGGCCGAACGGCTGCTCCTCGAACTGAAGGGCAAGCTCGGCGCCGACATCGGCGCCGCAGCGGCGGCCGCATCGCCGTCGGACCACGCCTCGGACATCCTGAACGCCCTGCTCGCGCTCGGCTATTCGGAGAAGGAAGCGCTCGCGGCAATCAAAAACGTGCCGGCGGGCACGGGCGTCTCCGAGGGCATCAAGCTCGCGCTCAAGGCGCTGTCGAAGGCGTAGCCCCGGCTCGCCCTCACGGGGGCCGGCCGCTCGGCGGGCGGGCCGCACACAACGACGACATGCGGCAAGAAAGCGCTCGCAACCGCTTTCCTATGCGCTCGGCTAAGCGGCGGGCGCGCGCGGTACAATTGCCCACATGATCGAAACCGACAAGCTCGCCGCCGAGCGCATCATTTCCGCGACACCCACGTCAACGCACGAAGAGGTCTTCGAGCGGGCGCTGCGTCCGCGCCAACTCGACGAATACGTCGGGCAGGAAAAGGTGCGCGGGCAGCTCGAAATCTTCATCGAAGCGGCAAAACGCCGCTCCGAAGCGCTCGACCACGTCTTGCTGTTCGGTCCCCCCGGTTTAGGCAAGACGACGCTTGCGCACATCATCGCGCGCGAGATGGGCGTCAACCTGCGTCAGACCTCGGGGCCGGTGCTCGAACGCGCAGGCGATTTGGCGGCGCTGCTCACGAATCTGGAAGCGAACGACGTTCTATTCATCGACGAAATTCACCGCCTCTCGCCCGTGGTCGAGGAAATCCTGTACCCGGCGCTGGAGGATTACCAGATCGACATCATGATCGGCGAAGGGCCGGCCGCACGCAGCGTGAAGCTCGATCTGCAGCCGTTTACGCTCGTTGGCGCAACGACGCGCGCCGGCATGCTGACGAACCCGCTGCGCGATCGCTTCGGCATCGTGGCGCGGCTCGAGTTTTATGACGCCGAGCAACTCTCGCGCATCGTGCGACGCTCGGCAGCGCTCCTCGACGCGCAAATTCATCCCGAAGGCGCGTTCGAGATCGCGAAGCGGTCCCGCGGGACGCCCCGGATCGCCAATCGTCTGCTGCGCCGCGTGCGCGACTATGCCGAAGTCAAAGCCGACGGTTCGATCACCGCGGGCGTCGCCGATGCGGCGCTGGCCATGCTGGACGTCGACCCGGTCGGCTTCGATCTGATGGACCGCAAGTTGCTCGAAGCGATCCTGCATAAGTTCGACGGCGGGCCGGTCGGCGTCGACAATCTCGCTGCCGCGATCGGCGAAGAACGCGATACGATCGAAGACGTGCTCGAGCCGTACCTGATCCAGCAAGGTTATTTGCAGCGCACGCCGCGGGGGCGCGTCGCGACGCTGGCCGCCTATCGCCATTTCGGCCTCGCCGCGCCCGATGCGTCGAGCACCGTGCGTACGCTATGGGACGGCGAAGGCAACGGATAGGCGCGCGCCGCCCCTCTTAAATACGCGAGGCCCCATCGCAATGTCCGAGCAGGCACGCCGCCAACGAGACGGACGCACCATGGCGCATGACCCTTTGATCATGCGCGTGCGCGAGCGCGTCTCGCAAAGCGTGTTCAGTGTGACCAGCGGCAGCGGCCCCACGCTCGATTATGCGAATCCGCCCGGCGATCCGGGTCTGTTCGGCCCCGATTCCATCTGCTGGCGCGTGCATGCCGATTTCACGTCGATGATGATCGGCGGCGTGAGCGCCTTGATGCTGCAGGCGCTGCATCCGCTCGCACTCGCCGGGGTCTGGGATCATTCGACGTTTCGCACCGACATGCGCGGCCGTCTGCGGCGCACAGCCACCTTCATCGCGGGCACGACTTACGGCGCGCGCGCGGACGCCCTCGCACTGATCGAGCGCGTCAAACGCATTCATCTCTCGGTAACGGGCGTCGCGCCCGACGGCCGCCCCTACCGCGCGAGCGATCCCGCGCTCTTGACCTGGGTTCATGTCGCGGAAGTGTCGAGCTTTCTGGCGGCGCATCTGCGTTACGTGGACCCATCGCTATCCGTCGCGCAGCAAGACCGCTATTACGCGGAAGTCGCCTCGATCGCCAAGATGCTCGGTGCGGCCGACGTGCCCGAAACGCGGGCGCAAGTGGCCGGCTATCTGGCAGCGATGCGGCCGCAGCTCGAGGCGAGTTCGCGCACGTTCGAAGTCGTGCGGATTCTGCGGCACGCCGCGCCGCCCGATCGTCCGCTCATGCGGCCGGCGGTGAAGCTGATGCTGAGCGCGGGGATCGATCTGCTGCCCGATTGGGCTCAGGCAATGCTCGGTTTCAGCGCATTCGCACGGATGCAAGCCGCGCTGGCGCGTCCGGGCGTGCGAATGGTAGCGCCCGTCATTCGATGGGCGCACGTCAACGCCGTTTCCAAGCGCGCGCGACGGCGGGCTGCGGCGTCATCGCCCTCGCCGTAACCGTCGCCCTAGCCCTGCCGCCTGACCAGTCCGTCGTCATCGCTCGCGGTGGACAAGTGCGCGATGTCGGCCCAACTGAGCACGCGCGCGGCGCCGTCTTCGGCGAATTCGACGGTGTTGATGCTCGTATTGAGCAGCGGATAGTTGCGCGCGGCATCGAGCGGCAAGCCGCAGGCGCGTCGATACACGCAATCGAGCACCCCGCCATGCGTCACACAGGCGATACGGCGGTCCGGATGCGCGCGCACGATCGCATCCACGGCATGCTGCACCCGATGGTAGAACGAGCGCACCGATTCGCCGCCCTCGGGTGCAAACCCCGGGTCACGCGTTTGCCAGCGCGCATAGTCGTCGGGATAGCGTTGCGCGATCTCGCGGCTGTCGTGCCCTTGGAACACACCGTATGCGCGCTCGCGCAATCCTTCGACGAGCTGCAGTTCTAGCCCGAGCGCAGTCGCTGCGGGCTGCGCTGTTTGCCGAGCACGCCGTAGATCGCTCGAATAGATCGCATCGAGGCGAGTTGCATCGCGCGCCAGCCGTTCGGCCAGACGCTGCGCCTGGTCGATGCCGCTTTCGGCCAGCGGGATATCGATATGGCCTTGAATGCGCTTGATGCGATTCCAGTCTGTCTCGCCATGTCGAATGAAAAGCACTTGGGTAGGCATCGGCAGCGCCAGCGGCTAAACCGCGAATGAGGGGAAGTCAGGGCCGCGTTTGCAGCCAGAACGTCACAGGGCCGTCGTTGACGAGCGAAACCCGCATCATCGCACCGAATTCGCCGGTTTCGACGATCGAATGGCGAGCGCGCGCCGTCGCGACGAAGTAGTCGAACAATCGCTTGCCGTCTTCCGGCGCCGCGGCCGGCGTGAAGCTCGGCCGCAAACCGCTGTTCGTATCGGCGGCCAGCGTGAACTGAGACACGAGCAGCAAGCCCCCGGCCTGGCCCGCGCCGTCGATGTTGGCGACCGGCAGGTTCATCTTGCCGGCCGCATCGCTGAAAACCCGGTACCCGAGGACTTTGGCAAGCAGCTTGTCGGCGCTGGCCTCGGTGTCGCCGCGTTCGGCGCAGACGAGCGCCAGCAGGCCGGGCCCGATCTGCCCCGTGACGCGCTCGCCCACGCGCACGCTGGCCTCGGCGACACGCTGTATCAGCGCGATCATCGCCCCGCTCCGCGGCGACGCGCGTTCGCGCCACCCGTGCCGCGCACCTTGCTCGAACGGCGAATGGTCGTCACGGCCCGCCCCTTACGCCGTCAGCGTGACGCGTGCGAAGCGGCGCTTGCCGACCTGAACCACGTATTCACCCGCTTCGAGCTTGAGCGCTTTGTCGGAAATCACCGTGCCCTCGATCCGCACCCCACCCTGATCGATATTGCGCAGCGCCTCGCTCGTGGACGGCACGAGCCCTGCCTGCTTGAGCAACTGGCCGATGGCGAGCGGCGCCCCGCTGAGCGTGACCGAGACGATGTCATCAGGCACCCCGCCCTTGGCGCGGTGATTGAAATCCTCGAGCGCGCGCTCGGCGTCGGCTTGCGAATGAAAACGCGCGACGATCTCCTGGGCGAGCATGACTTTGAAGTCGCGGGGATTGCGTCCCTCTTGCGCTTCGCGATGGAAGCGCGCGATTTCGTCGAGGCCGCGAAACGAGAGCAATTCGAAGTAGCGCCACATCAGCGTGTCGGAAATGCTCATGAGCTTGCCGAACATGTCGCCCGGCTTCTCGCTGATGCCGACGTAGTTGTTCTTCGACTTCGACATCTTGTCGACGCCGTCGAGACCTTCGAGCAACGGCATCGTCAAAATGCATTGCTGTTCTTGCCCGTACTGCTTTTGCAATTCGCGGCCCACGAGCAGGTTGAACTTCTGATCGGTGCCGCCCAGCTCCAAATCGGCGTTGAGCGCGACCGAGTCGTAGCCTTGCATCAGCGGGTAGAGAAATTCGTGGATCGAGATCGGTACACCGCTTTGAAAGCGCTTCGTGAAATCGTCGCGCTCGAGCATGCGCGCCACGGTGTAGCGCGATGCAAGCTTGATCATGCCGTCGGCGCCGAGCGGCATCGACCATTCGCTGTTGTAGCGGATCTCGGTCTTTTCCCGGTCCAGCACGAGCGCGGCCTGCTCGAAGTACGTCTTGGCGTTCGATTCGATCTGCTCGCGCGTGAGCGGCGGCCGGGTTGCGTTGCGCCCCGACGGATCGCCGATCAACGATGTGAAATCGCCGATCAGGAAAATGACGTTATGACCGAGATCTTGCAACTGCCGCATCTTGTTGAGCACGACCGTGTGCCCGATGTGGATGTCGGGCGCGGTCGGGTCGAGCCCGAGCTTGATGCGCAGCGGCGTGCCCGTTGCCGCGCTGCGCGCGAGCTTCTGCGCGAACTCGTCTTCGATCAGGAGTTCATCGGCGCCGCGTTTGGCGACGGCGAGCGCGTGCCGCACCTCGTCGGTGATCGGCAGCGGCGTGGCAGGCTTGGAGGAAGACTCGGTGCTCATCTTGAAGTCGGTTGATCCGGGTTGATCCGGCTGGCGGATGGTGCAAAAACCGTAATTGTCCCATATCTGGGCCGCCTGCTAGCGTTCCGGGTCGCAGGTGCAATGACGGGCGGCCGTTAGCGCGCACGCACGTTCTCACGGATAATCGGTCTGGCAAACGGGCGCGGGGCGCCTTGTACGGGCCGCGCGCATGGCCCGCAATCACGACGAGGAGCAGGAATTGGCGGCGAGCACGCGGCAAACGGGCGCCGACGGCGTCTACTTCGGCCTGATGTCGGGCACGAGCATGGACGGCGTCGACGGCATCGCCGTTCAATTGAGCGAAGGTGAAGCGCCGCGCGTGCTGGCCGATGCGTTCGTCGGCTTTGCCGACGGCTTGCGCGATGCGCTATTCGCGCTGCAGCAGCCGGGCGAGAACGAAATCGAGCGCGAAGCGCTGGCCGCGTCGGCGCTTGCGACCCGGTACGCCGTCTGCTGCCACGAGCTGCTGCGCAGCGCCAACATCGCGCCCACGAGCGTGCGGGCCATCGGGGTTCACGGCCAAACGGTGCGCCACCGTCCCGAGAAAGGCTACACACGCCAGATCAATAACCCCGCTTTGCTGGCGGAAATGACCCATATCGATGTGGTGGCGGATTTCCGCAGCCGCGACGTCGCCGCAGGCGGCCAAGGCGCGCCGCTCGTGCCTGCTTTTCACGCTCGGGTTTTCGGCGCCGAAGACGAAACGCGCGTCGTCTGCAATCTAGGCGGCATCAGCAACATCACCGTGTTGCCGCCCGCTCGCGCGCAAGCGCGGTCTCGCGGCGACGCGCAAGCGGGCGCGGCCGACGGCCACGCCGTGCGCGGCTTCGATTGCGGTCCGGCCAACGTACTGCTCGACGAATGGGCGCATCGGCATCTGGGGGCCCCGTACGACGAGGCGGGGCGTTTTGCGGCAAGCGGGACCATGAACCAAGCGCTACTGAACGCCCTGCTCGATGAGCGCTTTTTCGAGCAATCACCACCCAAGAGCACCGGGCGCGACCTATTCAACAGCGAATGGCTCGACGCCAAACTCGCCGGCTTCGCATCGCTCGCTCCGGCCGACGTGCAAGCGACGCTCACCGCGCTCACCGCCGTGAGCGTCGCGCGCGAGATCGAGCGGCATGCGCCGGGGTGCCGCGCCGTCTACGTCTGCGGCGGCGGAGCCCGCAACCCGGAACTGCTGAAGGCGCTCGAGCGCGCACTCGATCAGAGCGGCGTTAGCGGAGTGCCCGTCATGACGACCGAAGCCCTCGGGGTGCCCCCCCATCACGTAGAGGCGCTCGCATTCGCGTGGCTCGCGATGCGGTGTGTGGAGCGCTCGGCGGGCAATTTGCCGGCCGTTACCGGCGCGGCCGGCGAGCGCGTGCTCGGCGCGATTTACCCCCGATAGACAAGCGCGTGCGGCGACGCCGCCCCCATGAAAAACGGGGCCGTAGCCCCGTTCAGCGATGCGAAGCGGATCGCGCCGCTCAGATCATGAGTTCAGTCATGCGTCAGACGGAGAACGACGAGCCGCAGCCGCACGTCGTGGACGCGTTCGGATTCTTGATGACGAACTGCGCGCCGTTGATATCGTCCTTGTAGTCGATCTCGGCGCCGACCAGGTACTGGTAGCTCATCGAATCGATCAGCAACTGCACGCCGGCCTTGTTCATGACCGTATCGTCCTCGTTGACCGCTTCGTCGAACGTGAATCCGTACTGGAAGCCCGAGCAACCGCCGCCTTGCACGAAAACACGCAGTTTGAGATCGGGATTGCCTTCCTCGTCGATCAGTTGTTTCACCTTCTCGGCCGCCGCGTCCGTAAAGACGAAGGGGCTCGGCATTTCGGTCACGGGGGTGTCGGTGACGGCGGTCATTCGAAATCTCCAAAAAAGCTTCTAAGCGCTATTGTATGGCCGTTCGCCGACTCGTGCTGTACCGCGATACGGTAACCCTATGATTGCAATGGATTCTAGCTTATCCGAGAATCGAGCGCCGGCCCGCTGCGCCTGACGCGGATGGAATACGCCAGCGTGAAGCCCGGCATCGCGCAGCAAGCAAAAAGCGAGAAAGCCGCCGTGCATGCGCAGCGGCGGCTTTCTCGGCAGCGACCCGCCGGTAGGCGGGCGCATCGAAACGATTAACGCTTCGAGAATTGCTTCCGGCGACGTGCCTTGTGGAAGCCGACCTTCTTACGTTCGACTTCACGCGCGTCGCGCGTCACGAAGCCCGCGCTCGACAGAGCAGGCTTCAGCGTTGCGTCGTAATCCATCAGCGCACGCGTGATGCCATGACGAACTGCGCCGGCTTGGCCCGTTTCACCGCCGCCCGAGACGTTGACCTTGATGTCGAACGTCGTGCCGTGGTTCGTGAGCTCGAGCGGCTGACGCACGATCATCAGCGACGTTTCGCGCGAGAAGTAATCCGCAATGGGCTTGCCGTTGACGACGATGTCGCCCTTGCCAGCCTTGATGAAGACACGAGCGACAGCGCTCTTGCGGCGGCCCGTACCGTAGTTCCAATTACCGATCATATGGGCTCCCCTTAGATCTCGAGCGCCTTCGGCTGTTGCGCCGAATGCGGATGCGTGGCTTCAGCGTAGACCTTCAGCTTCTTGATCATGGCGTAGCCGAGCGGACCCTTCGGCAGCATGCCCTTGACCGCCTTCTCGAGCGCACGGCCCGGGAAGCGTTCTTGCATCTTGCCGAACGTGGTTTCGTAAATGCCGCCCGGGTAACCCGAGTGACGGTAGTACTTCTTGTCCGTGGTCTTGTTGCCCGTGACCTTCAGCTTGCCGGCGTTGATGACGATGATGAAATCACCGGTGTCGACGTGCGGGGTGAACTCAGGCTTATGCTTGCCGCGAAGACGGCGTGCCACTTCGCTGGCGACACGGCCGAGAACCTTATCCGTCGCGTCAATCACGTACCATTCGCGCGTCACCTGTTCGGCTTTGGCGGAAAACGTCTTCATGATCGATCCAAAAAATTGACCTGCCCTTCGTGTTTTTCCTGCTT
>Ga0157369_10009854_pt1 | contig 10918 bp, 9 predicted proteins | sample C25metaG_FD_113461 | JGI IMG/M metagenome (GOLD analysis project Ga0157369, IMG submission 113461) | Corn rhizosphere microbial communities from Kellogg Biological Station, Michigan, USA - C2-5 metaG | ecosystem: Host-associated > Plants > Roots > Rhizosphere > Soil | place: USA: Michigan... | reverse complement strand
GATCGCCCAGCAGCACGGGCACAAATACGAGGACGACGTCTACGGCGTATACACACACTTTCCCGCGCAGATGAGCCACTACCTCGCCGACCACCCGGACGCCCCTCCGGGAGTGAAGTACGACCCCTTCCTGGGACTCCCGGACGAAAGCGAATACAACGACGCCGGCGAGAAGGGCTGGTTCGAACGTGGCAAGCTCTTTGTGCATAAGGAGAGCGGGTATGGCGAGATCCAGCTGACCAAACCACAGACGCTGGCCGCCCTCGTGGCGGACTCCCCTGCCGCGCAGTTGGCCTGGATTACCGAAAAGCGCTACTTCTGGGGCCTGGAGGAGCGTGGCCACGGCACCGAAGCATTCGAACGGGTGTGGCCCAAGGAAGACCTGGTCACCACTGCCGCCGTGTACTTCCTGACCAACACGGGCGGCACGTCTTCCCGCTACTACTGGGAGTGCAGGGGCAATCCCTGGAATCCATCGCACGACCGATTCCCTGTGGTTGGCGCGCCGACCGCCGTCGGAATTTACCCGGGTGAAATTTACAAGCCCCCAATGAGCTGGACTGAGAAGTACTTTAACCTCCAGCAGTACCGCGTGCATGATGACGGCGGGCACTTCGCTCCGTTGGAGGTACCGGATACGTATGTGGACGACGTCCGGATGTTCTTCAGGACACTGCGCTAGGTCTGCGTGACGACTGTGGGGAGGCTGCCTTGCAGCCTCCCCACAGTCACTTAAGTCCCCTCCGAAATGATTGTCCAGCAAACCCTTGACAGGCACCTGTGAGGCACCGCACACTCATAAGCATGCAAATGCAGTAGCTGAATATATATTCTCGGCACATTGGGTCGTCTTTCACAAAGGAGTCTTTGATGCACCTCAGTAAATCCATCGCCCGCCGCGCAGCGGCATTCGGGCTGGTGGCCGGCCTGCTGACCACCACGGCCTGCTCTTCCACCACGGCCAGCAGCCAACAGCCGATCGACAAGAAGGACATCGTCCTCGTCGCGTCGGTCATCAACACCACCAACCCGTACATGGCTTCGATGATTGAGGGTGCGAAGGCGCTCTCCAAAAAGCTCAACGTCCCGCTGGAAATCGTTGACTCCGAAGGAAGCTCGCAGACCGAGATTTCGAAAATCCAGGCCATCCTGGCACAGGGCAAGAAGGTCGCGCTTATGGTCAACACGGTCGCAAGCTCGGACGCGCCGCCCATCGTCAATGCCGTCAAGGCCGCAGGCGGTTATGCAACGGTCTGGTGGAACAAACCGGATAACTTTGAACCCTGGGACCAGGGCGACAACTTCGTTGCTTTCCAGAAGCACTCCGGTGTTGAGAGCGGCCAGTGCACCGCAAAGGCGCTTGCCGACAGCATCGGGGGCAAGGGCAACATCGTGGCCCTCGCCGGCGTGTTGGACAGCACCACCAGCCAGACCCGCGTCGCCGGCCTCAAGGACGCCCTTAAGGCGTACCCGGACGTAAAGCTGCTCGAAGAACGCCCGGCAAACTGGGATCCGCAGTTGGGGCTCAAAGAAACCCAGAACCTCCTCGCCAAGTACGGCGATAAGATCAACGGCATCTGGGCAGCTGACGATGGAATGATCATCGGTGCTGTTCAGGCCGTCAAGGACGCAGGCCGCATCAATGACGTCAAGTTCGCTTCAGATGGCCTCTACCCGCCTGTCGTCGACATGATGAAAGAAAAGATGGGCAACGGCGCCGTCGCGGGCGAAACTTTCCACCGCGGATTCATGGCAGCTGCGATTGGCCTCTACACCTCCTACCTCGCGGCCACCGGTGAGATCAAGCCCTCGGAACTACCCAAGGAGAAGCGCAACAGCCTTTTCAAACTGAGCTGCGTGACCCCCAGCAACTTCTCCGACTACACGAAGTACGACAGCAACATCGACGGATGGATGGACGACCTCATCAAGAAGGGCCCTTGGGAGACAGATCCTGTGCCGCTGGTTTCCGGTGGCCCTGAGAAGTTGCCCTAACGGACCACACACGCTGGGCGGCTCCGGAATTCGCGAAAGCAGACCCGGAGCCGCCTCACCCGCAGCAACCAGGACAGGTATAAGTTATGACAGACAAGGACACCGGGACCGGCCTCCTCGAGGCGGCACCCGCATCATCACCACCGCCCCAGCGGACAGGCCGTTTCGAGGTCAGGAACCTCGGCGAAGTGCTCGCACTTCTCGGGCTAGTTGCCGTGTTCGCGGCTCTAAACCCCGCGACGTTCCTCTCTCCGGAGAATCTGCGGACCATCCTGGACCAGGCTTCCCTTCCCTTGATCATCGGCGTGGGTGCGACTCTGGTTATTTTGACTGGTTCGATCGACCTGTCCGTAGAGGGTGTGATGGGGGCCGCAGGCATGACGTTTGTCCTGCTCACGGCCAACAGCCGGGGAAGCGCTGACCTGGGCCCCTGGGCTATTGTTGCGGGGATCGCTGTCGGCGTTTGCCTGGGCCTTTTGAGCGGCCTCGTCCATACCCGCCTCAAGGTGCCCTCGTTCATAGTCACCTTGGGCGTCTGGTTCGTGGGCCTTGGAATCGCCACGGTGCTCTTTGGCGACCAGGCCATTCCCTTCCTGCCCGATGGCGGCATCAAGGCCTGGCCGTCCACGCTCACCGTCGGTCTTCCCAACTCATTCCTCCTCGCTGCCGCGTTCGTCCTGGCCGGGTTGTTTGTTGCCCGCTTCACCAGGCTGGGCCGCTTCACCTACGCCATCGGCGACAGCGAAGAAATATCCAAAGGCAACGGTATTCCAGTACTGAGGTACAAGCTCTACGTGTTCGTTGTCGCCGGTGCCTGCAGCGCAGCCGGGGGGGTGCTCGCCGCGCTCAAGCTAGGCGCCGGGTCGGCCACGGTGGGTATTGGGACACTCTTCCTGACCATCGCAGCAGTGGTGATCGGTGGCACGTCCCTCGGAGGTGGCAAGGGCGGCATTCTTCGCACCGCGATCGGTGTGCTCATGTTGACCGTCCTCAACAACGGGCTGATCCTCAGCGGGATCAGCCCAAACATCCAATCCGCGGTCTCCGGAACCGTCCTGATCGCGGCTGTCCTTGTGGCCACCTGGCCGCACCGCAGCAGACTGAGGATCGTAAAATGACCAACGCTTCACTCGCTCCCCGCACAGGAGTCGACACGCCGGCACTCAAGCTGACCGACATCTCAAAATCTTTCGGTTCAACCCATGCCGTCAAGAATGTTTCACTCGAGGTCCCGCGCCACGAAGTGGTCGGCCTGATCGGCGAAAACGGCGCCGGCAAATCCACGCTACTCAAGATATTGACTGGGCTGTACCAGCCTGACTCCGGAGTGATCGAAGCAGACGGCAGGCGTGTCAAGTTCCGTCGCCCACAGGACGCCGTGGCAGCTGGCATCGGCGTCGTGCACCAGGAGCAGTCCCTTCTTTCCAACCTGTCTGTTGCGGAAAACATCGCCATGAACGCCATGTCTTCCAAGGACGCGGCCACCCGCTACGGGTTCTACCGGTGGAAGCGGTTGAACCAGGAGGCAGCTGACATCCTGGACCGAGTTGGATCCACCATCGACCCTCGAACCAAGGTCAGCGACCTTTCCTTTGTAGATCGCCAGATGGTCGAGATCGCCCGCGCTTTGCGAGTGGACGAGGCCATTCACGCAGCACCGCTGGTAATTCTCGACGAGCCGACCTCGGTGCTGGAACGCAACGAGACAGCCATCCTCGAAAGGGAAATCCGATCCCTGCGGGAAATAGGTTCTGTGCTGTTCGTCTCCCATCGACTTGACGAGGTCCTGCGGATCTGCGATCGCGTAGTCGTAATGCGGCACGGCGAAGTCGTGGCCGACGTAAGGCGTGAGGAAGTCACGGAAGAGGACCTCTTCCGCCTCATGATCGGACAGGAATCACGCGCACGGGTCCGCAAGGGCGGCAGCGCCGTGGGTGCCGTGGCAGCCATCGAAGCCAAGGGTCTGGGCCGAAAGGGGCAGTTCAAGGACGTATCGTTCGCTGTCTCCCCGGGACGTTCCCTCGCCATTGTGGGTGCTATGGGCTCCGGACGGGAATCCGTCTGCCGCGCCGTCTTCGGAGCCGAGCCTGTGGACTCCGGCGCCTTGGTAGTGGCAGGGCGCCCCGTTCAGGGCTGGTCCATGCGACGGGCCGTCCAGCACGGCTTGGCGTACATCCCCTCCGAGCGAAAAGTGGAGGGCATGGTCGGCGGCCTAAGTGCGGCGGAAAACCTCACCCTGGTGCATCCCCGCGAGGCCGCTAAGGGTCCTCTCCTCCGCCGCAAGGCCCGGATGAAGGCCGCGGAAGAATGGTTCGAGAAACTCGACGTTCGCCCCCGCGACCCGAGTCTGCCGCTGGGCCGATTCTCCGGCGGCAACCAGCAAAAAGTGGTTATGGCGAAGTGGCTTCGCGCCGCGGAACTGAGCGTCCTGATCCTTGACCACCCGCTGCGCGGCCTCGATCCGGGAGCCTCCCAGACGGTGAATGACCAGATCCGCGCCGCCCAGGATGACGGTGCAGCGGTCATCCTGCTGCCGGACACACTCGAGGAAGCCCTCGAGATGGCGGACGAAATCATCGTAATGCGCGACGGCGACATCACGGCCCGCTTCGATCTCTCCGTCGACAGCCCCACTTCACTCGACCTGCTGGAAAAGATGGTGTGACTCCCATGTCAAAGAAAGCTCTCCTCGAGCAGCCGGCCGCATTGCCGGCCACCGCCGACGGCAAGGCGGCGCCCGCTCGGCGCCGGCCGCGGAACCTGTGGTTCACCTTTGGCCCGTTCGCGGTATTCCTCGCCCTATTCGCCCTTGTCGCCGTCCTCCGGCCGGCGTTTCTGACCGGCGGCGGCATGGCGATCCTCGCCGTCCAGGCGGCAACGATCCTCCTGGTGGCACTGGGGCAGGCCATGGTGCTCCACGTGGGCTCGATCGATCTGTCCAACGCAGCAATCGTGATCTTTGCAGCGATCGTCCTCGCCCAGACCCTTGGCCCCCTCGGTGTGCTGGCCCCGGTAGTCACGCTCGCCGTCGTCGCGCTCATCGGAGCCGCCAATGGCTTCTTTGTGGCGTTTGGGCAGATCCCGTCCTTCGCGCTAACGCTCGGCACGCTCGGCATCCTGCAGGCGGCCTCGCTGGTGATCAGCAACGCGACCACCGTATACGCCACCGCGAACGGCCAGCTGCTCGCTCCTCTGTTCGGAACGGCCCTTGTCGGCCTGCCCATGGCCTTCTGGGTGGGCGTAGTCCTGGCAGTGGGCCTCTGGGCGTTCCTCCGCTTCACCCGGGCCGGCGAAGGCATGACGGCCGTGGGCCTCAACGAAACCGGCGCCCTGTTCTCGGGTCTGCGGACCCGCTGGTTTAAGGTAGTGGCCTTCGCCCTCTCTGGCCTGCTGGCCGGCGTCGCCGGGATGCTAGTGATTGCACAGGCTGGTGCGGCGTCGTCCTTCGGCCTCGGAAGCGACCTCCTGTTGCCGGGCATCGCCGCCGCCATTGTGGGCGGCACGGCCATCACCGGCGGCATCACCAACCCGATCAACATCGTCTTCGGCGCCCTGACAGTAGCGCTCGTGCCCATCGGCGCGGCCGCCGTCGGGGTAACCCCCCAGGCGCAAAGCCTGGTGTATGGCCTGGTCATTATCGCCGCGGTGGCGCTTACCATGGGCCGAGGCCACAACGAAGTGGTCAAATAACACTGACCACCAGCACCTGAAAACACTCTGTCCGCCGCAGCGCCGCGGGGACGTCCCTACCCTTTCCGAAAGGCACCCCATGTCAGTCCTGAAATCCCTCCAGCCGCAAGAGGTGTTCTCCTTCTTCGAAACCCTCGCCGGCATCCCCCGCGGCTCCGGCAACGAGAAGGAGGTTGCCGACTGGGTGGTCAGCTTCGCTCGGGACCGAGGGCTGGAAGCCACCCAAGACGATCGGCATTGCGTCCTGGTCAAGAAGCCCGGCCAGCTCGGGCTAGAGGATGGTCCCCCGCTCATCCTCCACGGCCACCTGGACATGGTGTGCGAGAAGGAGGACGGCGTGGTGCACGACTTCGAGCGGGACCCGATTGAGCTGCTCATCGACGGTGACTTCGTCACCGCCAACGGCACGTCCCTGGGCGCCGATAACGGCATCGGCGTCTCCTACATCCTGGCCCTCCTCGATTCGAAGGACATCCCGCACCCTCCCCTGGAAGCGGTCCTGACCGCGATGGAGGAAAAAGGAAAGGTGGGTGCGGCCAGCTTCGACACCTCGAAGCTGTCCGGAAAGCGGATGATCGACTTCAACTGGATCACCGACAAGGAAATCCTCGCTGGCTGCAGCGGTGACATCACCTTCACCGTGGACATCCCGGCCGAGAGGGAGCCGGCCCCGCCCACGCACACGGAGGCGCTCCTGCTCAAGGTCCGCGGCCTCTCCGGCGGCCACTGTGAGTTCGACATCCACCTCGAGCGCGCCAACGCGGTCCTGGTCCTGGCCCGTGCCCTTAACGCCTTGCTCGACGGTTACGATGTGCGGATCTCGCAGCCCCACGGGGGCGCCCAGAACAACGCCATCCCCATGGATGCCCAGGCCGTCCTGCTGGTGCGCCACGAAGACGCCGACGGTGTACGGTCGGTCATCTCCGGCCTTGAAGCAGCGCTGCAGAACGAATACCGGAAGGCCGACCCCGGCCTTCGCCTCGAACTGGAACAGGCCGAAACGCCCGAACAGGTGTTCTCCACTGACGCCGCTGCCCGTTTTGCCCGCCTCACCGCCCTCGTCCCCAACGGGGTCCTCAGCTGGAGCCTGACCGTTCCGGGCATCGTCGAGAGCTCCAACAACCTCGGCACAGTGCGCACCACGCCCGACGGCGCCCGGCTGATGTCCACGATCACGGCGGCGGTGACCTCCCGCAAGCACGAGATCCTGGATCGCGTCCGTGCCCTTGCCGGCCTCGCGGGCGGAGGCGTCCGGGTGGAGGAATACGGACTGGACGCCGCTGAGTTCCCGTACCGGCCCGATTCACCGCTGCTGAAGACGGCACGGGAGGCGTTCAGCGACGTCATGGGCCACGACGCCGACGTCCACGTCTCCCAGTGCAGTCTGGAACTTGGCATGTTCAGCGAGAAGATTCCCGGCTTGGACATCATCTCCATCGGCACCGAACTGCACGACCTGCATTCCCCCAAGGAAACCGTCAACCACACCTCCGTGACCCGGGTATGGCCCCTCGTCAAAGAGGTCGTCTCCCGGCTGAAGTAGGCGTGCTCAGGGCCTTCCAGAGTCACGCCCTCCGGTTCACGATGAACCGGAGGGCGTTTTCATGTGTACGGCGTTTTGTGTGCCCTGCGTTTCTTGTGTGCGGCGTTGCCGGCGCCGGCAGGGAAGGTGGGTGCAGCCGTCATCCATGCTCTGTCATGTGGTTCGTGCAACGTTCCGGACCCTGCGGGCGATGATCATCAGCGTCACCCTACGGGCGTTGCGCTGTCGCTGTCCTTTGTAGCCCCACCGTGTGTGGTTCAACCCCTTGAGGTACCGCGGGCCGGCCTCATGGCTGGTCCTTGCCGCACCCTTCCGCATTCCAGGACCCGGACCGGGCGCCAGAGAGAACAGCACGCACGCAAAGGAGGCCCGGACAACCTTGCGGTTGTCCGGGCCTCCTTTGCCGCGGGTGGTCCCGGTCAGCTTGATTCGAGGTTGTCCCGTACGGCGGCCAGGAACCGGGCGCTGGTGGCGCCGTCGATGGCTCGGTGGTCGCACGTGAGGGTGAGTCTCGCCCGCGGCCTCCAAGTGCCGTTGCCGTCCTCGGTGTGGACGAACTGCTGGCGCGTGGCTCCGACTGCCAGGATGGCAACCTGGGGGACGTTGAGGATGGCATCGAAGCCGTCGATCCCCATCATGCCCAGGTTGGAGACGGTAAACGTACCGTCCGTCACATCGTCCATGGTGAGCTTGCCCTCACGGGCGCGCTGGACGATATCGCGGCGCGCATCGGCCAGGCCCGCGACGTCGAGCGACGCAGCGTCCTTGATCACGGGAACCACCAGGCCGGCCGGAGTGTCGACGGCCATGCCGACGTTGACGCGCTCGAAACGGGTGACCGTCTCATCGGCATAGTGCGCGTTCAGCGCAGGATGCTCACGCAGTGCCGCCACGCACGCAGCGAGGATGGCATCGGTGACCGTGGCACCGGCGCTGCGCTCCTTAACGCGGAGCGCAGCGCCCATGTCCGCCTCAACAGCAAGGTGGAAAGCGGGCGCCTCCCACGCGGCCACCATGCGCCGCGCGGCAGTACGCCTGATGCCCTTGAGCGGGACGACGGTCCTGCCCTCTTCCTCGACAGTTGTCACCGTCCAACCTGGGCCAGGCCCCGGGCCTTTCCGGCGCAACCGTAGAGCTCCATCTTCTCGACGGTCGCCTGGATCATGCGCTCCCGGCCCTCCGCCATCGCGTCTTCGAGCTGGCGGTCGCCCTGTGACCAGACAGCCTCAATCCCTGCACGGAATGCAAGGCGCAGGTCCGTGTCCGCATTGAACTTGTGCACACCGGCAGCCATGGCCGCGCGAATCTCATCATCCGGGACGCCGGAGGCGCCGTGGAGGACCAGCGGGATGCCGACGGCGGCCTCGATTTCCTTAACCCTCTGGATGTCTAGGGGCTGCGCCGTCGCCAGCGGAACACCGTGGACGATGCCCACCGAAATAGCGAGGAAGTCAACGCCCGTCTCCGCAACGAAACGCTCGGCTTCGGCAACATTGGTGTAGTAGGACTGCCAGTCAACCTGCTGGTCGGCGTCGGGAATCTTTCCCAGCTCAGCCTCTACGGGGATGCCGAAGGAGTGCGCTACCTCGACGACCTTCCGCGTGGTACGGATGTTCTCCTCGAAAGGAAGGTGGGCGCCGTCGTACATGATGGATGTGAATCCAAGCTTGATGGCCTCGAAGACTTCTTCCCACGGACCGTGATCCAGGTGGATCACGTATTCGGCGTCGGACTCCTCAGCGATGCGGCGGGTCATTTCGTAGGCCTTCTTGATGCCCATGTGCGGCACGATCGCCCGGCCCACCTGGAGGAAGATCGGAGACTTGGCACGTTCGGCGGCCCTGACGAGCGCCTCGGTGGTCTCCTCGTTGTGCATGTTGAATGCACCAACTGCATAGGCGCCCTCGGACGCGTCCTTGATGATCTGGCGTGGATCGACCTGTGGCATAACCGTTCCCTTTCCTTGCGCTGGCCCGTCAGGCGGTCTCGATGTAGGCGATCAGGGTGCGGACATCGACCGTTTCGCCTTCGGGGACGACGATTTCGGCCAGGGTGCCGGTGGCGGGGGACTCCAGGGTCTCCTCGACCTTCTCGGCCTCGACTTCGGCCAGCGGTTCGTCCTCTGTGACGTTGTCGCCGACGCTCTTGAGCCAGGTGGTGATGGTGCCTTCGCTCATGCCCATTCCCCACTGGGGCAGCAGGACTTCAACTCGTGCCATGTTCTTTTTCTCCTTGCTTTGGTGTTCTTCAGGGGGTGTCACATGCGCGGTGCGGGCGATGTGAGTTCGTTGTTCAGGGTGTTCGCCATGAGGCCGGTGACCCGGCGGACGGCGTCCTCGATCTTGGTCCGGTTCGGGTAGAGCTGCTTCTCGAGGGCGGGACTGAACGGTATCTGGGTATCGGGCGTGGTGACGCGCATGATCGGAGCCCGCAGGGACTCGAACGCTTCCTCGGCCACGATGGCGGAAATCTCGGCCGCGGCGGAGCAGGTGCGGTGGGCCGGGTCGGCGATGACCAGCCGGCCGGTGCGCTGGACGGACCGGATGACTGCTTCGGAGTCGAACGGGACAAGGGTGCGCGGGTCGATGACTTCGACCGAGACGCCCTCCCCCGCCAGGGTTTCGGCAGCTGCGAGGGCTTCCGGCACGGCGCTGGAGATCGCGACGACGGTCACGTCGTCACCGGTCCGGGCCACGTTGGCCTGGCCGAACGGGATCTTGTACTCCTCTTCCGGGACCTCGCCCTTGCTGCCCCAGAGCAGGCATGCTTCGAAGGTCAGGACGGGGTCGTCTGAATCCACGGCGGTGCGGAGCAGGCCCTTCGCGTCGTACGGGTTGGACGGAACGATGATCTTCAGCCCGGGAACGTTCATGAACATCGGGTAGGGCCGGTCGGAGTGGTGCGCGCCGGTGTTCAGGCCGTAGAACATGGCCGAACGGAACACCACCGGGATGGACGCCTGCCCACCGAACATGTACCGGTTCTTGGCCGCCTGGTTCACGAACTGGTCCATCGCCATGTAGAGGAAGCTCGAGTACGAGAGGTCAACGATGGGGCGCAGGCCGGTCATCGCGGCGCCGATCGCTGCCCCGACGATGACTTCTTCTGAGATCGGGGTGTTGCGGATGCGATTGGCTCCGTACATCTCGAGGAAGTCGCCTTTGTCCTTACGGGACTTACCGGCGCCGGTGGTGCCGTACACGTTGGCTTCGACGTCCTCGCCAATAATGACCACCCGCTCGTCGGCGTCCATGGCCTCGCGCTGGGCGGCGCCGATGGCGCCAAGGTAGCTCATGACAGTCATGCGATTGCTCCGATCGGCTCGGTGTAGAGGTCTTTGAATGCGACGCTGGGGTCAGGGAAGGGGCTCTCGTCCGTGAAGCGGACGGCCTCATCAACCTCGGCAAGGACTTCTGCCTCCAGGGCATCGAGTTCCTCGGGTGTGGCGATCCCTTCCCGCTCGAGGTACTGGCGGAACAGGACAATGGGATCCCGTTCAACCCAGGCGGCCTTTTCTTCCGCATTGCGGTAGTCGGTGCCCAGGCGCAGCCCCTCGGAGTGCTCGTTGAACCGGTAGGTGACCACTTCCACCAGGGATGGGCCCTCACCCCGGCGGGCGCGGTCGACAGCGGCCGTGACCGCCTCCAACACTGCGAGCACGTCCTGGCCGTCCTCCACCCGTACGCCCGG
>Ga0157369_10009853_pt1 | contig 10918 bp, 12 predicted proteins | sample C25metaG_FD_113461 | JGI IMG/M metagenome (GOLD analysis project Ga0157369, IMG submission 113461) | Corn rhizosphere microbial communities from Kellogg Biological Station, Michigan, USA - C2-5 metaG | ecosystem: Host-associated > Plants > Roots > Rhizosphere > Soil | place: USA: Michigan... | reverse complement strand
GCTCGACGTGATCAAGGCGGTTTCCGAGCAGACCAATCTGCTGGCGCTCAATGCCGCCATCGAAGCCGCCCGCGCCGGCGAGGCGGGACGCGGCTTCGCCGTGGTCGCCGACGAGGTCCGCGGTCTGGCCCAGCGCACCCGCTCCTCGACGGACGAGATCGCTCAGCTCATCACCGGTCTGCACCAGAGCACCGACCGCATGGGCACGGTGCTCGACCACAATGTGCAACTGACCGAAAGCAGCGTCGGCCTGTCGCGCGAGGCGGGCGAGATGCTCAAGCGCATCACCCGCTCGGTGAAGGACATCGAGTCGATGAACGAGCAGATCGCCTGCGCCGCCGAGCAGCAGAGTTCGGCTGGCGAAGAGATCAGCCGCAATGTCACCAACGTCCGCGACATCTCCGATCAGACCGCCGCCGCCAGTGAAGAGACGGCGTCCTCGAGCATGGAGCTGGCCCGCATCGGCGTACGCCTGCAGGAGATGACGGCGCGCTTCAAGGTGTGATCCTGACGGACGCTCCTTCCCCTCACCCCGCCCCTCTCCCCAAGGGAGAGGGGCGCCTGGGATGGACTTGCAGCGGGAAGGAAAACGCGGCACAGAAGGTAGGTTGGGCCGAGCGCAGCGAAGCCCAACACCTGTCGGATGAACGCTGAACCGTCGGGCTTCGACGGTGGAGCTGTCTCGGCCCAACCTACGGCTGGATTTCTTTCACCTCACTCTCGCCTCTTCCAGCAACCACCGCTCGAAGGTTGCCAGCACCGGATCGCTCTCCTCCGCTGGACGGGTGACCAGCACATAGCGTTCGCGCAGTTCCGGCAGGACCGGCCACGGCGCCTGAAGTCGCCCGGCGACCAGCTCCTCCTCGATGTAGTGCTCAGGTACCAGAGCCATGCCGAAGCCGGCCTTGGCGGCCTCGATCAGCAGCGAGTAACGATCATAGGTGGGGCCAGCCGTCGGGGCGCCCAGGGATAGCCCTGCAAGTGCGGCATAGCGGGTCCAGCTGTGCGGGCTCTCCCGCTTGTGCAACAGCGGCAGGCTGACGGGAGGCCGGTCAGCCAGACGGGGGTGACAGACCGCCACCAGTTGCGCCTCGAACAGCCGTTGCACCCTCAGGCTCTGCCAGCTCGGATGCTCGTAGTTGATCGCGGCATGCAGACCGCTGTCTTCCAGGGCAAAGGGCTGCGTCCGCTCACGGAGGTTGACCTCGATGTCCGGATGGCGCTCGCGGAAGCGCGCCAGCAGGGGAATCAGCCAGCGACCGGCCAGGGTCGGGATAACGCCGATTTCCAGTGCCGTGGCGCCGCGGGCCTGGGCGATCAGTTGCTGGGTATGGCGCTCGATGTCGGCGAGCGCAGTGCGCATATGAGTGGCATAGCCGGCACCGGCGGCGGAAAGCTCGACGCGATTGCCGACCCGATTGAACAACCGGACGCCCAGAGCAGCCTCCAGCTTGGCGATCTGCCGGCTGATCGCGCCCTCACTCAGTGCCAGCTCCTGCGCGGCCTTGGCGAAACTGAGATGGCGGGCGGCCGCTTCCAGGGCCACCAGCGCCGTGGTGCTGGGCAGGCGTCTAGTCATCAGCGGTCATCCTTGGCAGCGGAACGGCACAGGATGACGCCTGGGCAAGCTGCCTTGCAAAAAAATCGGTAACGCTCGCCGCCAGCGCCTCCTAGCATGAGCGGATCTCGAGACCCAGGAAGCGCGCGCCATGATGACGAGGACGTCCACCTTGAACAGGACCGACCGGGTTCTGCTGGGCATGGGTCTGGTGATTCCTGTCTGGTTGGCGATCGGTGTAGGACTGACCGCCCTGGCCTATCCCGGCTATAGCCATATGGACCATGCCTTGAGTCGGCTGGGTGCAGTCGATGCCCCCACGCAGGGCTTTTCCGCCTGGATCAACAACATGCCGCTCGGAGTGCTCTTCGTGCTGGTCGGCCTGGGTCTGGTCCGGCGCTTTCGCAGATCGCGCTTGGCCTGCCTGAGTGCAGCCCTGATCCTGCTGCATGGCCTGGCCAGCTTCGCCACCGGGCTTTTTCCGTGCGACCAGGGCTGCGCCCCGGTGCAGCCGTCGCGCTCGCAAGCGCTGCACAACCTGGCGGGCCTGGTGATGTTCCTGTCGCTGACCCTCGCCAGCGCACTCTGGGGCTGGCTCGGCAGGCGCCTGCTGGCCTCGCCGGGCTTTGCCTGCTTCTCGATCCTCTGTACCGGCATGGCGCTGGTCACCGCGGCCCTGATGGCCGGAGCGGTCACCGACGGCCAGGGCTTCGGCCTGTACCAGCGCCTCAATTACGCCGCGGGCGTCTGCTGGCTCGCGGTCCTGGTCTGGCTGGCCCGGCGCGAACGCGGGTAATCGACGACCCGCGGCGAGCGCCACAGCAGACGACTCAGGCCTGTACGGTCAGGGCGACCAGCCGCGCCACCAGCGGTCGTACCAGCAACACGCAGACGAACGCCGAAGGCATCGCCACCTGATAGGCATTCATCACATTCCTCAAGTAATGGGCATCGAACCCGAACTCGGCCAGGGTGATCACCAGGCACATCAGCAAGGCCATGATGGTCGACATATAGAGCGCGAACACATAGGGCGTCACACCCTTGGGCAGGCGTCGTCTGGCGGGAAGCGCTGGAGTCTGGGAATTCATCGGCTAGTCTCTGGTGGATGAGCGAGGCCAAGCTAACAAGCACCGGAACCGGCCGGTAGCCGCCTCGTCGTTGGTTCACCTTCAACAGAAATCAACGAATACACCGACAGGAATCTCGTGGACATCCTGGGTTTGATCAGTACCTACATCAAGGTCGTGGAAGCCGGCAGCATCGCCGGGGCTGCCCGTGGCCTGGGCCTGAGTGCGGCCGCGGTGAGTCAGAGCCTGACCCGGCTGGAGGCCCATCTGGGCGTGCGCCTGCTGTCGCGGACCACGCGCCGCCTGGCCATGACGGAAAGCGGCGCCCGCTATTTCGACAAGGTCCGGCACATCCCGCAGGAGGTCGAGAGCGCCGCCCAGTCGGCGACCCTGGAAAGCGAACCCCAGGGCGCGCTGCGAGTGGCGACCACCGCCGCCTTCGGCCGGCATCTGCTGGCGCCGCTGCTGCCGACATTCAAGCGCCGCTATCCCGGCATCGACATCGAACTGATCGGCTCCGATCGGCGCCTGGATCATCGCCTGGAACAGATAGACGTCAGCCTGAGGATCAAGGCGCAGCTCAGCGACAGCCTGGTCGCCCGGCGCATCGCGTCCCGCGCCTTCCTGTTCTGCGCGGCGCCCGCGTATCTGGCTCACGCGGGCACGCCGCGCACTCCGGAAGACCTGCAGCAGCACGCCTGCCTGCTGTTTCGCTACCCTACCGACGGTCGCTATCTGCCCTGGCGGTTCGAGCGCGACGGCCAGGTCTTCGAGGCGGCCACGCGCCCCGGCTTCGTCTGCGACGACATCGACATGCTGGCGCAGATCGCGATGAACGGTGGTGGCATCGCGCGCCTGGCGGACTTCGTCGCCCTGCCGCTGATCGAGGGCGGGCAGCTGGTACCGCTGTTCGGCGCAGAAGGCCAGGGCGTCACGTCGGCCCGGTCGGAAGCCATGGACATCTATGCCTGCGTCGCCGAACGCTCGGCGCTGACCGGCAAGGTGCGCGCCTTCATCGACTTTCTCGAACAGGCCTTGCAGCCGAAATCCGGCCAGGGCCCTGGTCGCGATCCTGACCAGGGCCGCGCGCTCAGGCGCGCAGTACCAGGGTGTTGATGTCGGTGTGCCGCAGCATGTGAGAGGTCTGACTGCCCAACAGAAAGCGCCTGGCGGCGGAATGGCTGTAGGCGCCCATCACCAGCAGATCGGCCCGGGTAGCCTGGACCCGATCGGGAATCACCTCTTCCGGATGCCCGGGAACGAGCTGCGTCGTCACCACGCTGCCACAGGACCTCAAGAGATCCGCGGCGGCTTCCAGTCCGGCCAGCCGGGCCGGAGTGGCGTCGCCGACCTGCAGGATCTCGCCTTCGAGCCCAGACAACAGCAGGCTCTTCGCGACACGCAACAAGCCCTGATGGGTGGCTTCGCTGCCATCGTAGGCGACCAGAAAGCGCCGGGGCTCGGTGAAGTCGGTAGCGCAGACCAGGATGGGTTTGTGCAGCGTCCGCACCACCGTTTCCAGCTGGCTGCCGATGCCACGACTGCCAGAATGCTGCCCGCGCTTGCCGATCACCAGCACACCCAGCTCCGCCTCCAGCTCGTGCAGGGTATCCGCCAGATAGTCATGGCGCTGGAGCGTCGTTGGGACCGCCGCCACGCCTCGCTCGCGCAACCGCTGCAGGGCCCCATCCAGCAGCGCCGCGCCGTCAGCCCGCGCCAGACGGGCACGCTGCTCGTCCAGGCGGGCCAGCTCTTCGAGCAGGTGCTCGCGCGAGCCGAGACCGATGGCGCCGCTGGTGTCGGGTGAGCTCGGATAGAGGCTGCGTTCCAGGACATGCAGCAGGGTGATGGGCAGCGCCAGGCGGTGGGCCAGCCAAGCGCTGTGGTCGCAGACGCTGCCCGCCAGGGGCGAGCCGTCGATACAGGCGATGATCTTGCTCATGGGTGTCTCTCCTCAGTGGCCCAGCAGTTCACTGCCGGCCCCCGGCTTGTCGTGGATGCCGAAGCGATCGACCAGGGTCGCGCTGGCCTGGTCGAGGTCGAGGACCTGCACGGTCACGCCTTCCCGGCGATACCTGAGCACGACCTTGTCCAGGGCGGCGACGGCGGTGATGTCCCAGAACTGGGCCGCCTTGAGATCGATGCGGACCTCGTCCAGCACCTCCTTGAAGTCGAAGGCGTCGATGAAGGCCGCGGTGGACGAGAAGAACACCTGGCCACGCACCTCGTAGACGCGAATGCCGGGCGCTTCCAGACGGGACGTCAGCCTCAGCTGGTGCCCCACCTTGTTGGCGAAGAACAGCGAGGCCAGCAAGACCCCGACCAGCACGCCGAGCGCCAGGTTGTGGGTAGCGACCACGACCACCACGGTGGCCACCATCACCAGGTTGGTGGAGAGCGGATGGCGCCGCAGATTGCGGATCGAATCCCAGCTGAAGGTGCCGATGGACACCATGATCATCACCGCGACCAGCGCCGCCATGGGGATCCGCGCGAGCCAGTCGCCAAGGAACACCACCATCAGCAGCAGGAAGACACCCGCACAGAGGGTGGACAGCCGGGTGCGCCCGCCGGATTTCATGTTGATCACCGACTGGCCGATCATGGCGCAGCCCGCCATGCCGCCCAGCAGGCCGGCGGCGATGTTGGCGATCCCCTGCCCCTTGCATTCGCGATTCTTGTCGCTGGGCGTGTCGGTGATGTCATCGACGATGGTGGCCGTCATCAGCGACTCCAGCAGCCCCACCACGGCCAGTGCCAGGGAATAGGGCAGGATGATCAGCAGGGTGTCGAGGGTCAGCGGCACCTGGGGCCAGAGCAGCACCGGCAGGGTATCGGGCAGCTGTCCCATGTCACCCACCGTGCGGATATCCAGCCCCAGGGCAAGGGAGACGCCCGTCAGCACCAGGATGCACACCAGCGGCGACGGCAGCAGCCGGCCCACCATCGGCAGCAGCGGGAACAGATAGATGATGCCCAACCCGGCGGCGGTCATGGCGTAGACCTCCCAGCCGACATGGGTCAGCTCGGGCAACTGGGCCAGGAAGATCAGGATCGCCAGGGCGTTGACGAAGCCCGTCACCACGGAGCGGGACACGAAGCGCATCAGCGCGCCCAGACGCAGGTAGCCGGCGGCGATCTGCAGCACCCCGGTCAACAGGGTCGCGGCGAGCAGATACTGCAGGCCGTGCTCCTTGACCAGGGTCACCATCAGCAGCGCCATGGCGCCGGTAGCCGCCGAGATCATTCCGGGGCGACCGCCGACGAAGGCGATCACCACGGCGATGCAGAAGGAGGCATAGAGCCCCACCTTGGGATCGAGTCCGGCGATGATGGAAAAGGCGATGGCTTCGGGGATCAGCGCCAGGGCGACGACCAATCCGGACAATACATCGTTCTTCACATTGGAAAACCAATGTGTTCTGAGGGTATTCAACATAGACAACTCGCACCTGTGCCTGACCCGTCAAGCGAGTGGCAGACGCCGGATCAGGCGTGAATTCCAGGGTTGGCAGCCGCCACGTCGCGGGCGCGACAAGACGGCAGAGGTCCTTGCAGCGAGGCAAGGACGAGGGAGGCGCGAGCTATGGGGGACTGGGTTGCCAGTCGCGGGAAGGGAAATGCATGCGCCGAGGGTATCACGAAAGAACGAGCGCTTGTAGACCGTGCCCGCCGGTGTGGCCGGGCGTCAACCTGCCCTCACCGGCTTCCGCCATCGCTGACAAGGTAGGTAGCCCGGTTGATCCCACGCGGCAACCGGTCCGGCGTCCGGGTGATCAAACCGATGTCCTTGGCTGCGTCGTAGCCCAATCGTCGTCTGTTGCTTTCGGAGGACAGCAGGGTGGTGAGCTCCTCCGGGGCCAGCTTGAGACAGCCCTTGTAGATCTCGCGGAACTTGAGGTTCTCACGCTCGACGTCCTCGAACGCCTGCTTGGCCTGGTCCGGCTTCATGTAGCCGTTGACGGCGATGGCCGCCGCGGCCGGATGCAGGAGAAAGCTGGCGAGTGGCGCGGCATAACGATCTTCGGCCGCGCAATAGATCATGGTGGCGGATGAATCCGTCGCAGCGGCGTCGATGGTATTGATGTGCAGCGGATAGTGGCGGATGAACTCGTAGGCGACATAGCCCGCCTCCATGCTGCCGCCAGGGCTGTTGAGGTAGAGATTGACGTTCTTGGTCGCGGGATACTTGAGGGCGATGTCGCTCAGGGCAGCCAGCAGGGAGCTGACCGAGCGGTCGTTGATACCGCTGTTGAAGTACACCGACGCGGTGTCGGCACTGGCAGCAGAGCCTTCTCCGCGGATGACGGTCATCTCGGCGGAGGCCTCCGTCAGGCAGCCTGCGGCCAGCAAGGCCAAGGCCCCGGCGGACAATCGCTTCGCAACGTTCGAACGTCTCATCCCTGCTCGCTCCCAGGTCGGCAACCGGCCAAAGACCTGAAACGCTAGAGCGTGAGACTTAAGATCGGCTTAAGGCAGGGCGGCCTGCCTTGATCGCCGCGCACTCAGTCCTTTTTCAGCAGCCCGGCCAGCCCGGCGAAGGGGTTGTGGGTGGCCTGGGCCACCTTGGGCGTGCTCAGCGAGCTGTCGCTGAAGTACTGCTGATCGGTGTAGCGGCTGTGCTCGTTGTCGTGGCAGTACAGGCAGAGCAACTCCCAGTTGGAGCCGTCCTGGGGATTGTTGTCGTGGTTGTGGTCACGATGGTGCACGGTCAGTTCGCTCAGGCGCTTGCCGGCGAACTCGCGGGCGCAGCGACCGCAGACGTGGGGATACATCTTCAGCGCCTTGTCACGATAGCCGCGTTCGCGCTCGCGCTGGGTCTCGGCGAGGATTCGATCCAGCTTCGAGGTATCGGTAGCCATGCTGCACCTGGGTAGTCGGGTAGAAAGGCCCAGTATAGCCCGGGCCCGGCCTGGCCGGTGAGCGCCCGTCATTGACTCCGACTGCCGAGCGCCCTGCCTGCCGGGAGCGCAGCGAAGTCCGGAAATCGTCCTTCGCTGCAGCCTGCCTTCGCCTAGAGGCGCATCCCCACTGCCAGCCGGTTGAAAGCATTCATCAGCGCCACCGCGAAGGTCAGGTCGGCGATTTCCGCGTCGCTGAACTGCGCCTTGAGTGGTTCGTAGGCCGCATCGGGCGCGCCCTTGTCGGCGACGGTGGTCAGGGTCTCAGCCCACTCCAGGGCCGCGCGCTCGCGGGCATCAAAGAGGTTGCTGATGCGCCAGCCGGCCAGACGATCCAGCTTGGCCTGGCTGACGCCCTGCTCGCGCAGGGTTTCGGCGTGCTTGCCCAGGCAGAAGGCGCAGCCATTGATCTGGGAGATGCGCAGATAGATCAGCTCCACCAGCTCCAGGCCCAGCGAACTCTGCGCCAGGGCCTGGCCCGTGGCGATCAGGCCCTGATAGGCGGCGGGTGAAAGGGTGGAAAACGGCAGTCGCAGTTGGCTCATGGTTTACTCCGGGTAGCGGTCACAGGGTTGGCGAGCGCGCGGAAGGGCACCTCGCGGGAGAGTTGTTCACGGACAGACGCCAGGGTGTCGGCCACATCAGCCGGGTCGCCGACCAGGCCTTCCAGATAGATGAAGTGCAGGTCGAACAGCCCGAGCGTGCCCAGGGCATGGCGCAGGTAGGAGGTGAGGAAGTCCGGCTGCCGCGCCTGGGGGCCACGGTGATGACCACCCGAGCCGACCAGCAGGTAGACCGGCCGGTCTGCCAGCAGACCGCGCTTGCCCTCCGTGGTGGACGCGAAGGTGCGGCCGATGCGCAGCACGTAGTCGAGCCAAAGCTTGAGCGCCGCAGGCAGGGTGAAGTTGTGCAGCGGCGTATTGATCAGCAGCAGGTCGCTGGCCTCCAGTTCGCCAATGAGGGCCTCGGACAGGGCGAATACCGCTGCCTGCGGTGGCGTGCGCCGGGTCAGGGCCTCGGCATAGTCGGTGCTCAGCGGCGGCAGCGGCATGGCGGCCAGATCCCGCTCCAGTACTTCCAGGCGAGGCCAGCTCAGCCTCAGCGCGGCCCGGAGTTCACCGGCCAGCCGATAGCCCTGGGAGGTGGCCGGACGTGGGCTGGCGTTGACATGGAGGGCGGTCTTCATGGCGTCACCGCCCCCGTCAGCCGCTCGGCGAAATGCAGGCCGCGGGCGAGCAGGCCCTGGCGGAAATAGAAGCGCTGGGCCAGCGGCATGTGCAGACCGGTATCCAGGATCAGATGGGAGCAGCCGCGATCCAGGGCTTCGCTGCGGACCGCCGCCAGCAGCCGTCCACCCAGGCCGTCGCGCTGACGAGCCGGCTGCACGACCAGATCATCGACATAGAGGAAGCGGCCGTAGAGCAGATTCTCCAGCTCGCGATACCCGGCCAGACCAACCACCTCGCCCTCCTCCAGGGCGGCCAGCAGCCGGTAGCCCTGGGCCGCCTGGCGCTGGAGTTGCGCCTGGTAACGTTCGGCATCGTCCAGATGCGGGCGCAATATCCGCATCAGCGTCAGGCTGGCCAGGCACAGCGGATGATCGGGCAACAAAGGCTGGAAGGTCAGGGGCATGACGGCTGTCTCCGGGAAAGATGACCCACTCTAGGCAGCCGATGGCCTAGGCTATAGAGCCAAGAAAGATACAAACGACCAGGCCATGACCCTCACCGCTGCCCTCGACAGTCGCCTCGCCCTGCCGCTCTACCGGCAGCTCTATCAGCGCTTTCGCCAGGCGCTGGACGAAGGGCGCCTGCGACCCGGTGACCGGGTGCCTGCGGTGCGCGCCCTGGCGGCAGAGCTGAACGTGGCCCGGGGGACGGTGGAGATGGCCTATCAGCAGCTGATCGCCGAAGGCTTTCTGCTGCCGCGCGGTCCGGCCGGGACCATCGTCTCGCCCCTGTGGCGTTGCCCGGCCGCTCCAGCACCGGCCGTACCCTCCTCACCGGACGCCGCGGCGATCCATGCCGGTGGCGCGCCGCTGCCCCTGCAGCTGGGCCTGCCGGCGCTGGACGCCTTTCCACGCAAAGGCTGGACGCGCCTCGCCACGCGGCAGTTGCGCAGCCAGGGCCTGGAAGGACTGGTCTATCCCGATGCCCGGGGTCACGCCGGTCTGCGCGCCGCCATCGCCACCTACCTGGGCCTGTCCCGCGGGATCGCCTGTCGTCCGGAGCAGGTGTTCGTCTGCGCGGGCTATCGCGCCTGCCTGGACCTGGTCGTCCAGACGCTGCTGGCACCTGGCGACGCCTGCTGGTTCGAGGAGCCCGGCTATTTCATCGCCCGCCAGGCGCTGCAGGACGCCGGCCTGGATCTGGTACCGGTGCCCGTGGACGCGGCGGGCCTGGACGTCGCCGCCGGTCTCGCCCGGGCCCCGGCCGCCCGGAGCGCCCTGGTCACCCCCAGTCACCAGAGTCCGCTGGGCGTGTCCCTCGCCCTGCCTCGGCGGCTGGCACTGCTGAACTGGGCGATGCGGCAGGACGCCTGGATCATCGAGGACGACTACGACAGCGAATACCGCTATCAGGGCAAGCCGCTGCCCGCGCTCAAGAGCCTGGATGACGGCGGTCGGGTGATCTACACCGGGACCTTCAGCAAGGTGCTGTTTCCCGGTCTGCGCCTCGCCTACCTGGTGGTACCGCCCGCGCAGGTCGCCGCCTTCGGTCGCAGCGCCGACCGGCTGCACAACCATGCGCCCCTGCTGCTGCAGGCCACCGTGGCGAGCTTTCTGGAAGAAGGGCATTTCGCCCGCCATCTCAACCGTATGCGCAGTCTCTACCGACAGCGCCGCCAGTGGCTGGCCGAGGCGCTGGCGAACAGCCTGGGGGACGCGGTGCGGATCGACCTGCAGGCCGGCGGGCTGCACCTGCTGGCGCGCCTGCCGCAAGCCGGTGATCGCCGCTGGGCGGAGGCAGCCCGGACCGACGGCCTGGGGGTTCAGGCCCTGTCGCGCTGGTATCTGGAAACGCCCCAGGCCCAGGGGTTGCTGCTGGGGTTCACCAATGTCGCCAGCGCGGCGGAAGCCGGCGAACTGGCTCGCCGACTGGCCCGCCTGGAACGCTGACGGCACCTTCTTCGCGCCTGTCCTTCGCGGCGGACCGTCCGCCAGTGCCTCTGCGAAGCGCAAAAATGTTTATTGCGTCACACAAAACTTTTTCAGGAGTGACCGCTCAAAGACCAGGCTCGGAGGCTCTAGCCTGCCACTCTTGCGCGGATATCGGCCTTTTTCGGCCTGCATTCGGCTAGGCGCGGCGCGACTGGAGTCATCCGCGGTATCGGCACTATCAGGAGCCACGCGTCCCCACCGTCGACGCAAGACACGGATCAGTCTCGTT
>Ga0157369_10009850_pt1 | contig 10919 bp, 11 predicted proteins | sample C25metaG_FD_113461 | JGI IMG/M metagenome (GOLD analysis project Ga0157369, IMG submission 113461) | Corn rhizosphere microbial communities from Kellogg Biological Station, Michigan, USA - C2-5 metaG | ecosystem: Host-associated > Plants > Roots > Rhizosphere > Soil | place: USA: Michigan... | reverse complement strand
ATCGGATAGGTCACCTGGTCCTCGATCAGATTCGGCGGCTGGCCCATCCATTGGGTATGGATAATCACCTGCACGTCGGAGATGTCGGGCAGCGCGTCGAGCGGAGCGTGTTGCAGCGACCAGATGCCGGCGAGGATAAGGCCGAGCACGCCGGCAAAGACCAGGAAACGGTTCTTCGCGCACCATTCAATGATGTGGCCGATCATCACATGCCTCCTGTGGCGCTGACGTTCATGCGTTTGCTGAGGATCAATTTGCCGTTTTGTTCGGCAGTGATGGTCACCTGCCAGGTGCCGCCGGAGCCGAGTTCAAGCTGGCCTGCGTAGAGGCCATTACCTTGCTCGTTCAGCTGCGCCGAGTTCTTCATCTCGGCCATGCCCATCTCCGGCATCGCGGCCATGAAGAATTGAACATTCACTTTTGCGCCTGTGATGGGCTTGCCGTCGGCCGCCGTCAACTTCACTTGCACAGCGTTCCTGCCTTTGTGGGCGGGGTACGGATTCGTGGTGAGGTCGGCCAAAACCTGTGGAGTAGCGCTGCCCTCGCTCGCGGCGCCCGGCGGAGGCGGCGTGTACGAACCGGCGGCCGCTTGCAGTTGGCTCTCAGAATCGATCAGAAAATTCGCCGAGGTCGCCACGAGATCGCCGGCTTTAAGCCCCTTCAGAACCGCGAAGCCGTCTTCGGTGCGCGTTCCTAACTCCACTTGTTGCGGCTCGAAGCGGCCATTGCCACGAGCCAGGAAGACGACTTGCCTGGAGCCGCTCTGCAACACCGCCGTTGCGGGCACGAACAGTTGGCGTCCGATGGGTGCGCGCAGGCGCACATTCACGAACATTCCGGGCTTGAGAAGCAAATTCGGATTCGCAACGTTGAGACGGACGCGCAGGGTGCGCGTGGTGGGCTCCATCTGAGGAAGGATTTGCTCCACTCGAGCGCGGAAGGTGCGGTTCGGGTAGGCGTCGACGGTGATATCCGCGGAATCGTTCGGTTTCAGTCGGCCTGCGTCTTCCTGAAAAATTTGTGCTTCGACCCAGACGCGCGACAGATCTGCAATCGTGTAGAGCCGCATTTCTGGTTGGGCATACACGTTAGGCAGGGCCATGCGTTCAGTGACGTATCCCGATACAGGCGAATTGAAAGTGAACTCGCTTACGGGTTTTCCGGCTGACTCGAGGCGTGCGATGTCGGCGTCAGTAAGATTCCACTGCAGCAGGCGCTCGCGAGCGGAACGCAGCAGAGTGTCCGCGCCGGAAGCGACACCTTGCACCGAGCTTTGGGCGACGCGCTGAACGTTTGCCTTAGCCAGCAGATATTCCTGCTCGCTTGCCACAAGTTCGGGACTGTAAATCGTGAAGAGCGGTTGACCTTTCCTCACGTATTGATAGGTTGCGTTGACGAATACTTCTTTGATCCATCCTGGGTATCGCGTCTGCACGTAAGCGAGGCGGCGCTCGTCTTGCTCCACGCTGCCGGTTGCACGGATTTCACTTTCGATGTTCTTGAACTCGACACGTCCGGTGCGGACGCCGATGGCCTGCATGCGTTCGGGAGTTAATTCGACCGGAGTTAATTCAGGAGCACTGCCCTCGGGTGGAGCATTCAGTGTGAAGCCTTCCATCGGCGGATGTTCCCCCTGAGGTGGCGCGGCAGCGGCGGATGGGCGTGAGTACTTCCACAGCCAGTACGCTCCTGCTGCTAGTGCAACATTCAGGATCACAGCGATCACAAAAAGCCGGCGGTAGTTCATTGCAGTTCCTCCCCGATGAGGCCTTCGATCCGCGCGATAGCGGACTCGTGCTCGGCAAGCGTTCGCTCGCGCTCAACGGCAAGTTGCAGAGTGTCGCTGAACGAAGCGAGCAAACCTTGATATTCCTGCTTGCCGGCACTGTAACCTGCCAGGCCCGCGTTAAGCGCCGCCTCGCTTTGCGGAATCAGTCCCTCGTCATAAACCTTGAGTTGTTGTTCGGAAGTTTGTGCGACTGCGATTTGCTCGCCGAGGTCACCCTCCATCTGTTTCAGCCGTGCCTGTTTTTCAGACTCGGCCTGCAGCAGTTTGGCTTGTGCTTCGCCTTCCATGGCTCGCACCCGCGATCGGTTTGGAAGCTTGATCGAAAGTGTTGCCATGTAGTAGTCGCGAAATTCCGAAGCGGTGTGCTGCCACATGTACTGCACGCCAAAATCCGGCTTCCGCTCGCGCTGGGCGAGTTCGACTCCCGCGTGGCCCTTCGCGACTTGCTGTGCACGAACGCGAAGGTCAGGATTTTTGTCTGCGAGTTTCTGGATCAGGGTGTCGGTTGCAGGCAGGTGCCGCTCCTGCAGTGGTTCAGCGACAATGTCCGGCACGCTGATCGGTCGATTCAGCAGCGCTTTAATCGCGGCTTGGGCTTGAGCATTTTCGCGCCGCTGCATCGAGAGTTCGTTCAACAACTTGGTTTGCTGCAATTGCGCCCGGAGCACATCCTCCTGCGCACCTTGGCCGACGCGGTAACGGGCTTCCGCGGCTTGCTCGATTTGCTCGGCACTCTGCTGATTCTTCGAGAGGATCGCGATCACCTGCTGTGACGAGGCAATCTCGAAATATGCGAGTTTGAGCCTGGTAATCGCATCCCAGGCGACAACATCCTTCTCGGCGCTCGAGATTGCGACCTCATGTTCGGCGACGCTCGCGCGCAATGCGCGCTTGCCCGGGTACGGCAGCTCCTGAGAAGCGCCGAATCCGATGTAAGCGAAGTCGCTGTTGCTGTGGCCGGCGAATGGACGCGGGCTGCCAACACTGAAGTGCTGCACCATCACTTCGCTGTCGGGAAGTGCGGATGCCTGCCTTGGCGCATATCGCGCAGCCGCCACCCCCATTTCCGAGGCCTTAATGGCAGGACTGTTCTCCCGCAGCTCGGCAACAAGCGATTGCAGGCTGGTGGTCGGGCTTTGAGCAACGGCCACGCCACAAAGCAGAAGGCAGACACAAAACTTTCCTATCTTCGTCATTTCTCCTCGCAAATTGTCTGAGGATGAAGTCACACGAGGACACGCATGCGTCCTCGCAGTGCTACCGCGACGAAGAGAGGATCAAATTCTAAGGATGGTGTTTAGACCGGGCGGACTTCCCGGCGGGGAATCAGACGGGAGTAGATCACGCATTTGAACCAGCCGGGGGAGAGCTGCAACGAACTCGGAAACCAGCACTGCAGGTGCGGCGAAATTGACGCTACGTATCTTAGCCAACGCGATCACGCGCGGTGAATCCGACGGCTTGCAGCATGAATGCGACATCGGCATTACCGACGAATTGCACATGCTGGCCATCTTCACGCAGCAGGCATGCTCAGCCGCGGTCATGGCGTGGCCGGAAGTTACGCAGGCTGCGAGCGGCTGCCCAAAGAGAACCAAGACGACGGCGGCAGCTGCGACTTGTGTGGCCTTTTTCATGAGTTGTGACGCCTATATTTTACATTCCAATCATGTTGGAAAGGTGCTATTTCCGCTGTGACCGTGGTCACATTTCTTCGTGGCGCAACTCACGTTGCGTCTATAGAGGGCTCCCACAATTTCTGGAAGGTCGGAAAAGTACCTTATTAAAGCGCTTGGAAGGTGACTGCGCCGGGACTGTAGGAGTGAGTGACAGTGCGGGTGGCTTGCGTTTTCTCGGCGGAGGCGATGGGAACGATCACTTTGAGAAGAGTGCCTTTCGGGCCTGACTCCAGCTGGAATGTGCCGCCCAATTCCTTGATTCGTTCCCGCATTCCGGCCAGTCCAACGCCCACGTTGGTTCCGGTTTTCTTGAAACGATCGAGCGTGTCCTGCGGAATGCCTTTCCCATGGTCTTGAATGGCGAGGGCCACGAACGTCGAGTCACGGGTCAGCCGCACTTCCACGGACCGGCTGCCGGAATGGCGGTGAACGTTAGTCAACGCTTCCTGCAAAATCCGGAACAGGGCCGTCTCGATCTCGGATGGCAATCGTTCAAATCCCTCGGGAATTTCGAGTGAAGCCCTGATTCCACTGCGTTTTCCGAAACCTTCAACATACCAGCGAGCGGCAGAAATAAATCCTGCCTCGTCGAGCAGGGGGGGATGCAGCAGGTGGGAGAGCGTGCGAGTGTCGGAAATTGCGCGATCAATAAGTTGTTGCGCCTCGCGCAGATAAGTCCCCTCGCCCTTGGTCCGCGCGAGCACGTCCAGATTGATCTTGGCTGCTGTGAGGTATTGTCCGAGACTGTCGTGCAGTTCCCGCGCAATGCGCCGACGCTCTTCATCTTGTACCCGAAGGAGGCGGGCGCTGAGGCGGCGAAGCGCCGCTGTTCGTTGTTCAACCAGCGACTCGAGAGCGTCGTGAGCGCGCCGCAAAGCCTCTTCGGCCCGTGTGCGCTCATGCAGGTGATCGCGGATTTCATATTGACGCTGACGGGCGGCCAACGCGGTCCTTACCGAACTGATCAGCGTTGCGGCGCGTAGCGGACGTTCCAATAGGGCGACATTGCCGAGCGGAGCGCGCGAGCGGACCGCGATTTCTGTGGCAGCCGTGCTCATGCCGCCGCCCGTCAAGACAATGATGGGAAAGTCTGACCATGTGGGTTGGTCAGCTAGCAGTTTGGCCAGTATGCTGATCGACTCGTGCTGCAACACTTCTTCTGTAACAATGGCTGCCCCAGCGCCGTCCTTGATTCCGGCGATGAGCGCATCGAGAGTTGGGATTGTAACGCTCTGAATGTCAGATTCCTGTAAGACGTCGCCGATGAGAATGCCGTCCTTGCCAAATGGAGCAAGAATGAGTACCCGCAGGTCGTTATTAGAGTCGCTACTTGTCAAGGCGAAGCCCGTGTCCGTTTCCGTGGCCATTCGTGCCCTGCCCAACCAGCGCAGGAATGCCGCTCAATACGCCCTGGAAATCTCGTAGAGGCTGGCCAACATGAATACCCTCTGAGACCAACCTCAACTCGCGAATGGTGTGTTCGTGCGCCCCACTGCGTTTCTTGATCATGGAAATGGCTTGCCGTACTTCTCCGGAGGCTTCGAAATAGCGGAGCACCAGGATGTTGTCCGCGAGATAGCTTATGTCGGCTGGAGTCTGAATGGCTCCGATCATTCCCGTTTGCGCCAAGATCATCAGGGTTACAACCCCACGGTGATTCAGGTAGGTGAGCAGCTCGTGCAGGTGCAGCGCTAAAAATTCTTCGCCAGGCATCGCCTGCAAAAATCCGTTGAGGCTGTCGATAACCACGGTTCGCGTGTCTTCGTGTTCAACCGCGTTGCGTATGAGTTCGACAAACTCACCCGGCGACATTTCGGCGGGATCAAGGTGCGTGATCTTGATTTTGCCGCTCCGAATGTGTCGCTCAAGATCCATGCCCAAGCCGGAGGCTCGTTGAATCAGGGTTGCAATGGTTTCCTCAAACAGGAAAACAGAAGCAATCTCGCCTCGTTCCGCGGCAGTAACCGCCCAGCGAATCGCAATGGTGGTCTTACCGCATCCTGCGGGACCAAGTAGCAAGGTGCTGGTGCCGCGGTCCAGGCCGCCGCCCACCAGCGAATCAAGTTCGGCAATTCCGCTGCCCACCCTCTCCCGGTTCACAGGAAGCGCTTCATATTCCGAGGCAATCAGCCGGGGGTATACGATAACGCCCCCGCTGCGAATCAGATAATCGTGGTAGCCTTCGCGGAACGCGCAGCCGCGGAGTTTGGTCACTTCAACACGCCGGCGCGTTTTGCCGTACTCGACGGGAATCTTGGAAAGAGCGATCACACCATGCACGATGCTGTGCAGTTCGAGGTCAATCTGACGACTGGTGCGGTCGTCGAGCAAAAGCACCGTGCAATTGCTGGGGGCGTATTCCTTTAATGAGAGTATCTGGCGGCGATAACGCAATGGGTCTTTCGCGAGCATGCGTACTTCGGAAAGAGCGTCGATGACCAGGCGGTCCGGTCGCAGTTCATTCACTTCTTTCATGATCGCTTGGACGCGATCGTTGAGCTCAATCTCCGCCGGATGAAAGACTGTGTACTGGCCTTCCGGTTTGAGGTCTTCCTCGCTGGGCCTGAGTTCGAGGATGTGAATACCCTCAAGGTTGATTCGATGCGAGCGGGCTACACTCAGCAGATCGGCGCGCGACTCCGAGAGGGTGACGTAGAGCACCTTCTCGCCATTCCGCAGCCCTTCGGCCATGAACTGCAGAGCTAGAGTTGTCTTTCCAGTTCCGGGCTCGCCTTCGAGCAGATACACGTGGCCCGATGGGAGGCCGCCGCCCAGAACGTAGTCGAGACCGGGACATCCGCATCGCGAGCGCAGAAGCTGCGGTTCAATAGTCAGTTGTGAATTCGCCATGTTGTGATCAAGAACAGAAAACGCAACGCACTTTGAGGGAGCCACGTATGTGGAACTGCACGACAGCGCCTGATGCCCCCGCACGAGACGCCGCCCAACGCGGCTTCACGAACACTCAATTCTTCACTGCGAACCCAACGCCCGTCTATACAGTGGTTTCTGTAGGAGAATGGAATGTCCGGCGGAAGACGGGAGGCGTGGTCTACGCCAGGTCGGAGGTCAGCCTGACGCGAACTATGGCTGCGAGGTGGCAGGACTCGTGATGGGGGTGGCAGTCCGCAATGGAGTGGCATGATGAGGCTCGAGCGCCTCCGCGGACGAAAACCATTTGCGAATCTCAGGCAATGCCTTGCGGGCGCTTTCTTCCCCGATGCGTACCAGTTCCGCGCTGTGCTCGAAATCATCGTAGCGATAGCCGGTAACGTCGGGCTCAATGATGAGATCGGCGCAAGCGCGTGCTTGTGTGCAGTTCATGTCTTGTGCGATCGAGAAGCACTGGCCGATGACGTCGAAAATATGACGCGGGCCGTCTTTTGTCGACCACGTGCTCTTGAGATTTACTGCAATCACCCGGTCCGCACCCATCTCTCGCACCGGTTGACTGGGGAGCGAATGGGCCAACATGCCGTCTACGAGCATGCGGCCATCAACCGTCACGGGTAGAAAGACTCCAGGATATGCGCAACTCGCGCGAACCGGATCAGCCAGAGGGCCGGAGCGGAACACGACCCCTTCACCGGAAGCGAAGTCCGTGGCGGTGACGGCAAGAGGAATACGGAGTTCCTCAAACGTCTTGACCTTCAGAATTCGATCCAGGAAAGAGATCATGCGAAGGTTAGTTGCGAAGCCATAGCGAGAGAGCGTCCAGCGAGCGAGGTCGCGAAAGCGCACTCGGCTAGCAATCTGTTCAAGTTCGGCAGGAGTCACGCCGCTGCAATAGGTCGCCCCGATAAGCGCGCCCACACTGGTCCCGGCAACGAAGTTGATGTTAATGCCTTCTTCTTCCAGTGCTTTCAAAACGCCGACGTGAACGATTCCGCGGGCGAAGCCGCCACCAAGGGCGAGGCCGATTGAGGGAGTTTTTGCGGTAGCAGTGGACTGCGGTGTAGGGGAGAGTCCGCGTCCAAAGGCGCGCACCGAGCGCACGATTCTTTGCAAACTCTTCATGGCCGATCAATCCCTCCGGCCGAACTTCCTACCTATTTACGTAAGATGCTGCTTCCCCCAGTGTAAGGAAACCGTATTTCACGAGGTTAGTTACTCTAGAGCCCAGGGTAACCAGGGATGACGAAGCCCTTTGTTCCTGATAAGTTGGAAGGCCATGCCAAGAGAGATTTCTGCCGGCGGAGTGGTGGTTCGGAAAGCCGAATTGGGCTGGGAAGTCGCCGTAATCGAGCCTACGCGCGAGGGGGGTACCTCAAGTTCAGCCAAGCGCAAAGCAGGGAAGCAGGGCCAAGTCTTAGCGCTGCCGAAAGGGATTGTCGATCCGGGGGAAGAGGCGGCGCAAACGGCCCTGCGCGAGGTATTCGAGGAAACCGGTATCAAAGCCTCGATGGTTACCAAACTCACCGACATCAAGTACGTCTATGTGCGTTCCTGGGGTGACAAGCAGCGGGTGTTCAAGATTGTGAGTTTTTTCCTGCTGCGGTATGAGTCAGGGGAAATTGACGATGTCACGCGGGAGATGCGGATTGAAGTCAAGCAGGCGCTATGGATTCCGCTCGAGGGCGCGGACAGGCGACTGAGCTACCGCGGAGAACGGGATGTGATTCGCAAAGCGCAAGATTGGCTGAAGGCGCATCCAGAGGAGGTGAAGTGATGGCCAGAATTCTTCATCGTGAGCAGCACTTCACGTCCAGCAATTTCGTTCGCGACGTGGTGATTGGGATGTCGGACGGACTGACCGTGCCCTTTGCCCTGGCGGCGGGACTTTCGGGAGCGCTGTCGAATAACAGGTTCATCGTCATTGGCGGTCTGGCGGAGATTGCGGCCGGTTCAATAGCGATGGGGCTTGGCGGATATCTCGCGGCGCGTGGCGATGCCGAACATTACGCGCAGGAAAAAGAGCGCGAGTATCGCGAGATTGAGGAGATTCCGGAAGAGGAGAAGGCCGAGGTCAGCAAAGTGTTCCGCAATTACGGCCTGACGGCCGAGGAAGCCGATCCCGTCGTGGAAGCACTGAGCAAGCGTCCCGATGCCTGGGTGGATTTCATGATGCGATTCGAACTCGGATTGGAGGAGCCCGATCCGAAGCGCGCCGTGACCAGCGCAGGAACGATTGCGGCGTCCTACGTGGCGGGCGGGTTGATTCCGTTGTCACCGTACATTGTGCTCACGAATTCGTATCACGGATTGATTGTGTCGGCTATCGTGACCTTAATTGCGCTGGGGGTCTTTGGGTATATCAAAGGCAAGTACACCGGCGCTCGCGCCTTGCGAAGCGCGATGCAAACGGTGCTGATTGGCGGCGTGGCTGCGGGAGTGGCGTTCGCGCTCGCCAAGTGGATCGCCTAAGGCATCTCCCGATTTTGATCACGCACATTCTTTCGCCCTTTCAGGGCTCGCGGGTGCTTCCGGGAGCCCGGGCTTACGCCCCGGGCTTTATTCTTATGCCGCTGCGCGGCTTCTAGCGCTTATCGTCAGCAGCCACTTCTATTTCCAAATGCTGCGCAGTTTCCAGGCGCTTGCTTTCGCGGCCAGCAGCTTTCCGCTTTTGCTGAACAACTCAAGTCTGCTGCGGCCAGAGGCAGGGAAGATCAGATTCGTCATCGCGACAGTCCCGTCTTGTGCGTACGCCTCGATCGACGAGCGATCGACAATCAATGCGAGATCAAGAGGGCGGTCGGCGGCGATCGGCGCCGTAGTTCGGGAGTCGAAATGGTCACTGATGATGCTGCCCGACTTGGTTCGATCCATGTAGAACTGATGGTGCTCGCGATCGAATCCGATTTCCGCCCAGTGCGTTGCGTCGCTGTACAGGCGGATTCCGAAGACTTGTTCGTCTCCAGGAGCGAACTTTATTTCGAGTTCGAATGGAGCTTCGAGAATCGTCTTCGCTGAATTGCCAGAAAACGACAAGGCTACTTTCTCTCCCCGAAGCGATGCCACAATTGGATCCTGCTTTGCGGCGAGGCCCTCTTTATCGCTGACCAACGACAGCCGTCTAGGCAAGCTCATCTGCCCCCGCCAGGGCGAAGTCGGCAGCTTCGACGCGTATTGCCAATTATTCATCCAGCCGAGGAGAACCGGTTCGGAGCCGCGCGGCAGGTGATTGAAGCTTATCGCGCAATAATCGTCTTTGCCGTAGTTGGTCCAGCCGTGTGCTCCTGGTTTGCTCGATGGAGTGAACCGCTTGCCATCAAAATCCCCAAGGAAGTACTGTTCGCCCGAACCGCCCTGAGGGGCACCGGGATTCAGGCCGACTTTCAGCATCCACATTCCAGCGGTTCCGTGCTCGCCGGGAATATGAAGAAGATTGGGACACTCCCAAACGCCGTCAACATCTCCTGCCGGGCCGAAGTCGCTCAGATCTGCCCACTGTTTCAGGTTTGGCGAGGAATAGAACCGCACCGTATGTTCCGTGGGCAGCGAAACTGCCATGACCCAATGCTTTTCCCTGTCGTCCCAAAAAACGCTTGGATCGCGGAAGTCTGCCATGTGCAGGTCAATCACAGGATTGCCGCTGTACCGGGTCCAAGTGCGGCCATTGTCGAGGCTGTAGGCAAGATTCTGAGTTTGCCGCGTCTGCTCGGGCGTGCTCCTATGACCCGTATAGATCGCGACCATGCATTCCGGTTGGGTTCCGCAAAGGCCACTCGTGTTTTTGTCAATGACGACGCTGCCGGTGAAAACCATTTCGCCATCCTGCTCAGGAATGGCAACGGGAAGTTCGCGCCAGTGCAAAAGGTCAGTGCTTACGGCGTGGCCCCAACTCATGTGTCCCCATTGGTCGCCGAACGGGTTGTATTGGAAGAAGAGGTGGTACTCGCCGTGAAAGAAAACGAGTCCGTTCGGATCGTTGGTCCAATGTTGGCGCGGTGAGAAGTGCACCTGGGGCCGGAACGGCTGGTCGTAAGCACCACTTTGACCGCTCGTGGCCCGATCGTCCGAAAAGGCAAGCAGAGAGAGAAGCAATCCGCTAAGCAGAATCGCTTTTAAGAGGTTTGTCATTGGGATGCAGACGGGAAGTATAGCCGCTTCGATCCAGTATTATTTTGTCATGGCATTTCCCATCAAGACTTGCAGCATCTGCGGAGAGGAATTCGAACTCAAGCCAGGCAAGCCGGGCTTCGCGAATCGCTGCCCGGACTGTAGTGCCGGCGACGAAAACAAGTCCAAGAACTCCACCGGCGAAGCGCGAACGGATAGCGAACTGAACGCAGCGCGCCGGAAAGCTATGCGCGATCTTCTCTATCGGAAGGACAGCTAGTTGGGAAGGTGTAGCTGAGCTATAGCGTGCTCGATCGCGACCTCACCCCCCTGCGCCATTCTCATCGTGCATGAGCGTAGAGAGAGAGTTGATCATTCGCGGTCCGGGGTGACTTGCAACAGCGGCGAAGGTGAGTATCAGGCGATTCGGCGAGCTTCCGTTGCAGCCGGAT
>Ga0157369_10009849_pt1 | contig 10919 bp, 12 predicted proteins | sample C25metaG_FD_113461 | JGI IMG/M metagenome (GOLD analysis project Ga0157369, IMG submission 113461) | Corn rhizosphere microbial communities from Kellogg Biological Station, Michigan, USA - C2-5 metaG | ecosystem: Host-associated > Plants > Roots > Rhizosphere > Soil | place: USA: Michigan... | reverse complement strand
CCTCACTGGTGAAGGCTGCGAAGATGATAAATGTAAATGAGAGAAATATGAATCCAAATAGGTATTTGTATTTTCCTAAAAGGAGATTTTGACTAAAGCGCATAGTGTCAAGTTATTATTTACAAAGTTTACAATTTTATTTACAATCTAAATCCCAAAAGCAGAAAAATATCAAAGTAATTTCGCTTCATAAACATTAAAAATATCAAAATTATGTCATTATTAAACAAACAAAACAGGCTGAAAAAAATTGTTATTACATTGGTCTTACTGCTGGTTGTTGTCAGCGGATTGGCATTTAGCTTGGCTCCCTTCACCCACGGCCCGGGTGCTAAAATTAAAAATGAAACTTCTAAGAAGGTAATTTCAAAACCGCTCTCTGCCAATGAGATGAAAGCTGCAATGAAAAAATGGGAAGCTACGCCCGACGGTATCATGTACAATAGATGGGTAGCATCTCCCACAGGTCAAAAAGTGTTTGCCAGCACTGCTAAAATCAGCAAGTCCGTGAGGGATTATACCGATATGCCGGCGGTAGTAACTTCTCTTTCTCTTCCGCCAGGCTCAAGATTGGGGTTCGGAATCCTGGTCAGGATTGATGCGGACGATTATATTTTAACATTTACTCCGGAAAAGTCTCAACTTGATCAATTACAAAGCATAAAAGTTAACGACAAAATCATGATCAGAAGCCATTACATATCTCATGCACCCAAGTATTCCTATCCAATCATATCGGGTGACAATGTAGCACGAGACGGTAAAGTGATTTATAAACGTGTCATTCGGAAAGGCGGGTGCTAAGAAGTGTAATTTGAAAAATTGAGTAGCGAGAGAAAACTTCTAAAGTTTATCAAAAACATATAGTTTGTCATTCCGCATGAATCTAAACTGTTATTATTTAGATTTATGCGGAATGACAATATTGCGTTTTAATCTTATATTAGTGCTCTCGCTCTTGTAAGTGTCACGCTCGTATTTACAATTAAAGAATGGTATGCTGAACTTCGGAAGTAATTATAAAAAGGCTATACAAATTATGCACAATCACATAGAAATCATCAATTTTTCATCAGATTTAAAAGACCCAATCAAAACTTTAAATTATGAATGGCTGGAAAAGTATTTTCGGCTCGAGAAAGGTGATATTCTTTCGCTTTCCAATCCGCAGGAACAGATTATAGATAAAGGCGGCTTTATCTTTTATGCAAAACTGAACGGCGAAATTGTAGGAACCGCATCTCTCCTGAAAAAAAGTGAAACAATTTTCGAATTGGGCAAAATGGCAGTTTACGGGAAGGCGCAAGGTTTCGGAATTGGAACGCTTTTGCTGGAACATTGCCTCAATTTTGCCAGACAAAAAGGAATGCAGAAAATTATTTTGTATTCCAACACGATTTTAGAAACCGCCATCAACTTATACCGCAAATATGGTTTTGTAGAAATTGAATTAGAAAGCGGACTTTACGAAAGAGCTGATATAAAAATGGAAAAAATAATAGATGATACCGAAAGCGCCTGATCGTTTTTGAATCAGAATGTGAGAAATTTGAAATTAAAATTAGTTTTAAATTGAACTTTAATAGCATCAGATAATTATGGAAAAAGTAATTGCTGCATTCAATATGACATTGGACGGAGTTTGTGATCATACGACCGGTGTTGCAGATGAAGGACTACACCAACATTACACTGAACTGATAGATAATGGCGGTGCGATATTATATGGGCGGACCATCTATCAGCTGATGCAATTCTGGCAGGAACTCGTGAACAAACCTTCCTGTGAAAAGTCAATGGACGACTTTGCCAATGCAATAGACAAAATTCCAAAACTTGTTTTCTCCAACACCCTAAAAGAAACAGGCTGGGACACTGCGAAACTTGCAGGCAAGTCTCTTGCGGAGGAAGTTTTGGAGCTTAAGCAACAACCAGAAAAAGATATCCTTATTGGAAGCCGGAGTTTGATCATCCAGCTTTTGAACATTCACCTGATTGACGAATTCCAAATCTGCATTCATCCTGTCATCGAAGGGAAAGGACTGCGATTGTTTGATGAAATTAAGGATAGGATTATGTTGAAACTGATGAAGACAAAAGTGCTAAACTCGGGTGCGATGGTGTTCTATTATGAGCCGATTAGGAGAATAAACATATAGACTCTTATTAGCAAAGAAAAAGTCATAAAATTATTTTTCCTCATAGAGGTAAAATTTTAATAGATTGGATGATTATAGATGGAAGCGCAGTAGATGCGAGCTAATAATATTATGTTTTACAGGTCGCTCCTACGGAGCTTGCTTCTGGATGTTTGTTTTTCTATTAACAGTGCGCCTTTACAAAGCTCATATTATTTATGAAGAATGATTAATAATCTCGAATCATAAAAACCAAAAGCCGCTTCAGATTCTGAAGCTGCCTTTATATTAAATTAAAAATCAAAATCATTTACTCGTATAATATCCAAAATACAGACAACTGCTCTGGAGATTCTTATAAGTCGCGGTTTGGCTGTAGTTCGCTTTCAGCTGAGCAAACGAAGTTCGGAATTTTTCATTCTTGGTCTTGTTGGCAAAGAGCTCGTTTTGTTTGGATTTCTCTTCATACTTAGGATCGTCATAATTTACCTTGAAAGGATTGTTGGCTTCCCACTGGTAATATTTCCCTTGCTCGGCACTTGCCATTTGGAAAAGGATTCTGGCTTGGTTTTCTTTGTCTTTTGATAATGTTAAGGCTTTCTTGTAATAATTAATCGCAAGATCAAAGTTGTCCGGTTCTACATAACTTCTGTTTGAGAAGTTTTTGTAATACAAATAAAACGGCGACTGTAGCTCATTCCCAAATTGGAACTTCGGTCCGTTGGCATTATCAACATCCATCACAAAAATCTCCCTGAAATAACCCAGAACAGAAGTGTTGTAAAGCAGATTCCCCAGAAGTTGATTGGCAAGTCTGGCTTTATCGTCATTACCTTTTCCGATATTTTCCAGCTGAATCACCGCGTCGGCCAATTCGATCTTATTCATTTTATTTTTGATGAATGGGAAATTGGAAAGACCTTCAGCCTTCATCGATTCTTCGGGCTTGCTCTGGAAACTTTCCCAGACGTTATAACCGAAAACCAGAGACGAGATATTGTTAAAACCATTGTAAGCGCCATTTTCAAAAGTCATGGGTTTCTCAACATAAGTTTTGCCATCATCTTTCCAGTCGCCCATCATTCTCGGAATGCCTTTGTAGTTTTTGGCTTTCTGATAATATTCTTTAGCTTTTTTGAAATCTGCCAATCGCATCGCCCGGTCGCCATAGATCACATTGAAGAAAGATTCCGGATCAGCAATATCTTCCATTTTCTTTACCAGATAATTTTCAAAAGCCGTTTTGTTTGGCTTTTTGTAGAACTCTTCCACCTTTTTCACGAGGTCAGAATTCGGATTGTACTGCAAATCGGAAAGGTTGTTGTTCATCAGGAAAGATTTGGCGTCCTGCTTCTCGATGAAATAGCGGTTGGCAAGAATATCCATCACAAAATCCTTGGTCGCAGGACGGTAAGCCCAATTGCTGTAATCGCCTTTCTCCTGAAAAACCTTTGCGTATTTTGTCATCAATGAATTCTCAAATTCCGGCGTAATCGTAGGCTGAGAAACGATCTCATTCAGCATTTTGAATTTCTCGATCTCTGCCAGATATTCTTTGTCAGTTGTTTTGATTTTAGATAAGATGTTCAGGCTTCCTTTATAATCGGTATTCAGGAATTTGATATAAGCTTCGCAAAGTTGCCAGAATTCATCCGCACCTTTTTTATTTTTAGCAAGCACAATCGTTGCTTCCAGATCTTTTGCAAAATCCTTCGTGTCATCACGATAATTATCCGGTGCGTAAAGTGGCAATCTTTTGTTTCGGAAATGGTCACATTGCTGGTCGTTGCAGTAAGGATTCACAACCAGATAATTTCTTTCCAATTGATTGATGGCTCGTACTGTTAAGACTTTCAAAATATCAGATTCTGTATTGTTCTCAATCATCTTATTCATAATCGGAACAGGATTGTTGAAGGAGTTGTATGCTAAAAGAAAATATGCCATGTTTTTATCTTCCGGCGTTTTGGTCTGCGCAAGGATTTTATTAAAGTCTTTATCCGTTGCCAGAAACATAGAGTTGTAGGCGCTTTCTTTTTTATTCTTGGTATTCTTGAAAACCAGGAAGAAATCCCAGTTCGCTTTGTCAAACTGTTTCAGTCCGCGTTCGGCACCAGCTTTTTGGTCGAGCGCATAATAGTACATATGGTTTTTCAACTTCAAAGGTTCCACATAGGTTTGGAAATCATTGATTGCCGATTGATATTTTCTGGAATAATGATTGAAACGAACCAGTTGATACGCATATCGCAATTTGATCTCCGGATTGCTCGCTGCTTTATAAAGTGATATTAATGCTGCGGTGGTTTTTTCATAATTAAGTTGGGTCGCATTCTTAGTATCGGTTTTTTCATCACGATAATAATAAGCGTCAGGATTTTCAACATAATTGATTCGCATATACGGTTCCATATATTTCGCCTGAATCAGATAATCCATCGCTTCCTGATATTTGATATAAAAACCTTTTCCGAGTTTTTGAAATAACGGATGCGTGAGCTGGCCTTTCTTGAGACTGTTCAAATGTTTGATGTCCACTTTTGTGACCAAAGCGTTGGTTTCTTCGTAAGTTAATTTATTATCGAAGTATTTGACCCAGGATTCGATGTTCTCGTCCGGGATATCTTTGTCCAGTCTGCCATTGTAATCGTAGCCGTAGAAGTAGCTGCTGTAAGTCAGTAGAAAAGGCTCATAGGTTTTGTTGTGAATGATTTCCTGAGCGAACAGGTTGAAGTATTCGTAATCCGGGTCGTACCAGGAACATGCTTTTGAACTTTCTTGAAAACCTAAAAATAAAGCGGCGGTCAGAATTAGTTTTTTCATTGGAAAAGGGTATTGTAGTTTTTGGTGAATCTCTCGTCGAGATGATAATATATAAGGAGAGGTTTGTACTTTAATTTTTCATTGATGAAATTAATACTTTCCAGAATATCTTTCTCAGAAATTTCCTCGACTTTGATTTTGAAACCTTTGTTGAGATACATTCCAAAATAGAAATCGTCCTTCAGAACTTCAAAGTTATTTTCATTGATCTTTCTGAAGTTTTTATTTTGCATCAATTCTTCTGCCGTTAATGCGTTAATTAGTTTTTTCTTTCCAACGTGATTGGTCACAATTCCCCAGGAGTAGATTGGCAGTGCTACATCCAATTTCACAGGATAACCCTCAATATGTTTCAAATAGGACTTCAAAGTCTTGATATCCAGAATCGAATTCTGTTGTTGATTTTCCAATGGGGAAGAAGTGGCATAACACATCAGATACATTTTTTCAACCGGCGGAATTCCCGTTTTCAATTTATCCTTAACCTGATGAAGCCTTAAAGTACAAGTCACATTTTTCTTCGAAACCATTTTAAGTGTTTGCAGGAATTTAAAATAATCATCTTTTGTAGAAGTTGTCCAGTCGCTGTCGATCTGGATCTCGTTTGCCAGATTGAGTTTGTTATTTGCTTTGATTTTATTAATATGATTATTGATCTTATTTGCCAAAAACTTAATTTCGTTTGATTTGATGTCGAACCAGGTTTCATTTGTAATAAAGATGACGGGAACGATCTTTTTATTAATGGAAAAGTCTTTGTCAATAGAAATCACTCCCACTTCTGCAAACTGATTGTTATGTTTCACAACATCAAAAAATCGGGTGTAAAGATTTGGGACTTTACTTCTATCAAGAGTCTGCTGTTCTTTTTTGGTTAAACTTAATTTTGAACGCCAGTAGTAAAAACCGTAGTCATTATTAATGTCAGTTTTGGAACAACCGGTCATTAATAAAATAAAAATGAGCAGCTGCAAAGTTCTTTTCATAGAAATCTATTATTAAGGATCATTAATATTAATCATTAAAATGAAAAGGTAAAAGGAATTCACTGAAAATAAAATTCAATATTGCATTACTCCGAATGTTTAACTTTGAAAACAAAAAAATGAACAATAAAAATTTGTTTGAAAGATTCTCGAATTGGGCGACTGCTTTTACGGGTAGTTCTTACGCATTTATTGGTGCGGTAGTGATTGTGATTCTTTGGGCGGTAACAGGTCCGGTTTTCAAATACTCCGAAACCTGGCAGCTTGTCATCAATACCGGGACAACCATTATCACTTTCTTAATGGTTTTCTTAATTCAAAAAGCACAGAATAAAGACGGAAAGGCTATTCAGCTCAAACTAAATGAACTCATCGCAGCCAGCAGACAGGCCAGCAATCGAATGGTTGATATAGAAGATCTTACCGAAAAAGAACTGGATCAGCTTCACGATTACTTCGTCAAAATTGCAGAATTGTCAAAGCAGGCAGAGAATATCCATAAATGTTACTCTATAGATGCTGCTGTGAAAAAACATAAGAATAAATATCAGGAGAAAAATACGGAATTATAAATCTGCTATTCAAATCTTAGTTTTCAAGAGAATATTTCCCCAAAATCCCGTAACTCACAAATTATCAAATAATTTCCGAATATATATTTGTCATTATAAAAAATATTCTTACATTTGCACACTCATTTTAGGGAAAGAGTATGCCTATTTCAAACATAGAACATTACGAACACCACTAGAATAGTAAGTTTTAATATAATAGATATATATAAATAATGTCAGGTATTATTGGAAAAAAAATCGGGATGACATCTCTGTTTGACGAGAACGGCAAAAACATGCCTTGTACCGTTATTCAAGCAGGTCCATGCTCGGTTTTACAGGTCAGAACCGTAGAAAAAGATGGCTACAAAGCTGTTCAGTTAGGTTTCGATGACAAGAGTGAGAAGAACGTTGGTAAAGCGTTAGCCGGCCACTTTAAAAAGGCTGGTTCAACTCCTAAAGCTAAGTTGGTAGAGTTCTACAGAGAATTCGTAGACCAAGTAACAGTAGGAGAAGATGTAACTGTAAAATTATTCGGCGAAGGAGAATTCGTAGATGTTACAGGTACTTCAAAAGGTAAAGGTTTCCAAGGTGTTGTTAAAAGACACGGATTTGGAGGTGTAATGCAGGCAACTCACGGACAGCACAACAGACTTAGAGCTCCAGGTTCTATCGGTGCGGGTTCAGATCCATCTAGAGTATTCAAGGGGATGAGAATGGCAGGCAGAATGGGAGGTAAGCAGGTAACTGTTCAAAACCTTCAGGTGTTAAAAGTAGATGAGGAACAAAATCTTTTAGTAGTAAAAGGTGCTATTCCGGGAGCGAAAAATTCTTATGTAATTATCAGAAAATGGAACTAGTAGTATTAAATACATCAGGAAAGGAGACCGGAAGAAAAGTAACTCTTGACGAAACAGTTTTCGGAATTGAGCCAAACCAGCACGCGGTTTACTTAGAGGTTAAACAATATCTTGCTGCTCAGCGTCAAGGTACTCACAAATCAAAAGAGAGAAGCGAAATCACAGGTTCTACCAGAAAGCTTAAGAAGCAAAAAGGTTCTGGATCTGCTAGATATGGTGATATCAAGTCGCCAACTTTCAAAGGTGGAGGTAGAGTTTTTGGTCCAAAACCAAGAGATTACCGTTTCAAATTGAACAAATCTTTGAAAAGATTAGCTAAGAAATCTGTACTTTCTCAAAAATTGAAAGACAATAGCGTTAGAGTATTGGAAAATTTCAGTTTTGATGCGCCTAAGACAAAAGAATTCATCACATTGTTGGATGCTTTGACTCTTACTGGTAAAAAATCATTATTCGTACTTCCTGAGTCTAACAAGAATGTATATTTATCTTCAAGAAACTTACCTAAAACTAAAGTTTTGAATTATAATGAGATTTCTTCTTATGATTTGATCAACGCAGGTGAGATTATCTTCTTGGAAGATGCAGTAGAAAAATTTCAGGAAAACTTAAAGAAATAAATCGATGTCACTAATTATTAAACCAATCATTTCAGAAAAAGCAAACTATCTTACAGAGTTGAGAGGTGCTTATTCTTTCTTAGTTGCTCCAAAAGCAAATAAGATTCAGATCAAAAGTGCAATAGAAGCACATTATGGTGTAAAAGTAGCAGACGTTAGAACGATGATTTATGCGCCTAAAGTTTCTACTAAAAACACTAAACAAGGACTTCAAGTTGGGAAAACCAATAAATTGAAAAAAGCTGTTGTAACATTGGCAGCTGGAGAAGTTATTGATATTTTCGCAACTAATTAATTAATTTATAAATAAGAGTAATGTCTGTTAGAAAATTAAAACCTATCACCCCGGGACAGAGATTCAGAGTTGTAAACAACTTTGAGGAAATTACTACCAACAAACCAGAGAAATCTCTAACAGTTGGTATTAGTAAGTCAGGTGGACGTAACCAAACTGGTAAAATGACCATGCGTTACACCGGCGGTGGACACAAAAAGAAATACAGAATTATCGACTTCAAAAGAAACAAACATGATGTTGAAGCAACGGTAAAAACTGTAGAATATGATCCAAATAGAACTGCTTTCATCGCATTAGTTGAGTACGCAGACGGAGAGAAAAGATATATCATCGCTCCAAACGGAATCAAAGTAGATCAAAAAATTATCTCAGGAGAAAGCGTAGAACCAAATGTTGGTAACGCAATGAAACTGAAAAGCATTCCACTAGGAACTGTGATCTCTTGTATCGAATTGAAACCAGGACAAGGTGCTACTCTTGCGAGAAGTGCTGGATCATCCGCTCAATTAACTTCAAGAGACGGTAAATATGCAATCGTTAAATTGCCTTCAGGAGAATCCAGAATGATCCTTACTGAGTGTTATGCAATGGTTGGATCTGTTTCTAACTCAGACCATCAGTTGACTGTATCAGGTAAGGCTGGTAGAAGCAGATGGTTAGGAAGAAGACCTAGAACAAGACCAGTAGTAATGAACCCTGTAGATCACCCAATGGGTGGTGGTGAAGGACGTTCTTCTGGAGGTCACCCAAGATCTAGAAACGGTATGCCGGCTAAAGGTTACAAAACTAGAAAGAAAAACAAAGCGTCTAACCGTCATATCATATCTAAACGTAAATAATTATGGCAAGATCACTTAAAAAAGGACCATTTATTCATCATACTTTAGATAAAAAGGTTCAGGCAAATATAGAGTCTAATAAAAAGACTGTAATCAAAACTTGGTCTAGAGCGTCTATGATCTCTCCAGACTTCGTAGGTCAGACTATCGCAGTACACAACGGGAAATCCTTTATCCCGGTTTATGTTACAGAAAACATGGTAGGACACAAGCTAGGCGAATTTTCTCCGACAAGATCTTTCAGAGGTCACGGTGGTAACAAAAATAAAGGAGGTAGATAATCATGGGATCAAGAAAAAGAGAAAGTGCATTAGCACGTAAAATAGCAAACCAAGATGTGGCAAAAGCGTTGCACAACGACTGCCCGTCTTCTCCAAGAAAAATGAGATTAGTTGCTGATATCATTAGAGGAGTAGAGGTAGAAAAAGCTTTGTCTATTCTAAAATATTCTAAGAAAGGTGCTTCTGAGAAATTGGAAAAAGTATTACTTTCTGCAATTGCAAACTGGCAATCAAAAAACGAAGGTGCTGACATTGAGGAGGCTAACCTAGTTGTAAAAGAAATATTTGTGGATAGTGCAAGACAACTTAAGAGACTAAGACCAGCACCACAAGGTAGAGGTTACAGAATCAGAAAGAGATCTAACCACATTACATTAATCTTAGGTACTAAAAATTAATTCAAGGTATGGGACAGAAGACAAATCCAATCGGTAACAGATTAGGTATCATCAGAGGATGGGATTCTAACTGGTATGGAGGTAAAAACTACGGTGACAGAATCGCTGAAGATTACAAAATCAGAAGATACCTTGAGGCAAGATTAGCTAAAGGTGGTATTTCAAAAATATATATTGAGAGAACACTTAAATTAGTAACTGTAACTATCACAACTGCTAGACCAGGTTTAATTATCGGTAAAGGAGGACAGGAAGTTGACAAACTAAAAGAAGAGTTGAAAAAATTGACTGGAAAAGATATCCAGATCAATATCTTCGAAATCAAAAGACCTGAGCTAGATGCAGTACTTGTTGCTGATAGTATAGCGAAGCAAATTGAAAACCGTATCTCTTACAGAAGAGCTGTGAAAATGGCAATCGCTTCTACAATGAGAATGGGTGCAGAAGGTATCAAAGTTCAAATCTCTGGAAGATTGAACGGCGCTGAAATGGCACGTTCTGAAAACTTCAAAGACGGAAGAATTCCTTTATCTACTTTCCGTGCAGATATCGATTATCACATCGGTGAAGCATTGACTCAGTATGGTAAACTAGGAGTGAAAGTTTGGATTATGAAAGGAGAAGTGTACGGTAAAAGAGACCTTACTCCACTTGTAGGACAACAGAAAAAAGCTCCATCTGGAGGAAGAAACGACCGTAATGACAGAAATGACAGAGGGGGCGATAGAGACAACAGAGGAGGAGACAGAAAACCAAGAAGAAATAATTAATAAAATTTTAGAGGCCAGTTTTTAAATGACCGTTACTTTTTTAAAATCTAAATTCTAAAATCTAAAATTTAAAATTATGTTACAACCAAAAAGAACCAAATTCCGTAGAGTTCATAAGATGAAGATGAAGGGGATTGCCCAAAGAGGGAATCAACTCGCTTACGGAACTTTCGGGATCAAAGCTACTGAAGGAGCTTGGATTACTGCAAGACAAATTGAAGCAGCTCGTATCGCTGCGACAAGATATATGAAAAGAGAGGGTCAGTTATGGATCAAAATATTCCCGGACAAGCCTATTACCAAGAAACCAGCCGAAGTAAGGATGGGTAAAGGTAAAGGTGCTGTAGAATAT
>Ga0157369_10009848_pt1 | contig 10920 bp, 7 predicted proteins | sample C25metaG_FD_113461 | JGI IMG/M metagenome (GOLD analysis project Ga0157369, IMG submission 113461) | Corn rhizosphere microbial communities from Kellogg Biological Station, Michigan, USA - C2-5 metaG | ecosystem: Host-associated > Plants > Roots > Rhizosphere > Soil | place: USA: Michigan... | reverse complement strand
TCGTGCCCTGCTGGACAGCAGCGAGGCGGGCGCCACCGAGTACATCGACGCCGACCTGCGCGACACCGGCACCATCCTCAGCCGGGCCGCGGACCTGCTCGACTTCACCAAGCCGGTGGCCGTCACGCTGATCTCGATCCTGCACGCGATCCCGGACGCCGACGACCCGTACGCGATTGTGGCGAAGCTGCTAGACGCGGTGCCGTCCGGCAGCTACCTCGCCATCTCCCATGTAGGGTCGGAACTGTACCAGACGGAGACGCGGCAGGGCCTTGAGGACATCGCGGACCGGATGGCACAGCAGCACTTCACATGGCGCAGCCGCGAGCAGGTGGCGCGGTTCTTCGAGGGCACGGACCTGGTGGACCCGGGACTCGTGCGGGTCGAGGAGTGGCGCCCGGCGGCCTCGACCGCCGACGCGCAACGGTCGTCCTTCTGGTGCGCGGTGGGCCGCAAGCGCTGATGCGCCACAAGGCGCTTCGTTATATCCCCGATATAGCCGGGAGGAACTCGGAGCGGGCAAGCGCAGCTCGACTGTATCGAACATGGCGGCGAGACATAGAGCCAACCGACGCTCAGTACGGGCCGCCGACGTGCTTCGAAGCGACCGTGGATCCCGGACTCGCCAGACAGCAACCAGCCCCGGTCGGCGAGTTCGGCGGAGAGGGCGTCAAGGGTGCCACCGGCGATCAAGGTACCAGTGAAGGCACTGTTGCCGGGCTCCGCTGGCAACAGTGCTGGTAAGGCCACCGCATGGTTATGACGGAGGCGTCCCTGCGGGATGCAATGCTAGTACGGCGTTGTCGAGACCGAGGAACGCCGGGATACGGCGCGGCTCGTATCAGTCTGCGCGCACCCGGATGGCGGTCAGGGTCGAGTCCGCGCGGCACTGGCAGTCCATGTTCGCGTTGGCTATGTGGATGGCGGCTGGCTGGCACGCGCGTCACGTTCAGGGATGGCCGGCTGACCCCGCCGAGTCTGCCGCGCTGCTCGCTCAGCGAGCGGACGCAACCACTGCGGCCACGCCGGTCGCAGCCAGTGCCGTTGACCACCTGACGACCTGGTCGGCCACATCCATCACACCACCACCGACCAACGAGAACTTCGCCGTGAGAAGCCATGGGTTCTTGGAGCAGTCCCCCGCACAATTAAGCCCCCCCGCCCGTGGTCCCCGAAGGTCTCATGGCCCATAACGGTGCGCCGATCAGCGGGCTGCCGCTTGCACTGATCCCGACCGTCGACGTGCCTCTGCTGCTCGCCCTGCACATCACATGTGTATCTGCGCTCAGAAGGGCTCCCCGAACACCGTTACCAGCCACGGCCCCGCTCGCCACTGCACTTTAGAGGACAGGAAGGCACTGTTGCGTTGAGCGCCGACGTGATCATGAGGCCGTAGATTTTCCTGCCTTCGTCACTGAACGGCCGGCGCGCAGAGGTAGAAGGCGTTATTTGGCCTGCCTGGCCGTCACGGAACGCGGTCGGATGACAAATCTTCCTGCCGGATGATCATGCGATCGCTTAACGCAACGGTGCCCTTGCAGTACACGATCCGCGTACGGGAAGAGCTAAGGGGCGATGATCGCCTTCAGTCCAGTTCGCCCCTCGGCGGCGGCGAACGCTTGCGCAGCGTTCGTGAGCGGAGTACGCGACGATACGAGCGGGTCCAGCGCCACCACTCCGCGCGCCGCCAGGTCAATCGCGCGCGGGTAGGTCTCGTTCATGCGCCGCACCATCGCGATCGTCAGGCCTTTGCGCCGCGCGAGCGACGCCCGGAACGTGGTCGTGTCCGAGTCCGGGATCCCGCCGAGGACAACCCGACCGCCCGGTCGCACGGACTGCAGCGCGATCCGCACCGCGTCGTTGTTCCCGGCCAGTTCGAATGCGACGTCCGCTCCGTAACCTGAGATGTCATCCCGCGGCGTGACCACCTCATCCGCACCCCACTTGACCGCCGCCTCGCGCCTGTGCGCCAGCGGCTCTGCCGTGACGACCCGCGACACGCCGGCGGCCCGCAGCAGCTGGATCAGCAGCAGCCCGATCGGCCCGCCCCCCACCACAGCGACCGAACCACCGAACGGCACGTGCCCCAGATCCAGCGCCCACAGCGCCACGCCGAGCGGTTCGAGCATCGCGCCGCCCGCGTCGGACACCGAATCCGGCAGCGGATGCAGCAGGTGCGACGGCCACGGCATGAGCTCGCGCATCATCCCGTCGGTCTCGCCGTGCCCGGAGAAGACGATGTTGTAGCACAGGTTCCGGTAGCCGTCACGGCACGCCCGGCACCGCTCGCAGGGTATCGCCGGATCGATCGCGACCCGCTCCCCGCGCCGCGGGCCGTCCGCGATCTCGCCCGCACCCTCGTGCCCCGGCACCAGCGGCCGGACGATCTCGGCGTCGCCGATGGCGCCTTCGGAGTACCAGTGCAAGTCAGAGCCGCAGATCCCAACCGCGGTAACTCGCACGAGGCTTTGGCAAGCCGCTACCTCGGGCGCCGGCTCCTCCCCGACCCGCAGGTCCGCGGTCCCGTAAAGCCGCGCCGCTCGCATGCTGACCACCTTATTCCTAATGATCGCGCCCGGCACTGGCCCATCGCGCACGGGACGGGCAGATCAGACCGGCAGAGCCGGCAGGTGCCGCAAAGCCTGGGCCCGGCCGGCAGACCGGTCAGCAGGACAATCGCCGCGTCAGCCGATCCGAGGGCCAGACCGGCCCCGGGCCCGGCACTGCGCCCAGAACACTCCGAAACCGGGGAAGCAGACCCGTGCCGGACACACCCCATTTCCTGCCGAGTATGAGAGGCCGGCTGCCGGGCGGATCAAGCAGCCTGGCTCGGCGCAGATCAACCACTCTGGCGCAGCCGTGACGCCCAAAGGCGAAGACCCGCCGACGCGCATAGCGGCGGGTATTCGGGCGCTGCGACGAAATAGCCATGTGACGGAGCGCGTGCGGGAGAGAGCCGACCAGCGTGCGAGCTGGTCAGGCGCTTCCCCAGGCTCGACACGGACCTGCCCAGATAACCGACCTCAGCCCCGCGCCGGGAGCGCGCGAGGACGGCCGGCGTACGTAATCGAGGTACTCATCACCCGCCATCCCTGGTTAACCAGCGGCCTATGGCGGCACCGACCGCAGCGCGAGCGGCATCGAGCGCATCGCGCCCACGGCGGCCACCGGACTCCTTAAGCGGCGGAAACTCCACGAGATCGCACAAGTGCTCGCCGCCCACGTCGCGGCTCGTGTGCAGCATGGCCCGATATCCGTCATCCGCGGGCACGACCTCAGCCCACCGGATTCCCAGGGTGCCGGAATCGCCTGCCTGCCCGGGGAACTGCTCGATGGTACGCCCACGGCGCAGCGCGGAGGTTGTTGCCGGGCGAAACACCCTGCTAGGGAACGGCCTGAGTCGGGCTTAATGCCAAGCAGCGGTGGCGCTCAGAACAACCAGTTATTCGCGCTTGTGCACGGTCGACTAGTCGGGCTGGTTGGTGACGCCGGTTTCGGCGATGAACCAGCTACGAGAATTTCCGCTGCCCCGGATCTGTGATTTCCTACGCAGTGACCGGCGCCTTCCCGAGGGGAAGGCCGGCAGCCTCGGCTTGGCGTAGTAACGAGCAGATAGCACGGCGCATGCCGGTCCGGTATGAATGTGTACGCGGCACTCAGATGCATATGATGCGGAATCAGGGGACGCGGCGTAGTGCCGTGAACGCCCGGCCCGCCGACAATCCGCGGAGCACGTGACTATCGGTATCGGAGCAACGATGGGGATCGGCGCGCCGGGCGCTGAGCAGCCAAATCCTGGCACGGACGAGCGGCCGGCTGGCGCGTTTGTCCTGCGCATGATGCTCGGCGCTCAGCTGCGCCGCTTCCGCGAGGCGGCCGACATGACACCTGAGCAGGCCGGATATGAGATCCGGGCGTCACGGTCAAAGATCAGCCGGATGGAAACCGGCCAGGTCGGGTTCAAGCCACGCGATATCACCGACCTGCTCAGCCTGTACGGCGTGACAGGTCAGGAGGCACAAGCGGAGTTCCTGTCCCTGGCCGAGGAGGCGAGCCGGCCGGACTGGTGGGGCGAGTACGGCGACGTCCTGCCCGGCTGGTTCGAAAGCTACCTCGGACTGGAATCCGCGTCTTCCTCTATCCGGACCTTCGAGATGCAGTTCGTCCCTGGGCTGTTCCAGACTGGGGACTACGCCCGGGCCGTCACCCGGCTGGGCCATCCGGTTGCTCCGGAGACGGAGATCGAGCGCCGCGTCGCGCTGCGCATCCGGCGCCAGGACCTGCTCACCAGGGCCAGTCCGCCAACGATCTGGTCGGTCATGGACGAGGCGGTGCTGCGGCGGCCGGTCGGCGGCTCCGCGGTACTGCGCGCCCAGCTCCGCCGACTCGTCGAAGTAGACAAGATGCCGCACGTGACTATCCAGGTGGTGCCGTTCGCCCGCGGCGGTCACGCCGGCGCTAGCGGGTCGTTCACCATCTTGCGCTTCCAGGAGCAGGACCTGCCGGACGTGGTGTACGCCGAGCAGCTCACCAGCGCCGTGTACCTGGAGCAGCGCCCGGGCGTGGAGCACTACCTGGCGGTCGTGGACCGACTCAGCGGCGAAGCGCTGAGGCCGGCCGACACCATCCGATTCATCGAGCAGATTGCCAACGAGACATGAAAGGCACGGAGGAATGACCAGCGACGAGGCAGCGACACCAGGCAGCGACAGCACCATCGGGAAGGCGGGGTCGCTGCCGTTCGACATCAGCGTGGCGCACCAGGCCCGCGTTTACGACTACATGCTCGGCGGCAAGGACAACTACGCCGCCGACCGGGAGGCCGCCGAGGCCTCGATCAAGGTCTGGCCGGACATGCTCTGGGCCGCGCGCGCCAACCGGGCGTTCCTCGGCCGCGCCGTCCGCTACCTCGCCACCGACGCGGGGATCCGGCAGTTCCTCGACATCGGCACCGGCATCCCGACGGCGGGCAACACCCACCAGGTCGCCCAGGCCATCGCACCGGAGTCGCGGGTGGTCTATGTGGACTACGACCCGGTCGTCCTGGCGCACGCCCGCGCGCTGCTGATCAGCAACGACGCAGGGGCCACCGAGTACATCGACGCCGACGTGCGCGATACCGGCCCGATCCTCGCCCAAGCCGCGGACCTGCTGGACTTCAGCAAGCCGGTAGCGGTCACGCTGCTCGCGATCCTCCACGCGATCCCGGACTCCGACGACCCGTACGCGATCGTGGCCGAGATCATGGCGGCCGTGCCGCCTGGCAGCTACCTCGCCATCTCCCACGCGGCGTCCGATCTCCTCGACGAGGAAAGGCTGGCGGGCATCAAGGACGCGTGGGGCGGCAGGATGCAGCAGCTGATCACCTGGCGCAGCCGCGAGCAGGTAGCGCGGTTCTTCGAGGGAACGGACCTTGTGGAGCCCGGTATTGTGCCCGCCGAGGCCTGGCGCCCGGACTCTGACACGAGTGACGGTCGCCAGGGTGCCGGGTGGGCCGGGGTCGGACGGAAACGCTGAAGCGCGATCATTGCTGAGTGCCTTGCAGAGTTCGCCACGAGCCGGGGTACCGCAACGGCACGCGCTTGTACCCGCATCGCGGGCAGGCACAGCCGGCATCGGCAGGGCGCTGGAATCGGCCCCGTCGCTGACCGCCGGCATCCACGGGATCGGCCTCGACACCGATCCCCCGCTGAAACCCCGCCTGAACTGGCCCCGTTGCGATCGACGGGGTCCCGCCCTCGGCGGACGCCATCGCGGTGAGCCTGGAGCGCGCAGCAGGCCTAGCACGAGACGCCAAAGACCGGGCTGCGGCTGAAAAGCCAGCCGGGCAGCTCGGGAGCTGGCTGGCCTCTACGCGCGGTACAGCACGTGAACTCCAGCCGGGGTAATGGCCTCATCTCGGCGATAGCCGCGGCGCAACGCTCCTCACCACGGCTCAGACAAGTCATTCGTGCGCAGCCGACGGTCTGATCTGCCCGAACGTCGGTGCTGTCTGCCCGGTGCACCTGTCAGTGCGTGCCCAGTCAGCCCTCATCCGATCCTTGCCTGGCTTCGGCCATCCGGGCGCGCGCCCATCGTCGTGAGGTCCTGCCGAATGCCGCTGCCAGCTTGCGCTCGGACATCGGCTTGCCCTCCTGGAGACTGGCGCGGTAGGCGGCGACCGCGGCGGCATTGATCTCACCGGCCGGTGCCGTGACGGCAGCCCGTCCGAGGGTCCGTCCGCCCGCCTGGTCCACGTGGTCCGGTGCTTTCCGGGACTGGTCCGCCCGCTTGGTTCGCCCGGTCCGTGCCGTCTGGTCCGGCTGGTCCTGGTCCGCGTACCTGGGCGGCCGCGCAGGCCGCGCGAGACGGTTCATGCACGCTCTCGGATTCCGGTGGCGACACAGGTCTCAACGCCGACAACTCGGCTGGCAGGCTTTGGCTTTGCCACGGCTGCCTTGCGGGCGCGGCTGGCCGGGCCACGGGCCAGTTGTGGGGGATTCTGTGGGGGATCTTGAAGACCGCGGCTGGTGCCTGCGCCATCTTCACTTCCTCGCTTCCTGCGTTTCCGCAGGCAGGAGGGCTGACGCTAGCAGTCTGAGTAGGTGGTCAGGGGCGGGGTCGAACCGCCGACCTTCCGCTTTTCAGGTCAACCGCGCTGAGCGCTGTGCAGACTTGCGAAAACGGACGTCACCGACAAGCGAAACCGCGCTAGGCGGAAGGTGCGAAATCCACGCTAACAGGCACCAGGTGCCCCGTCCATCAGGCAGTACGGCGACGATTCATGCCGCACGGCTCGTGGATGGTCACCGCCCGGACGTTGTCGCAACCATCGCTGGCCGAGTTGCCTTGGAAGATCAGGGGGTTTCACGCATCACCATGCGCGTCACCGGCCTGGGCTGACCTATGCCGCGACCACTGCCGCAGCATTCCTTGCTTCCCGAACCGCCAGGCGATGCCGGGGACGGGACGTGCGGGCACGGCGCCTCTAGTAGATCGGACTAGAAGCGCGACCCGTTCAGATGGTAGCTCCGTGAGGTACTGATGAACGAGATTTCCGGCCGCCATATAAGAACCTGTCGTCGGATTCAAGCTGACGTTTCATTGGCGCCAACCGGCAGGAGATCCCAGGTTGCCGGCAACGCCACAATGGCCGTGGCCAGCAAGTCGTGTTCGATACAGCGCCTGCAAACACATGAGATTGAGTGCCACCAGGCAACTTGCCGCTCATCCGGGAGCGTAGCCATCAGACGGCCTCATTTGCGGTGGAATTGGTCGGGTCGCATGTAGATACCAGCAACTCCCCCATGTGCTTATCGCTGCGCGGCTCGTCCTTGCCAAACGACATCGGTTGTCTGACGGGTCAATCAGCTTGCTGGGAATCGACAAGGCCGACGGTGCGGGGTGAACCAGTTGCTCGCCCAGGTTTCCCAAGCGCTCGTGCTTGCGACGATGGCCACTAGGGCACTGGTTTCCTCTGGCGTCCCTTGCCGTGCGGCCGACGCGGTGGGTCGCGACTTGGCCCGGGATGTGGCGGCGGCCCGCTTCGCTGCTGTTGCCTAGACGGAGTTCGACATAACCGCGGTCCAGAGACGGGCCGGGCGGCCGCAGTAGTAAGAGACAACAGACATGGCATTTCCTCCCTTTATGAGACATCGCGGGAGAGCAGCCGTCGGGAACCGGCTTGTGCTGTCCCTCACCCCGCAAACGCAGGAGGTAATGTGAACGTGAGGTGCGCGCCAGGCATTTATCGACCAGCTGCACGAGGTGCCTCGTGCAACAAATGCCCCGGCGAGCTTGCGGCCTCCCGTTCGGTGCTTCCGGCGCGATTCCCTGCCCCTGACCCAAGGCGGCAACCCGGACCTCGGCCCGGGAGGGTCAGTGCTCGCAGCCGTCCAGGCCGACGAGCACCAGAGCGTCATCGACCCAGGCCAGTTCCACGATGGTCTCGCGCGCAGCCTTGCCGACGGCGGCTTCCGGCTCGTCATTGTCCTGGACTCCGCACCCGACGAGCTCCTGTAGGTGGCCGGGTACCTTCAACTGGTCGCCGACAAGATTGACATCGACCTAGTGACTGTGACCTCGGAGCGGGGTGTGTCCAGGCCGGGCTGGGTCCCGCTGGCTGTGCGGGCGTTGTCGAGGGCGGTGCGGTCGCGGTCCCAGGAGGCGGGGACGAGGTGGCCGTAGATCGGTGGGTGACCTCAATGCCGCCGTGGCCGAGCCAGCGGGATCCTTCCGTGATCGGGCTGCCCTCGGCGAGGGAGGTGGAGGCCTAAGGGTGGCGCAGTGAGTGCGGGGTAACTCCGGCGACAACCCTGCCTTGGCGGCGGCACGGTGGAAGGTTTCCTGGTAGATACGCCGGCTCACGTACTTGTGGACACGGGGAAGCTGATGGATGTGGCTTTGGCGCCGCTATTGCGGCGCCAAAGCCACATCCACGCGGGCACTGGGCCGCGTCTGCCGGGGTAACCTCGCTACCGCTGCGCGATCCCCGCGCACTGGTCGGTCGCGGTCCCGCTGACGGTGTTGACGCTGCCGTTGTCGTCCGGCGCCGGGTTGTTGCCGGTGCAGTAAAGCGACCCGTTCACCGTGTTGCCGGACACCGTGATCACCGCCGGAGCGGTGGCGGCGTTGTTCTCGACGTAGGCCGGGCCGATGATCTGGCTGCCGTCCAGGGTGACCCCGGCGGTGTCATTGTCCAGGGTCAGCGTGCCGTGCTGGTTCAGGCCGGTGAGGGTCACCGGGGCGCTGGCCCCGGTCACGGTGACCGCGCTGGGAATCGTGTCCGCGGCGCAGGCGGTGCCGTCGGCGAGGGTGCCGCCCAGGATGACCGGCAAGGTGGCCCCGGTGACGGACAGCGAGCCGTTCACGGTGCTGCCGCAGAAGGTGATTCCGGCTGGGCTGGTCGCGGTCACGGTGCCGGTGATGGTGGAGTCCTTCACCGACAGCGCCGCGCCCGGCTCGACGGTCACCTGGCCGATCTGATTCGCGTTCACCAGGCAGATCAGGCCGCTGGTGACGGTGAGCTGCTTGGCGCTTGTGCCGGTGATCGTGGTGGTGCAGGGAATCTGGTACGTGTACTGGTCAGCAGGGGAGGTCGCGGTGATGGCGCCGAGCCAGGTCAAGAGGGTGACATCGACGGTACCCGCCGAGCCAGCGGGGACAGTCGCGGTGAGCTGCGTGTCAGAGTCCACCGTGAAGCTGGGGGCCGGGACGGAGCCGAAGTCCACCGTGGTTACGCCAGGGAAGCCGAAAATGTTCTGGAAGCCGGTCCCGGTGATAGTGACTGTGTTCCCGCCGGTGGCCAGTCCGGCCGCTGGAGAGACCCCGGTCACCGTCGGCAGCGCGATGTAGGTGAACCGGTCGCCGGTCACGACGGGGCTGGTGCTGTCAGGGGTGGTCACGGTGACATCGACCACGCCCGGCGAGCCAGGGGGAGTAACGGCTTTGAGCGAGGTGCTGGAAAGCACCGTGACGCTCGCCGCCGGGGTCGAGCCGAACTGCACCGTGGCCCCGCTGGTAAAGCCCGTCCCCGTGACCGAGACCGTCGTCCCGCCGGTGACCAGCCCGAAGTTGTTGCTGACCTTGGTTACGGTTGGGCCAACGTAAAGGTAGGGGGTGTGTAGCGAGGCCGGGCCGAGTGGTGTCCATACAGTGATCACTGCGTTGCCAGTGATATTGCCGGGGGCGGGGGGGACGGTGGCGGTGATCTGCGTGTCAGAGTCCACCGTGAAGCTAGCTTGCGCTATGGATGTCTTGAAGTTCGCAGACTGCTGGAACCAGACGGAAGTCGCGCCGGTGAAGCCCGTCCCGGTGATCGTGATGGTGTTACCGCCGGCGGTCGGGCCTGAGGCCGGGGAGATCCCGGTTATCTGTGTCCCAGGGAGGAAGGTGAACTGGTCGGCCGGGGTGACCGCGCTGGTGCCGTCCGGAGTGACCACTGTGACGTCGACCGTGCCGTCCGCATGGGAGGCGGTGGTGGTAGTGATCTCCGTGTCGGAGACGACCGTGAAGGTGAAGTCCGGGTCAGCGGAATCGAAGTCCACCTCGGTTGCGTTGGTGAAACCGGTCCCGGTAATTGTCACGAGCGTGCCGCCCCGGTCAATTCCCCTGCTAGGGCTGACGCTGGTCACCGTCGGCGCGTCCGCCGCCTTGGCAGCCTGGCCGGCGACGGCTGACAGTCCCAGCGTGCACAGCACGGCCGCCGTGGCCGCGACTATGACGCGGGACAAGAGCCGTCGTCTCGGCGCGCTGGGTCTCCCGCTGTGTCCGACGCCGGGATTTCCCTTGATAGGCCTTTCAGTTCCCGCTAGGCCGAGGTCCACGCTGCCCTCCATGTTCGCTTTCGTGCGCTCGCGGGCATGTTATCGGGAGAAAAGGTGATAAGTAGTTATTTTGCGGGCAATGTTGGCGTTGGCCGACCGCTGGTTGCAGGAGACTGGTTCGACGACCACGCGTTCCAGGACCTTGGTCTTCGCTGGCTTCCGGTTCCCGCCCGAGGTGATGCTCAAGTCCAGCGTCGGTGCCTCGCCAGCAGATGCCACGCTGTCTGGCGGCGCCGCTTTCGCGACTGCCCTCGGTCTCGGGCTTGCCATTCTTAGCACGCTGCGGCACAGGAACTGACGGACTCCGCGACCGCGTAATTGGACATCGGTACCAGCACAAACTTCCCGGGACGTAAAGTCCACATAAGTGGAAGCTCGATAAGCGCTGTGCACTTCGAGCGGCCGACGCACCAGGTCCGCTAGGTAGCGTTTCCGCAGATCAGAGACGATGTGTGGTCAGGGGCAGGGTCGAACCGCCGACCTTCCGCTTTTCAGGCGCAATCCAACGATCGCCGAACGTCGCCAGGCATGGCCAGAAAGGGCATCTAGCTGCATTAACTGAGCCAATTCCAACTTGTTTGTAATCGTCGCTGTGCGGTGGGTGACGATATCGTTG
>Ga0157369_10009846_pt1 | contig 10921 bp, 5 predicted proteins | sample C25metaG_FD_113461 | JGI IMG/M metagenome (GOLD analysis project Ga0157369, IMG submission 113461) | Corn rhizosphere microbial communities from Kellogg Biological Station, Michigan, USA - C2-5 metaG | ecosystem: Host-associated > Plants > Roots > Rhizosphere > Soil | place: USA: Michigan... | reverse complement strand
GGCCGTGTAGAACAGCATCGGGGACGGGAAGGTGACCTTGATCCGCTTGGTGGCGCGCGCCCGGTTGTAGGCGAACTCCTCCAGGGTGATCTTCCGCTTCTGGCTGATCTTGCCGGTCACCGTGAAGGGGTTGTGCCAAATCCAGTCCTCGGTGGAGCTCTTGAAGTGGATGGGCGCGGCCTCGATCGGCTCAACGCCGTCGACCTCGCTAACGACCTGGTCGAGGAACGAGAAGCGGCGGAACTCGCCGTCGGTCACGACGTCGAGCCCGATGCCTTCCTGCATCGCGATGACCGAGTCGACGGCACGGTCCTCAATCCGCTTGAACTCCGGCGCGGTGAGCTGCCCGGCGGCGTAAGCGTCGCGGGCGTTGGTCAGGTACTTGGGCCTAAGCAGTGAGCCGATGACATCTGAATGGTGCACCTGCGGCATCGCGGGCCTCCTAGTCTGCGAGTTTATGTAAACGCCTACCGTGCGACCGCCCCCGCTGGGAAGTAGCGCGGCGCACAATTGTCACGGGAGTTTCCTGGGAGCGGTCCACCTCGCCGCTACTCGGGTCCTCCCTGCACCGGGACAGTGCCGTGCTCGCCCGCCTGCCCGGCACCGCCGCGCACGACGTCTTCTTCGGGGCCGCCGCCGAACGGGTTGCGGAGCTTCTTCGGGAGTTGGAACTTGCGCGACTTCCGCAGCATCGACTCGATCTCGCCGGCGATCGCCGCAAGTTCCTCGCGCTCATCGGAGGTCCACTCGCACTCGCGGTCCCGGCCCGCCGCAGCGAAGATCTCCAGGAACCTTAGTTCGAGCCAGAGATCCCGCCGGGTTCGCTCGGACACCAAGGCTCGCAGCCGTTGTCCCAGCTCGATTCCGAATTCGCCTGCCGCGAGCAGTTCGCTGAACCTGAACAGCCACGCGTTCGCCACGTCTTCGTCGGCGGCTGCCGCGGCGAGCTCCTGCTGCAGCCCGGCGAGCACCTGGAAGGCGAGGTCCTCACCAGTCAGTGCGCCGGATTTCGCGAGCGCGCGCAGCGCCCTGTCAGGGTCGATGCCCTTACGGTAAGCCTGCGCGCACAGCTCGACAAGAGAGCCAGGAGCGGCGCCAGGCTGGGCAGCGGCTAGCCGACCCATGATCACTTCTGGCTCATTCGCCGCGGCCCAGGCCAGCCAGTCCTGCGCGAAGTCCCAGTCCCTCGCCGCTGGCGTGGCCGCCAGCGTGCTCGCCACGGTCCTTCCCAGGACGAGCTGACGATCGAAGTCACCCAGCCAGCGCACCACCACGGTCACGGCCAGAGCCTGCTGGTTCGTTGCCGTCCAGTGCTGGCCGCCCAGGTAGCGCGCCAGGCCGCCCGCGCAGCTCTCGCCGCTGAACGCGGGGTAGCTATCGCTTAGTTCGGTCCAGGCTTCGGCTAGCGCCTGGCCGTAGACGGCTGCGCCGGCTTCCTGGGCGGGTGGCAGCGCCGTGGGCAGCCCGTCAACCATGAGGAGGGCGGTGTCCAACCAGGCTTGCGCCTGGGGGGTGTATGCGCGCAAGCGGCCCAGTTGGCTAGCCCAGTAGCCGCGCTGGTCCGCGTCGAGGTCGCCGCGCGCGGCCAGCCAGCGCGCTAGGCCGGGCAGGTCACCTCGGTTGAGGCTGTCAAACGCGCTCTGCGGCTGTTCAAAGGTGCGCGCCGCCCCGTCGGCAGCCAGTTGCGCGATGACCGCGGAGAGGCCGGGCGTGCCCCGGGACAGCGCCGGGTCCTGACCGAGTTGGCGAAGCCGGCTGCAGTAGGCAAGCGACAGCTGGTTCCCTGCCGGGATCTCCACTGGCCCGCGCCAAGGCACTACCGCCGCGCCCTCGGACGGCCTGGCCGCGAAGGCGAGCCTGACCCGGTGCTTGGTGCCGGTGTCGGACCATGTGGTCCCGGAGAACCTGACCCGGTAGCCGTACGGGAGCAGGCTGGTCACCGCGTCTATGAATTCAAGCCGGTCGCGCAGGGAGGTGCCCTCGGCGTGGACCACGCTGACCGGCCCGGACAGCAGTAGCGCCGCGGTGGCCATCACGGTCTGCTCACCCGCCCGCCGCACCGCGTCGGCAAGTCGGTCACTGGACAGCGCCGGCACGGTGAGCTGGATCATCGGGCCATCGGCCACCCGCAGTGCCGGGGCTTGCGCGGTGACCGCGTCGTACAGGTCGCAGTAGCTAATCGGCGTCCGCGAGAGCTGCGCGTAGGAGACGCAAAAGTAGGCCCGCTGAGTGATCGTCCGTCCGAACCCGTCGACCTGGCCGGTATGGTCGGTGACCGATATCCCTATGTGCTGGTCGTTGTCAACGCCCACCCAGCTCACCGTGACCCAGGGCAGGGCGGCTGCGCCTGTGAGGGTTACATCGGGGCTGCCGACGGCGAACCGTGTGATGATCGCCTCGAATTCCCCTCGGTTGAACGGCGCGGGACTGCAGCCGAGCACCGAGTAATCCTGCCGAGTGCCCGGCTGCTTGCTCCACAGCGCCCAGCCGGCCTGCAACGTCACGAGATCGGTCATTGCGCCCACCGCCCGGCGGCGAGCTTACCGCCGAGCCACGTCAGGGGCTCGATTACGTTGATCGGGTAGATCGGCCCCTTGATCCGTGGCTTTGACCCGGACCGCTCATCGACATTCTCGAACTCCCGCTCGTTGAAGATGCCGGTGTCAGGATCGACTCGGAAGCCGACCGCCGAGGAGACGAAGAACTGCACGCGGTCCTCCTCGAAGAAGTTGCGCAGCGTATCTCTGATCAACTCGGCGTTACTCCGCGGCGCCACTTGCCCCATCTCGATGAAGAACCTTTCCGCGAGATGGTCGCCGACCTTCGGGAAGAAGTGCCTGTCCCCGGTCGAGTAGGAACGGAACCCCAGGTCACAGGCCTTCCGGTAAACATCGTTGTGGTCGAACTTGGTAGCGCACACCGCCACGTACTGCGGCAGCAGGTCCGTGGTCCGTGCTGGGTCGCGCAGCCGGCGTTGCGCGATCTTCAACAGCGTGCCGTGAAAGTGGCTGAACGCGTCGCTCTCCTCCCATTCCCGGGCCGGGTCGAAGAGCAGCACGAGGCCATCGCAGCCTGCGAGGTCGGTCACGAAGGATTCACCGCCTCCGGTCGCCTGCGGAGCCGCCGCCACCGCTGTGTCGCTGCCGAACAAGCGCAGGTTCGTCGCCTGCACGTCGTCACCCACCGACCCGCCCGGGCTTCTGTCCTTATAGCGCCCGCCCGGGGCGTCGAGGACATCTAGTTCAAATTCGTACGGCACGGCCTCCGTGGGCCGCCAGAAGCCGCGGCCAGGTGCCGCGATGTTCATCCGTAGCACCCAGTTCAGATGATGCTCGGCGTCGGTCGCCCGCGGGAACTGCATGTCCCGGGTGAGCAGCGCGGTCTGCTGGATGAGGAAGTCGGTGGACGCGTCGTCGGCGCCGAAGAGCAGCAGGCGGTTGTCGCGCATCTTGCTAGCCCTGTTCGCCGCGATGGAGAGGGCGGCGAGGAAGGTGGTCTTCCCGCTGCCAGGCGCGCCCCAGAGCCCGATCTTGCCCGTGGCCTGCATCGGTGTGGCCGGGGGCCGGCCTTTGGTCTTTGGCATCATTCGGACTCCGAGGGCCCCGCATTCCCGCGGGCGCGGGAATCCATTTTTGGCATGAGGTTTGCAGACACTAAAAATAAGCGGCTTTGACGAGGACACGATACTATTCAGCCCTGGCGACTCAGGGGTGATTGAAGCTAACACAACTCCCCCCAGTAGTACGCAAGATCGTACGGATATCTGATTGATTTTGAATTCTGACCGGAGCGTGGCCCGTGGCGAACCCGCTGATCTGGCTGTCTGGCGCTGAACCCGAAATCCTGGCAAACTTCAAACACGATCGCCCGAAATACTTCGGGACTGGCGGCGCGGTTCTGTTTACATCGTGCATAGCCGCGATGTCCATGGCCTTCGCCGTGCACATGGCCTTGAAGGCCCCGGTAGCCGCAGCCATCCCGTGCGGGATTGCCTGGGGGACGGGAATCTTGAGCCTGGACCGCTGGCTGGTGTCCACGATGACCCGCAAGCAGGGAATGCTGCTCGCGGTGCCGCGGGTACTCCTCGCGTTGCTCTTCTCGGTGGTCATCTCAACCCCGCTGACGCTGCAGATCTTCAACTCCGAGATCGCGCAGCAGATGTCGCTCGACCACGCGGCGGCGGCCGCGAACTTCGCCACCTCGTCAGATGTGGCGAAGCTGCAGGCGAAGGTGACCGCCGACACGAAGGCTCGTGACGGGTACCAGGCGGTGATCGACAGCGGCGGGAAGACCAACGACACCAGTCCGGCCAACGACGCGACCCTGACTCAACTCCAGGCGAAGCTGACCGCCGACCAGAACCAGGTCACCCACTACCAGAACGCGGCGCACTGCGAGCAGTACGGCGGTGCGGGCTGCGGCGGCGTGGTCGGCGGCAACGTCGTCCAGGGCACCGGCAGCGCGTACGACTTCGACATGCAGCAGCTCACGGCCTACACCCAGCAGGTCACTGCAGATAACCAGAACATCGCCACCGAGCAGGCGGCGCTCACGGCGAAGAACAAGACGAACGAGGGCAGTGCCGTCACCAACGCGCAGGCCAACCTGGCTCGTGCCCAGACGCAACTGACGACCGACACGAACGCGTTGAGCAAGCTGAAGAACGACTTCGACGCCAACAACCAGAACAACACGGGCATCCTGGCCCGCCTGAAGGCACTCGACGAGCTCCGGATGCACAACCTCATCATGCTGGTCGCCGAGTTCGTGCTCTTCCTCTTCTTCGCGGCGATTGAACTGCTCCCCGTCATCGTCAAGCTGCTGCTGAACCGGGGCGAGGAAACGCCATACGAGCAGGCGGTGGCGGCCGCCGACCAGGTCAACCTGATGCGCGAGGAACACGCCCAGCGGGCTCGCTTCATGGAGGCCGTGCAAGAACAGGAACAGCGGATCGCCCTGTCCCAGGCGGTCTACGCCGATTTCACGGGTCACGTCCGAGATGAGCTGGCCCAGCGGAAGGTCGAGGCCTACCGAAGGATCGAACTCGACAGGATCCAGCGCTGGGAGGACCGGGGCCTGCAGCAGAACCTGCGCATGGACGCAGGCTGGGCACCGCCCAGCCTGCCCAGACACCAGCGGTGGTGGCGGCTGGTAAGGAAGGCACGGCCTGCTCGTGACCCGCGAACCTTGTCCTCGGGGCCGATGCGCAAGGCGATCGACACCGGCCCCATGCACAAGGTCCCGGACGGATATGCGCCAACCGTCACCCTGCGGCCACCCAATGACAGGTACCCCAGGAGCGGCAACGGCCGTTGACATGAGCTAGGGGAGCTTCTTCCTCAGCCAGGGGTTACCCGGCTCCAGGTCCAGTGCAGCCTGGTATGCCGCCATGCCTCGGCTGTGATCGTTGAGCGTGCAGTACGCGTCGCCAAGGTTCGCGTAGCCCGCGGCGTCCGTCGGGGAGAGCTTCAGCACGTCACGGCAGAAATTCTGTAGCTTCTCGCCTTCAAGGTGGGCAGTGTCACCGGCACCGCCCATCTTGAAAATGGCGAGGTAGCGGTTGCGCACCGCTGCGACGAGACGGGGGTCGAGGTCTACCGCGTTGGCAAACGCGCGCTCGGCTGCCCGCATCCGGCCGGGACCGCACAGCGCCCGGCCTAGGTCGTTCCAGACCACGGCGTTCTTGGGGTCGAGCTTGAGGCTTGCCTGGTACGCTTCCGCCGCATCCGCGTACCTCTTGCGTTCCAGGTGCCAGTCACCCTGGATGGCGTAGTCGACGGCACCCGGCTGCTGACCCGGCCGCTCACGCAGGCTGCCGCCGCTCGCCGCGGATCGATAGGCGGCGTAGAACTCCCCGTCGAGTCCTGGGCGGATCGTGAGCTTGAAATCTCCCGGGCCGTCCGCCTGGTGATGGCTCCGGATGTACCACTGCTCCCAGCCATTGTGCTCTGTCACGGTGGGTCGCCCCGCGTTAGGCGACAGTGAGTCGAAGACGTGCGCCGCAGCGTCATCGACCTGATTCGCCGTCGGCTGCGGCCACCAACTCGGCAGCGCGCGCGGGTAGCGCTCCGTCCCGTACACCGTGGCCGACAGCAACTCGGCCAGCGTGATCCGGTCCTTAGGAGCTGGCTCCAGGCACCCATACACCAACTCTTGCAGCTCACCCGGCACTGCCTGCAAGGTCTGCTCCCACAGGGGTCGGTCGAAGCTGTCCAATGGCGGCTCGATGCCGGTCGCGGCTATGGCAAGGACGGCGCCAAGAGAGTAAATGTCGCTCGTCGTGTCAACCTCCCACGCCAGGTGCTGCTCGGGCGACATGTACATGGGGGTCCCGACCCGCATCCCGGGAAGCGTGATCCGAGAGTCACCCAGCCCAGACCCCACCAGCCCGGTGGCAATCCCGAAGTCGATCACCCGCGGGCCATAAGGGCTGAGCATGATGTTCGCCGGCTTGAGGTCCCGGTGCACGATGCCGAAGGCGTGGATCGAAGCAAGCGCCTTGACGAGCCCGAATGCGAGCCACCATACCCCGCTGACAGGCATCGGCCGCAACGGCGGCCGCTGGCCCTCGTCACGTGGCCGCACCAGATCGGCGAGCGTAGCGCCTACGACAAACCTGGTCGCGAGCCACGGCTGGGGGGCGTTCCTGTCACAGTCCAGCAGCTCCGCGACGTAGCCGCCGCCGACCCGCCTCATCGCGTCCATCTCCCGGAGGAACCGCTTACGGAAGCTCGCCTCCGCCGCCCAAGCGGGCTTAACGACCTTAACCGCGACAAGGAGTCTCACCGGTGACTTGCCGAGATACACGGTGCCCATGCCACCCTCGCCCAGGCGGGCGATCAATTGATAATTGCCGATTTTGGCCGGGTCGACTGACCGAAGTGGCTCCATTTCGCTCCCAAAGTCCCCAGGAACCGTTAAGGAGCTTAAGTCTGGCAGAACAGATAGTTGACCGGCGGCCACCTGAACGGAAACACCGGGGTGGCGAGTCCCGCTGGCGAGCACGCGATCAAAATTCCATAATCTACGGCAAGTTTTTAGAATCAATAACGCCGAAGGTGACCGGTGGAACGTGGATGCCGGCCGCGCCAGGAACAATCCCTGGCCGCGAGGCAAGTAGCACGGCCGCACCGTCCGGTCTCGCGGCATGACTCCCGTTCAGGGGAATCCGGATTGCGACGTCACCGAAATTCGCCACGATCGACAGCGATCCGCGGTATACCGCCAGCCAGCGGGCCTCCTCGTCGTACGCCACGCGCACGGCATCAAGGCGCGGGTCGGTCAGCTCAGTTCGGGACCGGCGCAGGGCGAGCAGCGAGCGGTGCCAGCCAAGCAGCGACGCATGCGGCTCGCCAGCGGGCTGCGACCAGTCGAGCTTGGAGCGCAGGAACGTCTCCTTGTCCTGCGGGTCGGGCACCTCGGCGAACTCCCAGCCGTGCCTGGCGAACTCGGACCTGCGGCCGTTGCTGACCGCCTCGGCGAAGAAGGGATCGATGTGGTCGGTGAAGAACTGCCAGGGCGTATCCGCCCCCCATTCCTCCCCCATGAACAGCATCGGGGTAAACGGAGCGGTGAGCACAAGGCCGGCGGCGATCCGCAGCAGCCCGTCCCGGTGCGGGTGGCCAGCAAGAATCGCAGGCAGCCGGTCGCCCACGGCGCGGTTGCCGACCTGGTCATGGTCCTGGGCGAAGACCACGAACTGGGACGCGGGCGTCGTGCGGGTATCCACGCGCCGCCCGTGCGTCCGCTGCCGGAACGACGACCACGTCCCGTCATGGAAATAGGCGCCGGCCAAGACCTTCGCCACTGCGGCGATGGCGCCGAAGTCTCCGTAGTACCCCTGCCGCTCACCGGTCACCAGCGCGTGCACCGCGTGGTGGAAGTCGTCGTCCCACTGCCCGGCCAGCCCGTACCCGTCGGCCGCCCGCGGGGTGATCAGCCGGGGGTTGTTCATGTCCGACTCAGCCACCAGCACGAGGGGGCGCCGGGACGCCGCCGCCAGTTCGTCAACCGCGACGGAAAGCTCCTCAAGAACGTGCACCGCGCGGTGGTCCTGGAACGCGTGCACCGCGTCAAGCCGCAGCCCGTCGACGTGGTAGTCCCGCAGCCACATCAGCGCGTTGTCGACGATGAACGACCGCACCTCGTCCGACCAGGCCTGGTCAAGGTTGACTGCGGGCCCCCACGGGGTCGCATACACGTCGGTGAAGTACGGGCCGAACGCGGCGAGCTTGTTCCCCGGGCCCACGTGGTTGTAGACCACGTCGAGGAAGACACCAAGCCCCCGCTCATGACAAGCGGACACGAACCGCTTCAGCGCATCCGGGCCGCCGTAAGGCTCGTGCACGGCCCACAGCCCGATCCCGTCGTAGCCCCAGCCACGCTCGCCAGGGAAAGCAGCGACCGGCATCAGCTCGACAACGGTGATGCCCAGCGACAAGAGGTGGTCAAGCCGGCCGATGGCGGCGTCCAGCGTCCCCTCCGGCGTGAACGTGCCCACGTGCAGTTCGTAGATCACCGCGCCGGGGAGCGGTACCCCGCGCCATATGTCGTCGGTCCAGGCGAACGCACCGTGATCGTAGGTCTGGCTGGCGCCGTCAGGACCGCGCGGCTGGCGGGGCGAACGCGGGTCGGCGAGGGGCTCGCCGCCGTCCACGCGGAACGTGTAGTCGGTCCCCGCGGGCGCGGGCGCCTCCGCCGTCCACCATCCCTGCCGGCCGTCCGCCGCGGACATCGGGACCAACTGGCCCGCCACCTCGACGTCGACCCGCCGGGCATCCGGCGCCCACACGCTGAAGGCTGAATGTTTTTCACCCTGCCCTCGACCTTGCTGCGCTGACATACCGGAATCGTCAGGATTAAAAATATTCACTGGTCAACTCAGTCCTCCGGTCAGTCCTCCGGAACGAGCAGCGCGACAGGCAGACGACCCGTCAGTTCGGACAGCGGGACGGCCGGCCCTTGGTGCACAGTGCCGGTCAGCATGTCGGCCCAGGCCGCGCCGGGCAACGTCAGCATCGTGTCCTGCCAGCCGCCCCGGCTGCGCAAGCCGACGGGCAGCCGGGTCGCGACCGTGACCGCCTGCCCGCCACGTCGGAAGGCGACGACGTGCCCGGCCGCTGGCCCCGAGGCCGGCAGCGGCTCGTAGTCCCTGGTAAACCACTCGGGACGAGCCCGCCGCAGCCGCAGCGCTCTGGAGGTGACCAGCAACTTGGCCCTCCTGAAAAAGTCCGGGACCGCGGCGGCGAGATCGCCGGCAGGCGCCGTCGCGACCGCGTCGGTGAAGGCGTCGAGGTCAATGAGGTCGCCGCGGATTCGTGCGATGCTGACGTCCCGCCGGTTATCTGGATCAACCAGCGATAGCGCGGCCTCCTCGCACCCTTGGTAGACATCGGGTACCCCCGGCATGGTGAGCTGGATAAGCTTCGCGCCGAGCGAGTTGACCGCCGCGTCGCCCGCGATCCCCGCGACGAAGCTCGCGATGGACTCCGCCAGCTCACGGTCGTGCAGCGCGCGGTCAGCCAGGCCGAGTACGGCCGCCTCGTACCCCTGGTTGGGCGAGACCCACGAGGTCTGCTGCTTGGCCTCGCGGATCGCCTTGGTCAGGTATACGGCGAGCCGCTCGCCGCTGATCGGCCACGCCCCAACGATGGTCTGCCACAGCAGGTACTCGGTGTCCGGGTCGACGACCGCCGCGACCGCGCCATTCGGCCGGCCTCCGGCCCCTGCCCGCCCGCCCCGCAGTGACACCGCCCGCTCGTGCCAGCGCGTGACCTGCCCGCCCCACTCTTGCGGTATCTCGGAAAGCACCGCCAGCCGGGCCCTGACGTCCTCCTGCCGCTTGGTGTCGTGGGTGGACAGCGTGGTCATCGTGGTCGGCCAGTCGGCTGCCAGGCGGCGCGCTGTCGTGTGGAACTCCCTGGGTGAGGCGCCAAACCGGTCAGCGTCGCACCCGACTTCGTTCAGCGAGACGAGCCGGGACCACCGGTAGCACGCCGTGTCCTCGACACCTTTGGCCTGCACCGGCCCGGTCGTCTGCTGGAACCGCACCGCGAACTCGCCAACCCGCCCGGCCGCGCCGCTCACCGGACGGTGCAAGCCGAGCGCCGCGGCGCCGAGGTCCGTCGCCAAGCCGCGCAGCCGCCGCGGCAGCCGGCGCCGCGCGGTCTCGACCGCCTCCTTGATCGCTGCCTCGGCGGCCGCCGTCGGGAACTCTCCGGGGTGCACGTACGCGCGGTAGACGGGAAAAGCGGCAAGCACCTCGGTCAGCACCATCCGCGCGTCGTCCGGAGGCGCTACCGAGGAGAGAGTGCAGAGCAGGCGGGTCAGCCGGGCGACCTCCGCGCCCAGCGACCCGCTGGCGACCTCCCGCTTGGCCCGCACGGCGACCTCGGCGAACCGCCTGGCCGGGTAGTCATCGCCCGCGGCCTGGCAGAACCGCGCGTACTGCGCGCTGAGCGCATCGCCGCCCGCGGGATCGAGGAACAACCCGTCGACCACCCGCAGCGCGTCGTACCCGGTTGTTCCCGCGCACACCCAGTCGCTGGGCAGCGCCTCGTCCGGCGCGAGGATCTTCTCCACCACGACCCACGCCCCTTTGGTCGCCGCGCTGAGCCGGTGCAGGTAGCCGCGCGGGTCGGCGAGCCCGTCGGGATGATCCACGCGCAGCCCGTCGACCAGGCCCTCGGCGACAAGCCCGACGATGAGCTCGTGCGTAGCGTTGAACACAGCCGGGTCTTCGACCCGGATCGCGATCAGCGTGGCGATGTCAAAGAACCGCCGCCAGTTGAGCTCGGCGGCGGCGTCTTGCCACCAGGTGAGCCGGTAGTGCTGCGACTCAAGCAGGCCGCGCATCGGCAGCCGCGCCGTCCCAGGCCACAGCGGCAGGCAGTGGTCGAAGTACCTGAGCACCGGCTCGCCG
>Ga0157369_10009845_pt1 | contig 10922 bp, 7 predicted proteins | sample C25metaG_FD_113461 | JGI IMG/M metagenome (GOLD analysis project Ga0157369, IMG submission 113461) | Corn rhizosphere microbial communities from Kellogg Biological Station, Michigan, USA - C2-5 metaG | ecosystem: Host-associated > Plants > Roots > Rhizosphere > Soil | place: USA: Michigan... | reverse complement strand
CCTGAGTCGTAAAGTTGGACCCGCCGCCCGTCCCCCTCAATGAGAGCATTGAGAACACACCGCAAACGTAGAGAGTTCCGAAAAATCCAAAACTTGCCGTCCACAGACGCCAGTCATTCAAACTGAAAGGCGTCTTTTGATCCGAAAACGGCATGTCGGTAAGCGATAAAGGGGTGCCCGGAACTGTTTCCGGCATTGCGGGCTGTGTGTTTGCGTTCACTGGACTCTCACCGCCCATGACTGTTCTCAGGATGGTATCAGCGCTCCTTCAGTAGTTTGTCCCCAGCCGGGATGTATCCGTCCCAATGGGTACGCTTGTTGGGACGAGTGTACTGCACGCGTCGTCGGTCCCGTAAGGCATGGTTCTGCTTGGAGGTGGAACTACTGCGTTGGACGAGAGGCAAAATGTCCTCACGGTGATTCTTTTTTCGGGAATTTGACAAGCACGTCTGCGGAAATTCATTTTCCCGTCAACACAACACTTGTATGATCGTGTACGGTTCTCTGCACTTGAGGTTGCAAATTGTGACCTCAAGTTTTGGCCACGGCGGTCGCCGTTATTTACCGCTCGCGTTTACTGAACATGGCGCAGTGATGGCGGCCAATGTTTTAAATTCTGCAAGGGCTATCAAGATGAGTATCTTCGTGGTTCGGGCATTTGTGCGAATGCGTGAAATGTTCGCCGCCAATCAACAGTTCTTATCAAAACTATCCGAACTTGAGCAGCGTATTGAGAGTCACGATGCAGGAATCCAAGACCTGTTCGATATTATTCGGCAACTCACCGCTCACTTCCTGCCAGGCACAATCGCATCGGATTCGAACTTCCCGATGGTGGCGGGAAACGTCGCACGAAGTTGCATGGATTAGTCTGTCCGACGCCCCGCTAAGCAGAGAAAAAGCGAAAGCCGACTGACAATATTGTGGAATCCCGTCACCGCATTCGGGATTGCGGCAGGTTGCCAACCTTCTCTTCAAGTTCTGCCCAAAGTTCGTAGAGCGCATCAAGGTCCTTTTGCGCCTGCTCCATTTCGGAGTGGGCCGCCAGCAGCTTCGGGCCGTCACTTGCAATCAAGGGATTTTCGAACACAGCGCGCTTGCTTCGCACCAAGCGCTCGCCGGCGGCAATATTTTCCTCAATGGATGCGTACTGCCGGGCGTCTTTGTAAGAGAGCTTTTTTTTGAGGGTGGATCCTGATGCAGATGATGCGGAATGGACGGGCGGCTCTGCGTGAGACTTACGCTCGCCTTGCCACGACTCCCATTGCGAGTAGTCGGCGAAGGTTTCCGCATTGCCCTGGCCGTCGAGGCCTAACACAATGTTGGACACACGATCGAGCATGTAGCGATCATGAGTGACCAACACCAGTGAACCGCGAAATTCCAGCAAGCTTTCTTCAAGGATCTCCAGTGTCTGGATATCGAGGTCGTTAGTCGGTTCGTCCAGTAGCAGAATGTCGGCTGGCTGTAGCATCAGTTGGGCGATAAGTACGCGGGCGCGTTCGCCGCCGGAAAGCCGCTCAACCGGTTGATTGAGTTGCTCGCCGGTGAAGAGGAATTTCGCGGCCCACGATGCAACGTGAATCACGCGATCCTGATAGACAACCGAGTCTCCATCAGGAGCGAGAGCCCGGCGTAATGTCATATTTGTATCGAGCTGGCGGCTTTGGTCGAAATACACAATTCGCAGCCAGTCGGCGCGGCAAATTTCTCCGCTGGTCGGCGTCCATTCTCCCCGCAACAGTCGCAGCAGGCTGGTTTTACCGCTACCGTTCGGCCCCACTAATCCCACCCGCATGCCCGCCGTAATAATGAAGTTGAGCCGCTCAAAGAGTTTGCGGTCTGCGATTTCGCAAGTGACATTTTGCAGTTCGATCAGGCGCTTGGTCTTGCGATCGGTCGCCGAAAAATCAATTTGTGCGCTCCCGCTGCGCGTCCTGGCATTCAAATCGGCAAGTTCGACCATCAGTTCTCCGGCTTTATCAATGCGCGCCTTTGACTTGCGGGTCCGCGCTTTCGCCCCTCTTCTCAGCCATTCGATTTCAGAGTGAACGAGATTTTCGAGGGCCTCCTGGCGCTTCGATTGTGCATGAAGGAACTCTTCCTTTTTCTCCAGGAAAGCGCTGTAATTTCCGCGGACCCGGAGCAGGCCGTCGTGATAAGCGCGGCTCAATTCGGCCATCTCCGTTGCTACATTTTCAAGAAAATATCTGTCGTGGCTCACCACTACGCATGCGAAGGATGATTCCTCCAACAGCTTTTCGAGCCACTCGATTCCGGCAAGGTCCAGATGATTGGTGGGCTCATCGAGCAGCAAAACATCTGGCGCCTTCACCAAAGCTTCGACAATCGCAAGACGCTTCTGCCAGCCTCCGGACAGCGCACCAGCTTCCAGATCAAGATTCTGGAATCCGGCTCGGCCCAGCGTCTCCGAAAAGTGCGCGCCATGCTCCGAATCAACATTTGATGAACTCTTGAGCGCTCTCTCGATCACTGCCCTAACGCTTTCACCCATTTGGAAGTGCGAATCTTGTTCCACGTAGCTCAATCGCAGCCGCTTGCGGATGGCCACGTTTCCGCCATCAGGCTCGTCGGTTCCCCCGAGAATTCGCATCAGCGTAGACTTTCCCGAACCATTCGGCCCAATCAACCCAATGCGGCTTCCTTCAAAGACGGTGAACGATACGTCCTGAAAGAGCGGCTTGGCTCCGAAGGCCTTCGATATTTTTTGTGCGTTGATTATCGGCGGCAAAGTTAAATGCTCCTATTGCTTGGTTGTGAACTGAATGGCGAGCGCGCTCGACGGACCAAGCCAGGGTAAAGGTTGGCCTCAGTCGACTTTAAACAAGTTCAACTTCGATCTTCTTCGCCGCCGGGTCGAGCCTGATGATGCGAAACTTGCGAATCTGTCCCGACTGTATTTCTTGCGGCTTCGAGGATTCGGCAACCGCTCCGCTCTTCCACCGGGCCGCCAGCATCGAACTCAGAGAGGCCACGTCGGTGCCCGTTCCTGAGGCATCGGATAAATCTTCTTTCTTCGGCCGCGAAAGTTTGCACGCGGCGCGGATTCCTTCTCCCAGCTCCACCTGCGCTCCGCCACCCGAAACTTCTACCACCCGGCCACTGACCTCGTCTCCCGGCTTGTGCTCGATCACGTATTCGTCGATGCTGGTGGGAACAAGTTGCTTCATTCCCAACTTCAGCCTTCGCTTTTCAGCGTCAAGTTCGAGCACCAGTGCTTTCACTGACTGCCCGACTTTCAGCACATCCTGCGGATGATTAATACGTTTCTCTGCGCTAATGTCGCTAACGTGGACCATGCCCTCAATGCCGTCGGCAAGCTGCACGAAGGCGCCAAATTTAGTGAGGCTCACAACTGGACCCTCGACCTCCGAACCCACTGGAAATTTTTGTGCCGCGTCAGCCCATGGATCGCCCAGGGCCTGCTTCAGTCCCAGAGACATGCGCTGTTCAGCCGCATTCACGCCAAGAATGACGGCGTCAACCGTTTCGCCAGGCTTAACCAGATCGCTCGGCTTGCGAACTTTCTTGACCCACGACATTTCGGAAACGTGAATCAGCCCTTCAACTCCCGCTTCGAGCTCCACGAATGCCCCAAAGTCCATTACGCGCGTAATGGTGCCGCGCACCCTTTCGCCAACGCGGTATTTGCTCGCAATTGAATCCCAGGGATGCGGCTGAAGCTGCTTCATTCCGACAGAAACTCGCCGTTTCTCCGGATCGATTTTCAGGACTTTCACTTCGAGTTGCTGCCCGACCGACAGCACGTCGGCCGGCTTATTGATTCGGCCCCAGGAAATATCGCTTACGTGAAGCAGCGCGTCCGCACCGCCTACGTCGACGAATGCTCCATAATCAGTGAGAGTCCGGACCGTACCGCTTACCGTAGCGCCCTCTTTTAATTCAGAGTAGCGCCGGTCCTTAACGGTTTGTTCTTCCTCTTCGGCCACAACTCGCCGATCAACCACCACGTCCTCATCTGCTGCATCGAGCTTGATAATGCGGCAGCGGATCTCCTGTTCGACCAATTTCTCCAGTTCCGCCGCATCCCGCACTCCGCTGCGCGATGCCGGCATAAACGCGCGCACGCCGACGTCGACACTCAGCCCGCCCTTCACCACGCCGGTAACTGTTCCCACAATCGTGGATTTGGCAGCGAATGCTCGTTCTAGCGCCGCCCAGTCAGTTGGACGCGCCGCCTTACTTCGCGTCAGAAGATAATAGCCTTCCGGATCGCGACCTTTAATTGTGACCTGCAGCTTGTCGCCGGCTTTCACGGATTCCTGATCGCTGGGAAATTCGGACAGTGGCAATACGCCTTCTGTCTTGAACCCCAGGTCAATGAATACCGAGTCGGACGACACCGACACCACCGTACCCTCGCGCAATCCTTCCGCGCTTTTGGAAGTATGGCTGCGTTCAAATTGCGAAAGGATCGTACCAAACGACTCGCCCGCTTCGGCCTTAACGGGTGGTTCTGTGGTGTTTAATTTAGACATGTGGAATACAGCCTGGATGGCGTGATGGTTCAAGGATAACATCGAAAAACAGGTTGGAGAAATCGCGGAATTCGCAGATAGGATTGGGTCGAAATGGAAGAGCGGCCCTGAGAGCGGTACAAAGGTCCGCCTCGGGAACCACCCTTCCATCGTCACCGACCCATTCTGAAACTATTGATGGGTGCAGCCATGGAATTTATTTGAGTATTCCAGCTGTATTTTGTAATTCTGGCCACCCACGATAAATACAGGATCGAGGAACTGGCCGTTAGCATTGCCGGTCGGTTCACAGACATCCCCAATTTCCGCCCCCTGTTCGATCAATGAAACATCCGACCACCAGGCGTTCCCGTCGGGATCGGTGATGGTTTCAAAGGTTTCATGCGAGAGCACAGATGCGGTGGAGTCAACCAGTTCGCCATTGGGTGTGGGCGTTGCGACCTGGCATCCAGGGACATTCTGATAAGGCTCAACCGTAAACATGATATGGCCAATATCATTGAACATTACACTTCCGTGATACGCGCAGAAGGCAAAAGAAGCGGGGTTGTCCGGTGAATAGCAGATGGAGGTCAGGTCGAAGCAGGTATCGATACCTTTGGGCAGAAACAGGTGAACGATATTGCCATAGCCGCTGGGCACTGACAGCTTGACGGCGGCGGCGTGCACAATCGAAAGAATGTCATTCAACCCAAGCACGTTGGTTTGCAGAGCCTCGTTTACCGAAACCGTTCCGCCAACGGGATAGCGAAAATTTGCCGTGTTGCCGACATACTGATCAGTGAGGTGAATGAACGCACTATCGTTCAAACGCCTAAGGAACGCGCCGGGGCTTCCCCAGCAAGCGCCGGGTCCAGCCGGGCAATCAAAAAACACCAGATTGTGCTCGGCGGAAGTGACCACCGGGCCGCCGTGATACACCAGGTCGGCGGGGAAGAATCCGGGCTGCGGCAGAGCAGCCTTGGAAACCAGTGTCTTGTTGCTGAAAGCGCTGGGCGGGAGTTTTTTAGCAGCTGCGGTTGCAGCCGGAAGAATTCGGTACCAGGTACTGGTCACGGAAGTAGCAGCAGCCACGTCGGATCCGGCAATTCGGGTTTGCGCCGGCAGGTCGGATTGCGCATAAGCGGCTGCGGTGAAGGCAACTAAACAAAACAAGGTGAGCTGAGACTTACATAGGGACATAGGTACGGACATAGGAACTTCTCCTGGATTGAGTGGCTTTACAAATCGAAAAGCACGCCAAATGAAGTCGGGTTGCGGGTGTCTGGAGCTGCTTCGTTCCTGAATTTAAGGTGAGCTGCAGAAAAAGGGCAATACCGAAGAAACCGTAGTGCGACTAAGGATGCTATCGATCGCGGTTTCGACCCAGTCAGGTGAAGGGCGCGCGCAAAGCGAATTCAACTCGATAATTCAGTTCCGAGATTGGGCGCAGGGCGACGATTACGCAATCTTGACAGGCTCTCGGCCCTCCGCGATACCAATCTTTTCCCTGATTGTTTCGTATTCCGCTTCGGTAACTACCATGCGCGAAATCAGTTCAAGCTTACTGCGGTAGGGACGGTTCTCAATCAGCCGCTCGGTCGACTCCGGAGTGAGATTCAGTTTTGTGAGTTGGTCCAGTGTCGAATCGTTAAGATCGATCAGATGAGAAGATGCCAACTCCTCAGGCGAAAGGTCCTGATAATCGAGGTCCTCGGCAGTCAAAACAATTTCAGCAACCTGATTGCGGCGGCGTGCGCGACCAAGCCACAGCCATCCAATTACACCTATGCCAATCCCGCCCAGAAGAAAACCTGTTCGCTTCATCATTGATTGGTCACTCTCGAGGAATTGGATGTGTGCCTCAGCAAACCCAGATGCTCGACGGAAAAGAAAATCCAAAGCAGGATGCAGGTGTCTTAGTTCATGCAAGGCCGCGCGCCAAATCTAAGGCACTGAATTCACGTAACAGGGCCCATTCGTCGGCTGGGAGGGCGGCGTCGGCGGGTTCAGATTCGGCGAGTTGTTGAAATCGAAGAAATAACTGATGTCAGGCTGGGCAGCATCACGGGCTGTGAGTGTCTGCAGACTGTAGCGTTTCTCAATAAAACGCAGGATGGCAGTTGTATCCATGGGAGTGTGATCTACGTAATGCTTCTTGGAAAATGGCGAGATCACGATGTTAGGCAATCTGAATCCGGTATAAGTGAAATCGCACATCGGGCCTGGTGTAGTAGTGCAGGTATCATTTGGCCCGAGAACCGGTGGAATGCCATCCGGCGAGGGCATTGGAACTGGGGGCTCATGATCGTAAGGGCCCCCTGCTTCGTCATAGCTCAAGAAAAAGATCGATTCCTTCCAATTGTCACTGGCCATGAGCGCGTCAATGATGGTCTTTACATACGCCGCGCCCTTCTGAATGCTGATGCCCACGCCCGGATGCTCGTCCAATCCATCGTGCGAATCGCGGTCAATGAATGCAACTTCGGGAAGGGTGCCGTTTTTTGCATCGGTGAAATACTGGGACATGGGAACGATATTTGTGCCGACGTACCTGGAAAATGCCGGGAATGACTTAAGTGAACTGCCATTGGGATAATCGGGAACGTAGTTCTTCCAGGTGATACCAGCCTCCTGCAGCTCATCGAAAATCGTTGGCACATTTATCTGGGTGAGCGGCTTATTCACAACCCCATGGGAGGTCGCGGCCATGGCATACATGCGGTTGGCCGGGGTGTTGGTCATGATGGGAGAAAACCAATGGTCTGACATGGCAAATTGAGTAGCCATGAAGTAGTAATAGGGCAGATCACCATCGTCGTAGTAACCCATTACGCGTTGGCCATTGATGTCGAAGCCTGGGGGAACACTGTTGCGAGAATCGCCGCCGGCTGAATTGGCAAAACCGTCCATAAGTGGTGTTGCAGTGGTGGGGGCGAAATGGTTCCAGTCGTTATGGCTCTCGTTCCAGTAGGAGCTCATTTCCTCCATGCACTGGGAGTTCATGTGCAAAGGAGCGAAAGTAGTCGAATGATCATAGCTGAGCTGCGAAGCGTTGGCGGGCGTCACGTCGACGTCGGCGCTGAAACCCTTGTTCTGGCGGTAGGCATTTAACTGCCCGAAATACTGGTCAAAGCTGCGGTTCTCCTGCAGCATATAAATGATGTGTTTAACGGCGGTCATATCGGCGGGCGGCGGAGGCGGGGGGGGAGGATCCTGTTGCTGGTTTCCACTGGACACCATTCCGCAGCCGGTCAATGCCACGCTTACGGCTAAAGTCAGAAAAGTGAGTACCTTAGACATACGCCAACTTCGATGAATTCAGCAGCTCGGGTGTTGTCTCAGGGAAAAGCTGTAGGACCTAGAAAACTCAGACGGCGCGCGGGTTAGAGCTATTACAAAGCGAGGGAAATGACGATCCGTAGGGAATTTGAGAGTAGAATACGGGCCGGGTCTGTTATCCGTGGGCATTATCCATATGCAGCCAGTCAAGTGCGTTCGCAAACTGCGTTGGTTGCCGGTACTGGCCGCAGGGCTGACCGTCCTGCCGGGAATATTTTTTAGCAAGGTAGCGAGTGTCGCAGCTTCTCCACAAGACACCCCCTCGCCGCAGTCAACTTCCTCCGCCTCCGTTGCTTCCACAACCTCAAACGCTCCTGAAATGACCTCCCACGACGCTGCGGCCAACTTCAAAGTCAATGTCAGGCTGGTGGAAGTTCATGTGGTGGTGCGCGATTTACAAGGCAAAGCAATTGGCACCCTGCAAAAAGAAGACTTCCAGTTGTTTGATGACAAAAAGCCACAAGTCATTACGAAGTTCAGCGTTCAAAAGCCCGGACTCCAGATTGCGCACGAGGAGCAGACCTCCCGTCCGCTGAATTCGACGGCGACACAAACCGCTGCGGCGCCTCGGGCGGATCTGGGGGAACGCTACATAGCCTACGTTTTCGATGATGTTCACATGCAATTTGGCGATCTCGCGCAAGCACGGGTGGCGGCAGAAAAAAATCTCCAGACGTTGCGGCCCACTGACCGAGCCGCGATCTTCAATATTTCAGGTCAGAACAATCTCGACTTCACTGACGATCAAGCGAAGCTGCGGGACGCGATGGATCGCATTATTCCGCGTCCGTTAATTGGCAATCGCGTAATCGATTGTCCGAAGATGACGTATTACATGGCGGATTTAATTCAAAATCAGAATGATCCGCAAGCGCTGGCCGCAGTAACGGCTGACGTGCTGGATTGTCAATTTAATAACGATTCCAAAATGCAGAATATGGCCCAGAACCTGGCGCAAGAAGCCGCAGCCCAGGGAGTGTCCGCCGGGGACGCGGAAACTCACCTGACGCTGACTTCCCTGAAAGACGTGGTTCGCCGGGTATCGGAAGCGCCGGGCGAACGATGCGTGGTACTGGTCTCCCCAGGTTTCATCACCCCGCAGCAGGAATACGATGTCGATAATTTAATCGACCGGGCGATGCGCGCCAACATAACCATCAGCGCTCTGGATGCTCGTGGCCTGTACACGGTCATGCCAGGAGGCGACATTACCGAGAGAGTGTCACGAAATGCGCAAGTCGCCGGCATAGAGGGGTTGTATCAGATGACGAGCGCCTCCGCCGAAGAGAATGTGATGGCTGAACTGGCAGACGCGACTGGCGGAGTTTTTTTTCACAACAACAATGATCTGGCGGAAGGGTTTCGCAGGGTCGCCTCAACCCCGGAGTACTACTACGTGCTGGCATTTTCGCCGCAGAACCTGAAGCTGAATGGCCGTTTTCACAAGTTGAAAGTTACTCTGAAACCAACGGATAAGTATTCGATCCAAGCCCGGCGCGGTTACTTTGCGCCCAAACAGCCGAACGGACCGGAGCAAGAGGCAAAACAGGAAATTGAAGATGCGCTCTTCTCGCAGGAGGAGTTGCACGATTTGCCGATCGATCTGCACACCCAGTTCTTCAAGCCCAGCGACAACGAAGCCAAACTGACGGTGCTGGCGCATGTTGACGTGAAGCAGCTGCATTTTCGGAAAGCTGACGGGCGAAATACCAGCAATTTGACAATTGCTTCGGGGATTTTTGATCGCAATGGGAACTTTGTTGTAGGCAACGAGAAGGTTTTGCAAATGCGATTGAAAGACGAAACCCTGGCCAAAATGGACCCCGGCTTGAGTGTGAAAAGTAATTTTGACGTGAAACCGGGCAGCTATCTGGTGCGATTGGTGGTGCGTGATACCGAGGGCCAGATCGCGGCTGAAAACGGCGCCATTCAAATTCCGTGAACTAGAGGTGCTCTATGAAAAATCGTGGGTTGTTGATCTGGATTGCCGCGATCTGCGTTGGCTGCGGCGTGACCATGTGGCTCGCCGATAGTTCCAGGGCGGTGCACGCGCAGGAGATGGCGCCAACCCAAGCGCCATCCGCCCAGCAGCCCGCGGGGACAAATGAACCGCCCGCGTCACAAGCAACCGTCTTCAAGGCACAAACCATATTGGTGCTGGTGGATTCGATTGTCACCGACAAAAAGGGAAACTACATTCGCGACCTCGCACAAAAGAACTTTCGCGTGTGGGAAGACAACAAGGAGCAGGAAGTAAAAAGTTTCAGCTATGAATCAGGGAACGCGTCGCCGAATAACCCGATGAAGCGTTACCTGGTGCTGTTCTTTGATAATTCGACGATGGAGTTTGGCGACCAGGCGGCGGCGCGCCAAGCCGCGACGAAATTTATCGATGACAATGCCGGTCCCAACCGGCAGATGGCGATCGTGGATTTTGGCGGCACGCTGCGTATCACGCAAAATTTCACGGCCGACGCCGAGCGGTTGAAGAAGGTAGTAGCGGGAACGAAGTTTGCCACCGTCTCGCCAAACGGAGAAGTCGCTTCATTGGGCGCACCGCCAATTATGACCGCTGAGGGCGATTTTGGGGCGCGCAGCATGTTGTGGGCGGTTCGCGATCTTGCAAAAAATCTGGCGTCCGTACCGGGCCGAAAAAGCCTGGTGCTGCTCACCGCGGGCTTTCCGCTGACGCAGGAAAGGCAATCGGAGTTGAGCGCTGTTATTGACGCCTGCAACAAGGCGAACGTGGCCGTGTATCCCATTGATGTGCGTGGGTTAGTTGCTCCCACAGTGGGTGGTCGAGTTCCGGCCGCGCAGTTGCTCAGCCCCGTGATGCCGCAGCCAGCTCACTTAGTAACAGCAACCTTCAATACTGGATCTACTCCCCATCTGATCTTTGTGCAACATGCTGGCGGCGGAGCTGGCGGCGGACACAGCGGTGGAGGCGGCGGCACGGGTGGTGGAGGACACGGAGGAGGCGGCGGTGCCGGTGGTGGGCATGGCGGCGGAACTGGCGGCGGCGGCGGACACGGTGGAACCGGCGGCCACGGTGGAACCGGCGGCCACGGTGGAACTGGCGGG
>Ga0157369_10009842_pt1 | contig 10925 bp, 6 predicted proteins | sample C25metaG_FD_113461 | JGI IMG/M metagenome (GOLD analysis project Ga0157369, IMG submission 113461) | Corn rhizosphere microbial communities from Kellogg Biological Station, Michigan, USA - C2-5 metaG | ecosystem: Host-associated > Plants > Roots > Rhizosphere > Soil | place: USA: Michigan... | reverse complement strand
TACCGGGCATATGGGTATGTGGGAAGCAACTCAAAAAGTAAATACCGCCATACTTGAATTTATAAAGAGCATTATTTCAAATGGATGAAAAAATTAACAACAGTCTTTATTCTTCTTTTGTTTGCCAGGTATGGCTTTGCAGGACATATTGCCGGTGGTGAAATGTATTATAAATATATCGGACCCGGAACCTCACCCAACAGCAGTCAATATCAGGTTACTTTAAGGTTATTCAGGGAATGCCACCCTGTGGGCACTGCCGCGCCGTTGCCGGGTGACGTGTATATCGGAATATTTAGAAATACTGGTCCCGCCACTTTAATGACAACGGTGGACGTGCAGCAATCATCTAACACGTTCATTTCGTTAAAACAAGTGCTTAGCTGCATTATTAATCCACCTGAAATATGTTACCAGGTAGCTACGTACTCTTTTACACAAGAACTGGCAGATGATTCGCTTGGTTATATATTATCATATCAAACCTGTTGCCGCTCAAACAGTATTTTGAATGTTCAGTTTTTTGATATTCCGGGCGGGCAAGGACCCGGCGAAGGAGCAACATACAGTTGTGCAATTCCGGGAACGAAAATTTTAGACACAGCACATAACTCAAGTGCGGTATTTAATATCAAAGACACTGTATTAATATGCAAGAGCAAAAACATTGATCTTGATTTTAGTGCTACTGATCCGGACGGCGACTCTCTTACTTACTCATTTTGTTCTGCATACAACAGAGGTATAGCAACTGATTCAAGAAATGTAACTCCCTCCGCTCCTCCTTATACAGATGTTACTTATAAATCCGGTTATTCAGGTTTTCAACCAATGGGTAGCGATATAGTAATTGATCCTGCTACAGGTCATATAACCGGAATGGCACCTACTGTCGGTGCTTATGTAATAAATGTTTGCGTTGCTGAATGGCGAAACGGAAATATAATAAGTGTTCACCGGAAAGATTTTATGGTGCGTGTAGGGGATTGTGATTTTGCTGCCGCGGAACTAAAACCGAGTTACCTGACCTGTGACGGCTTTACACTTAATTTCGAAAACGAATCAACTTCATCCGGCATCCATTCTTATTACTGGGAATTTGGTGATACATCTTCCACAAATATTTCTACTGATCCAACGCCAACACACACGTATGCTGATTCAGGAACTTACAATGTAAAACTGGTTATAAACAGAGGTGAGGAATGCACAGATTCTACGGTTACGAAAGCATTGGTTTACCCCGGCTTTTTTCCTGATTTTAAAGTGAGCGGAAGTTGTGTTTTGAATCCTTATCAATTCACTGATCTCACCACATCAAAGTATGGTGTTGTTAATAGCTGGCATTGGGACTTTGGCGATCCCTCTGTTACTTCTGATACGTCCACAATACAAAACCCTGCTTATAAATATCCTTCAAAAGACAGTGTGCTTATTCAATTGATCGTAACCAACAGTAAGGGGTGCATTGACACAGTTGCAAAAGCAATAAACATAAGCGACAGACCCACTATTACTTTACCTTTTCATGATACGCTTATCTGTAATATAGATACATTGCAATTGCATTCAACAGCAGGAACAGCTTCAGCAATTTATAGCTGGTCACCTTCTTACAATATCAGCAATGTTAATACCTCCAATCCGTTTGTTTCACCAAAAACAACAACAACGTATGCCGTAACTGTTAATGACAAAGGTTGCACCAATACCGATTCCGTTAGAGTAAATGTTATATCAAAGGTGGAATTGTTTGCGGGCAATGACACAGCGATTTGTCAAACTGATACAATACAACTGCTTCCTGTTACCAATGCTTTATATTTTACATGGACGCCATCAACTTCCCTGAGTGATGCGAAAGCAAAAAATCCATTTACTGCGCCACTTTCTAACACTCAATACAAGGTGGTAGGCTCAGTGGGTAAATGCAGCGCTTCAGATGTAATTAATATTGTTGTTTCTCCTTATCCGCTTGTGAATGCCGGAACAGATGCAAGTATTTGTTTCGGTCAAACAACAACATTGAATGCTTCAACCAACGCACCAAATTTTGCATGGTCGCCAATCAGCAGTTTAATGAATGCAAACACGCTTACACCAATTGCGGGGCCGGGCGCTACAACTTCATACATATTAACTGCTGTCAATAATGCCGGCTGTCTAAAGCCTGTATATGATACGATAACTGTAAACGTAATTCCACCTGTACCTGCGTTTGCAGGGCATGATACACTTGTTGTTGCAAATCAACCGTTGCAATTGAATGCAACCGGCGGAACTATTTATTCATGGACACCGGCAACAGGCATGGATAATCCAAACATCGCAAATCCTGTTGTTACACTTGACGCGCATTATGACAGTGTAACATATAAAGTAAAGGTTTCAACTCCGGAAGGATGTTATGCATATGATGATATTAAAGTAATCGTATTTAAAACGCAGCCTGATATATTTGTACCTACCGGCTTCACGCCAAATCATGATGCTTTGAATGATATTCTAAAACCAACGCTTGTAGGCATAAAACAATTCAATTACCTCAAAATATTTGACCGCTGGGGAGTGATGGTTTTCAGCACTACACAACAAGGACAGGGATGGGATGGAACTTATGCAGGCATACAGCAGTCAAGCGGAACATATGTGTTTATGGCCCAAGGCATCGATTATACAGGAAAGTTAATCACCAAAAAAGGAACGGTCGTGTTGATAAGGTAACAGCATTTCAGTTGCGAATTTTTCAATTAAACATCACACGCTATTTTCTTTCACGATAATTTTGTTGGAACAGGCTTTAGAATAAGCACTGGACTTCCGTTGCGTCGCACACTTTCTCTGAAGTAATTCTTTTCAGCAAGCGAAGTAGATGTTAATACAAAAAAAATTCTTATTTAAAATAAATCTGGATTACCATAAGAGAGTTTTGATTAAATCACAGAGAACACAAAGTTCATTTCACAGAGGACAGAGTACAGTGAAATCCGTGACTTAATCTGTGTTATCTGCGGTTAATAATCTTCTTTAATAATTAGCCTGATTGAATTTTATTAAAATCAATCAGATCAATCACGTTAAAATCCTGGTTCAGACAATCCATCAAATCATTCAAAATCCACATTCACATCTTACATTTGCGCCCAAATTAAAAGTCAACATGAGCAACAGAACATTTACGATGATCAAACCTGATGCAACAAGTAAAGGTCATTCAGGTGCGATATTAGACATGATATTAACAGCAGGATTTTCTATCAAAGCAATGAAATGGACAAGACTTACCAAAGAACAAGCAGGTGAATTTTATGCCATTCATAAAGCAAGACCATTTTATGGAGAGCTTGTTGAATTCATGAGTAGCGGACCAATTATCGCAGCGATTCTTGAAAAAGAAAACGCAGTTGCTGATTTCCGAAAACTGATTGGCGCTACCGATCCTGCAAAAGCTGATGAAGGAACCGTAAGAAAATTATACGCATCTTCTGTTGGTGAAAATGCAGTGCATGGCAGTGACAGCGATGAAAATGCAATTATAGAAAGTGATTTCTTCTTCTCGAAGCTGGAGAGATTTTAGAAGAAGGTGGAAGGTATAAGGTAGCCGCACATCCTACCCTACTACACCTTCTACCTTATACCGTTCAGCGCCTGATTGTCCTGCTCGCCATTAGGGATTTTATTTTCAAGTGGCCGTATGTTGTAACCTTTTTGTTTCAAGAGATTCAGCAATCCATCTTTTCCGCCGAGATGCCCCGCTCCTACTGCAATTAATATTGATTTATCTTTTGTAATGTCAGGAAATTTTTCTACCCAATTTTTATTACGATCATTGATCATCACATCCTGTATCTGTGAAGTTGTTCCACCTTCCGTTTTTAAACTGAACTCAAGCAATTTATCAAGGTCTTGTTCTTTATACAATTCGATCATTTCATCAGTTTCTGTTTCCGTGTTTTGCACGCTGTCGATACTATACAACAATTCTTTTGCTTGTGAAGAGTAAGGAATTTTATCAAGCACCGAAGCCTGGAAAGCAGCAGTTTCAAGTCCTTTTATTTCTTTATGATATTGATGTGCAAACTTCATAATATTTAATTCAATTCCATCAGCGGATTGACAAGGAAGTATTGCCTGGTACACCAATGCAGAAACAAGCATCGGTTGCATTTTATTCAGCATCTGTAATTCCATTCCCATTCCATGATGATCAAAAAATCTTTTTATGCGTTCATATTCTTCGCTGCTGTAAAGATCAGTAAGCGAGGTATCATTTTTCATAGCGCCTTCTTTCAATCCGTTCAACAATTCACTTATATCATCCATGTCAATTTCAAAATAAATTTCATCCGCATTCTTCACTATCTTTTGAAGGTTATCACTTAATCCTGCATCACTTGCACAAAGCAAATGCATCGTGCCATAAACATAAACAGGTTTTGCAAGATGATTACCCGTTACTTCCCACAAAAGACTTTTATTATTCATCGCAGTAGTGAATTGGCTTTTTGATTCGCATGAAATAATTCCGGTCAGGGTCAGCAACAATGAAGTGTATTTAAAAATTTTACTTCTCATAAAATCAAACCTAAAGTTTATTTTAAAGCAACAAATAAGCCAATACAAATTTAACTTTTAAAATTTTTTATTCGTGCAGAAGTTAAGAAATGTGAAAAGGATCGAAACAGGATAAAGGTTGATAAAATTGCTATTTCTGAATTTTATTTAATCGAAAATTTACAGTAAGAAGAAAATATCTTGACAACGCGCTTGTTTTTATATTCTGTATAAAATTGTCGCCGTATATCTGCGTTACATTCACTGTTTTATTAAGCAGATTAAATGCTTTTAGCGTAAGCCATACATTTTTTTCAGGATTTAAATATTCGGTAATGTTCACGTTCAGTATGTGCAGCGAACTATTGAAGTTTGTTGAATTTACAGTTGATATCCTGTAATCATCATCAATGTTTATTTCGGTATTTTTTCCGGGTTTTACTGTGATGACCGGATTAATGCCTGCATAATACAAGGCATTATCAAGCGCTGATTGCAAAGAATATTTATTATTCTGTTTAGTCATACTGACATCTGCATGAAAATTAAGCCATTGACGTGTGTCGTAAGTTATTCCCAGGGTAATGCTCGTATAATTATTGAAATGCGCATTTTTTTCTCCATTCAATAAATTATTAATTCTAAATCCACCATCACTAAAATTTATATTCCATTTTACTTTGTCATCTCCAATGTACAGAGGCTCAAAATAAGAGAACCATATATTCCAGTTGCGAGCGCCATTCGTATTCACAGGCGTAACAATTTGTTTTCCCGTTGAATTATCATAATAAACACTCGTACCTATATTATTTGAAATGCCTGAAATACTTGCGCTGGAATTAATGCCTCTTTCTTTTTTATTGTTGTAATATTTGAAATTATATTTAAGCAAATGAACCACCGCATACTTTAACCCCGCGTTTCCTAATCTTACATACATTGAATTTGTATTATCAATCACGGGTTGCAGTTGGTAAGGCTGAGGCGACTGTATGAATGAACTATAATAAATATTTAAGCGTTTCCCTTTTCCTGCAGAATAAAAACTCAGGTTAGGTAGAAATCCTCTGAAACTTTGTTGAGATATTATGTCTTTTTCCAACGAATGACTTTCTGTAACTGATTGTTTCCACCGCATACCTGCACCAAAACCAATTTTTTTTGAAGTATAATTATAATTTATCGCAACCGCATTGCTGTTGGTATTGTTTGTAAAATGATAGCTAAACGAATCATTGAACAAATTGTACTGCTCACTTTGTTCATTGAAGTCATACACTTCTTCCGGCATATTGTTTTTATCAGAATTATAAATATAACTCAGGTTAAGCATTTGATGAGATGTAAGCGGCTCACTATAGCTTATGGTTGTACCCATATTTACATTTCTGTTGTCATTAAGCTGCAGTTGTTTTAACTGCGACGATGTATCTGCATGGAAAAAGAAATTGTTGAAATTATTATAAAGAGCAACTGTGCCGTTATTTAAAAAATTTGAAAAGTGTATAAAAAGATTTCTTCCCGAATTACTTAATCGCCGGTTATAACTTATTTGTCCGTTTATTGAAGATATTTTCGACAACCCGTTATTTTCGTTAATGCCTTCGCTTATTTTATATGTATCAAATGTTGTAGTGCTAAAATCGGAAACAAAATGGTAATTATTGTTGATGTAGTTTACCGATTCATTAACCCGAAGAACGGAAAAACTATCAGGTTTATACTCGAAATACAAGCCACTATAAATGTTCTTTGAAAGATTGTTGTTTTTATTATCGGCAACATAATTAGTAGCAGAATCAGGAAGAAAAATTTGCCTGTTGAGTATTTGTTGCACGATGTTTTTATTTTCATTATAAGCTGTCCATGCACTGAAATCAAAATTGTTCCTGATCTTGTTTGCATAACTGATCTTTACCTGCCTGTTTTCAGCATTGCTGAAGTTGTTGTTATTCGTACTGCTTCCATCATAACTGCCGGTGTTATTCAATCCGGCTATTGCAGAAAGTTTTTGATCATCATTAAAAAGGTTGGCATTCGCTTTCGCTTCATAACGATTGCTTGCACCATAACCAATATAATCTTTTCCGAAGACTCCTTTTTTACTATTCTTCTTTAATGTGATATTGATAATTCTTTCAAAGGAGCCATCATCTACCTTTGTTTCTAATGCCTGGTCGCTTTTCTTATCAATGATCTCTATTTTATCGATCACATCAGCAGGGAAATTTTGTGTAACTGCTTTTAGATCGTTGCCAAAAAATGGTTTTCCATCTACATATATTTGAGTAACCACTTCTCCCATTGCTTTTATAGTTCCATTTTTATTTACTTCAACGCCCGGTATTTTTTTAAAAATGTCTTCAACCGTTGCATTCTTTTCAGTTTTAAATGCAGAAGCAACAAATTCTATTGTATCAGTCTTTATTATAACAACCGGTTTTTTTGCCGTTACTACCACCGATTGAAGTTCCTGGTAAAGTGGTTGCATGAAAATAGTATCACAGAAATTTTTATTTTTTGAAACAGAAACATTTCTGGTTGTGCCTGAATAACCAATTGCATCTGCTTTCAATATATAAGTACCGGCAAAAATATTTTTGAATGAAAAATTGCCTGTGCTATCTGTCAATCTAAATGCTATAGGCTGTAAATTTTTATCGAGCAATTGAATGTTTGCCTGTGCGATTGCATTTGAGTCAGATGAAAAAATTTTACCACTTATTTTTTCTTTTTGTGCGTGTGCAACAAAACTTATCGCAAGAAATAAGATGAAAAGCAGGTTTATTTGGGTTGAACTCTTCATTGGTATTGGAACAATCTAAGCAAAACTAAATGTTCGTGTGACGATCAATACATTGCACAGGTTTTTTTAATGGCTTTTGAATTGGGTTTTAATCACTCAAGAGGGTAACTATATTTCACTCCCGTTTTGATTTACGCAACCTCACACAAAAAATACTTTTACCTTTACAAAAAATACCAAAACACTCGCCGGGAAATTTCAACTGAATATTTTTTACACACCGACAGGCACTCGCTCCTCATCGAAAAGTTTCAAAAATTTAAAAACAAAATTTATGAAAGAATTCATGCTGCTTATTCGCAATGAAAGCGATAGCAAATCTGGTTTTTCATCAGAAAAAAATCAGGAGTTTTTAAAGTCATGCGAGCACTACATTGATAACCTTATGAAACAAGGCAAATTAAAATCAGCACAACCATTGGTGCGGGAAGGGAAAATGATTTCGGGTTCCAAAGGCTTATGGAAAGAAACAACGTTCACTGAATCAAAAGAAGTGATCGTTGGTTATTATCATATTCTTGCAAATGATCTTGAAGATGCAATTGAAATTGCAAAAGGCAATCCTGAATTTGAGTACACATCCACCGCCCGTATTGAAGTACGTCCAATCAAAATGAAAGAAGAAACAACAGGTTTTGTTTATCCTGAAAAGCATGCGGTTTCATAAAAGTCAGGTGATTATTTTTTTGATTATAAAACACAAGCCGGAATAAAATATCCCGGCCTGTGCGTGGTTTTCATTTGTCAGCTTAAAGTTTCTTTCTCCTTTTTCTTCGAGGGATCAATTATATTAATGCCAATGTTTTCCTGCACTTCCTCTTCTTCTTCTGTTTCTACAGCGACAGGCATTCCCTCGGCTTCAGCAAGACGAGTTTTTGTAAGTTCATTACCCAGCATCTGCAATTCGCGAACACCATTGAAAACTTTGCTCCATGCGGCTTCCGCTTTCTCTCTGTATTTAGGTCCCCATGGATCTACAGGAACCGGTCCATTCGGACCTAATACCCACAAAGGTCCATCTGCAAGACTGCCAATTAAGAAGTTCACCAGCATTTCATTGAATTCCCACGGCAACTTCAACCTCCAAACATTTACCGGATAAGGAGCTGAGGAAATACCATTCGCCACAACATAAATTTCCGCATCACCCAACTCAATATTATAGGGAACATGAAATGTTGTTGATTGAATTGATGTACCTGTTGCAACTCCCATTGTACTATGATCAAAAGTGCGGCAATAAAATATGTGACCTGTTGTTTTATTTCTTATGCGTATCAAAGGATAATTTGTTGCAGAAGCAGCATCATCACCGTAGCCAACAGCTTGTGATAAACCATTTATTTGTTGTCCCTGCAAAGTGTAAGTGCCACCTGCACGCAGATAAGAAGCAACGGAAGTGATATGTGGTCTCCATGCATCTTCAATATATGAGCAATAACTGTAAGCATAAATTTCATTGCTTGCAGATGCATACAAAATATTTCCGGTTGGTGTAAGCATCATACGTCCCTGGTATGGTTCCTTTGAATTGTTTGGCGGATCTGCAACGCGATAGATAGATGTGCCATCGAATTCAAAGAAGTATGTTGGCGTGAGATAATCAAGTCTTACTCCATCAACAGGGCCGCCACTTATTAATACTCTTCCGTTCGTCATTAAACATGAAGGAGAATCTTTACAGCCAATTGTTTGACCATTTACTTGCGGAATATCGGGACCTGTAGTCCATGACCCCGGATCAGTTGGATTTACAGGCGGCGTATAGATCGCAGTTTTTCCTGTCGCGCCAATAAACAAAGCCCTTCCATCATTCAATGCAATTGCTGCACCGATTTCACTTGAAGCAATTTCGATAAGATTCACAGGAGTAGTTCCCGCACTTACCCAGGTGTTTGTTGATGGAATATATTTTTCTGCCTGCTGCATACTGTTGCAACGAACTGTAAGCACAGAGCCATCTGCGAGCAGTACCCAACTTTCTTCTGATGAACTTGTTCCTTTGTTCGGACCTGCTGTCCATGTGTTTGTTAACGGATCAAAAATTGCGGTGCGAGTATCATCTAAGTTGCCCATCAATATTCTTCCATCAGCAAGCACACAACATGCGGCATCTCCTACCCTGCCCCATCCTGCGGGTGCTGATATCGAAGTCCATGTATCGCGTACCGGATCATAAATTTCGGTTGCATTTGTTTCAGAACCTGCATTAGAATATTCGCCGCCTGAAACCAGCACTCTTCCATCAGCAAGCACCGCTGATGCGTAATATAATCTTGTTGAGTTCATGGGTGCAACATCAAGCCAGGTCCCGTTTATATAACTTCCGTTCATATCGGGCACCAATCTTTTCCATGTTACTCCACCAGAATTTTGACACATAACAGAACCATCAGTTAATAACAACATGGTGCTTGCATTAATGCCGGGGTTGTTGGCAAGTTTCACCCAATGACCGGGCAACCATAAGCAGATGTACTTTAAAAAATCAATCCATTTAATCGTGTATTGAATGCGGTTAAAAACTGTATCTATTACTCTATTCAATTCGTTAACAGAATATTCAGGCAAGTGTCTTTGCAATTCCTCAACGATGCGTGGTTTATGCTCGGCCAGTTGCTTCGCATGGAAATATTCACTGATCGTGTTTTCCAAATGAGCAGCCAGCGACATACGGGTTTCATGTGTTTTCATAAACAATTTTTTTTGTGATTAATTTATTATTGAGAAAAATGTGATTTCATAGAATCAGTAATTGAATGATTGGTAAAAATATCTCTAAGGTGCAAGTTGAAAAAGGTGATTTCTCACATCAGAAGTATGGACTTTTCACAGCAAAAAATTAATTTTTATAACTTCTGCAATCATTATTTATAAGAATTTTTTGTGCCGGTCATTTGAACAAATATTAAGCTTTTGTTGCGTCGCACTCTTGTACGTTCTGTAATTCTGTTGACCAAAAACCTGTGAGGTTTTCAAAACCTCACAGGTTTATTTGCAAATGGTTTAATCAGCAACATGTATTTAACAGAAGGACGGATAACCGATTTTAAATTAAGCAGCGAGTCAAATTGTAGCAAGGATATTTCCAATCATTATTTGGTGATATAAATATAAGTACGATTTCAGGCAAACACATCACTCAAAATGAAAAATAATTGTAAACATTTTTGTCGTTATTATTTTGATGTGAATGATCTTTAAAATTTAAATTCCAGGTGGGAACATTTAGCAACTCAATGTTTAAAGCGGTTTTCAGATGTTATAAAGAAGGTTTTGAAGTATGATTATTTATTGACAAGGCAAGATTTACATTCTCATTGCGACCATTTCGTCGGCGTTCTATCCCAACGATGCTTTTTCAATTTCTCCAGCAAATCCTTTTGTAAACCTTTTCCATCTGAGGTGGCAACGTTTGATTCAACATGTTTCACCTTTCGCATACCGGGAATAATTGTACCAACATCAGGATTTGATAAAATAAATCTCAGTGCCATTTCGGGCATAGTCATTTCTTTTGGTATCAATGACTTTAACGCATTTGCATGATCAACACTTGTTT
>Ga0157369_10009839_pt1 | contig 10927 bp, 8 predicted proteins | sample C25metaG_FD_113461 | JGI IMG/M metagenome (GOLD analysis project Ga0157369, IMG submission 113461) | Corn rhizosphere microbial communities from Kellogg Biological Station, Michigan, USA - C2-5 metaG | ecosystem: Host-associated > Plants > Roots > Rhizosphere > Soil | place: USA: Michigan... | reverse complement strand
TCCAGCTCATCGCTACGGCTATCTCTGCACTTTCGGATGCACGTGCCGCCGCACGCGTGCCTCCTGTGAAGGAATGTGGCAAGAGAGGCGGTCTGCCTGGCCGACGGCAGCGTTCATCCATGCGGTGTTCATCCATGCGGTGTTCAGCCATGCAGGGCCAGGCCAATCGTGAATGCCAGGCCGAACGCCAATTGCAGTCGCCCGGTCTGCCCCAGCGTCGCGATCAGCGCCGGGCCGGCCGCGCCGCCGCGCACCGCCCTGGCCGGCGCGAGCGCCAGCGGCAGCGCCGCCAGCATGAGCAGCGCGAACGGCCGGGCCGGCGCGATGGCCAGCGCCACCGCGAACGGCAGCAGCAGGAACGCCAGGTACACCACGCGGCTGCGGGCGTCGCCGATGCGGACCGCCAGCGTGCGCTTGCCCACATCGACGTCGGACCCGATGTCGCGCAGGTTGTTGACCATCAGCAGCGCGCACGACAGCAGGCCCGCCGGGATGGCCGCGAGTAGCCCCAGCCAGCTCAGCGACTCCATCTGAACGTATGCGGTGCCGGCCACGGCAGCCACGCCGAAGAACACGAACACCGAGACCTCGCCGAATCCCCGGTACCCGTACGGGTGCTTTCCCCCGGTGTAGAACCAGGCGGCGAGCACGCACGCGGCGCCGCCCACGGCCAGCCACCAGGAGGTGACGGCGGCGAGCACCAGCCCGGCCGCGCAGGCGAGACCGAAGCAGCCGAACGCGGCCAGCTTCACCTGCCTCGGTGGCGCCAGCCCCCAGCCGACCAGCCGCACCGGGCCGACTCGCTTTCCGACGGCGTCGGTGCCGCGGACGCCGTCGCTGTAGTCATTGGCGAAGTTCACCCCGACCTGCAGTGCCAGCGCGACCAGAAGCGCCAGGACGGCCCGCCAGGCCGAGAACTTGCCATAGCCGATCGCGACACCCGTGCCGATCATGACCGGGACGACGGCAGCTGGAAGGGTCCGCGGCCGGGTCCCGGCCAGCCACTCACGCGCATTCGCCACCCGGAAATCTTACGCGGGCGCGGGACTGAGCCTCGTATGGAGGCGGACTACGGGCACCTCGACGCCCATGTCCAGGTTCATCTGGCTGCCATCGGGCGCCCAGCCCGCCGCCGTGAGGAAGGCCACCCGCTCGGTGTCGCCCGCGAGCACCCACGTGGAGACCGTCTGGAAGCCGTCCTCGGACAGCGTGTCGGCGGCGGAGTGCAGCAGTCGCTCCGCGTGCCCGTCATCAGCCCCCGGCTGGACGTGCAGCTCGTAGAGCTCCGCGTCGGTCCCCGGCCATCGGTCCGCATCGGTGGCCGGGCCGACCGAGGCGAACCCGGCCGGCTCGCTGATGGCCCCGGCGACGTACGCGACCAGCACCTTGTGGCGGCTCGTCGGAGGGCTGACGATGGCTTCCGCCCAGCGCTCGCCAAACCCCGCCACCGAGGCGTCGTCCGACAGCGCCTCTACCACTTCTTCGGGAATCATCTCGCCGATGGTTGCCCGCCAGCTCGCCACCTGGATGCTAGCCAGCCTGGCCGCGTCCGCCGCCCGCGCGGCCCGCACGAAGCCGGCCGCGCCCGGCCGCGCGTCGCTTCCCGGAGCGCTTCCTGACGCGTCCATGCTCCCGGGCACGCTCGTCACCCGCCGTTCGCCAGCAGCGACACGTCCCGCGCCGCGCCCGTCGACGCGGACGTCGCCAGCGCGGCGTACACCTGCAGGGCGGGGCTGACCGCACGCTCGCGATCGGCCGGCCGGTAGGATCCCAGCGCCGCTAGCAGCGCCTCGCGCCGCGAAGCCAGCTCCGCCTCCGGCACGTCGAGCCGCAACTCCCGCCGCGGGATGTCGATCACGACCGCGTCACCATCGGCGGCTAGGGCGATGGCCCCGCCGCCGGCCGCCTCGGGGGAGACGTGCCCGATGGACAGCCCCGAGGTCCCGCCGGAGAATCGCCCGTCGGTGACCAGCGCGCACGCCTTGCCTAGGCCCTTGCCCTTCAGGAACGACGTCGGGTACAGCATCTCCTGCATGCCGGGCCCGCCGCGCGGCCCCTCGTACCGGATCACGACCACGTCCCCGGCGACCACCGCGCCGTTGAGGATGCCCTCGACGGCCGCCTCCTGGGACTCGAATACCTTCGCCGGCCCGGTGAACCGCAGCGCCTCCTCCGGCACGCCCGCCGTCTTCACGACCGCGCCCTCCGGGGCGAGGTTGCCGAACAGCACCGCCAGCCCGCCATCGGCGGAGTAAGCGTGGGCGACGTCCCGGATGCACCCCGACGCCGCGTCGAGGTCCAGGGAATCCCAGCGGGCCGACTGCGAGTACGCCTTCACCGTCCGGACGCCGCCGGGGGCCGCGTGGTACAGCTCCACCGCCTCATCCGAGGCCGAGCCCGACCGCAGGTCCCACTCGGACAGCGGCATCCCGTGCACCGAGTGCACCGACTGGTTGAGCAGCCCGCCCCGGTCCAGCTCGCCGAGGATCGTGTGGATGCCGCCCGCCCGGTGCACGTCCTCGACGTGGTAGGCCTGGCTGTTGGGGGCGACCTTGCACAGGCACGGCACCCGCCGCGACAGCTCGTCGATCTCCTTCAGGCCGAAGTCCACGCCGCCCTCATGCGCGGCGGCCAGCAGGTGCAGGATCGTGTTGGTCGATCCGCCCATGGCGATGTCCAGCGCCATGGCGTTCTCGAACGCGTCCCGCGAGGCCACCGCGCGGGGGAGCACCGAGGCGTCGTCATCCTCGTAGTACCGCCTGGTGATCTGCGCGATGAGCGCGCCGGCCTTCTCGAACAGCCGCCGCCGGGCGGTGTGCGTCGCCAGCGTCGTCCCGTTGCCCGGCAGCGCCAGCCCGATCGCCTCGGTGAGGCAGTTCATGGAATTGGCGGTGAACATGCCCGAGCACGACCCGCAGGTCGGGCAGGCCGCTTCCTCCAGCGCGTCCAGGTCGGCATCGGACACCGACGGGTCGGCCGAGGCGACCATGGTGTCGATCAGGTCGAGCTTGCGGCCGCTGAATGCCCCGGAGACGCTCGCCAGCGCCTTGCCGGCCTCCATCGGCCCGCCGGACACGAACACCGTCGGGATGTTCAGCCGCATCGCGGCGATGAGCATGCCCGGCGTGATCTTGTCGCAGTTGGAGATGCAGATCAGCGCGTCCGCGCAGTGGGCGTTGACCATGTACTCGACGGAGTCGGCGATCAGCTCGCGGCTGGGCAGCGAGTACAGCATGCCGCCGTGCCCCATCGCGATGCCGTCGTCGACCGCGATCGTGTTGAACTCGCGGGGCACCGCCCCGGCCGCCCGGATCGCCTCCGCGACCACGGTGCCTACTTCCCGCAGGTGCACGTGGCCGGGCACGAACTCGGTGAAGCTGTTGGCGACCGCGATGATCGGCTTGCCGATCTCCGCGGACGTGACGCCGGTCGCGCGCAGCAGCGCGCGCGCCCCCACCATGTTCCTGCCGTGCGTTACCGTACGGGACCTTAGGGCTGGCATTTTCTGGCTCCTCGGAAAGGCGCTGTGCCTGAGGAAACCCAGCTTATACCTGGGTCACGCCCTAAGGTCCCGGTGGCGATTACCCTACGGCGGCGGCCTCCTGGGTGGCGCCGGCCACCGGCAAGACCGCCTCGGCGGCCTCGAAGTACCGCGCGATCTCGTCTCGCGACAGCTTGCGGACCTCGCGGACCTTGGACCGCTTCTTGAGGTACTGCTTGAGCCGGTCGCCGTTGAATACGTCGACCTCGCGGATGACGGCGATATCCCACGGGATGTGCGGGCCGTAGATCGCCAGCGCCGGCCGCACCACGACCTCCTTGCCGACCCGGGCCGACAGCAGCTCGCCCGCCTTTTGCGCCTCCCAGCGGGCATGCTCAAGCCGCGGCTTCTTGCTCTCCGGCCCGAGCCACAGCTGCTTGCCGTTGCGGGTCCGGATCGGCAGCTTCTTGTTCCACTTCTCGGAGTCGATCGCGTAGACGCCCGTTGGGCCGACCACGAGATGGTCGATCATCTCCTCGCTGTCCGGAATCGGCCGCGCGTGCAGCGCCAGGTACCCCGCGCGCTCCATCCGCGCCAGCTTGCGCTGGGTGATCCGCTGCGCCTTGTCCAGCTTGGTCCCCGGCGCGATCGCGGCCATCGACCGGGACCGCCAGATCGCGTGCGCGATCCCGGCGATGATCGCCAGCGTCAGCCCGACGATCCAGTTCCCGAGGATCCCGAAGACGATCCCGACGACGACCATGATGACGACACGCTCTCGCCAGAACTTCATCCGCGCGTCGGTGAGGAACCCCAGGGCTCGCTGCCGCCCGGGCTGGCCTCCGCCAGCCGGCGCCGCCCCGGTCCTCTCGCCTGGTATCGCACCCAACGGGCGCGTGGTCTCTGCCGCGCTCTCCCCTCCCACCGGGCGCGGGGCAGACGCGATCCGCGGGTTGAGCTGCGGCCGCGCGGGCGGCGCTGGCGGCCCCGGCGCCGGCCCCGGGGCCTCGTCCTGGCCGCCGTCCGCGGCGGTGTTGTCGGGGGCACTGTCGTGGGAAGCGCTGTCGTCGTGGGAAGCGCTGTCGTCGAGGGAAGCACTGTCGAGCAGTTCGTCGATCCCGGCGGGCAGCGGGTCGAGTACCGCGGTTGTCTCGTGGGGTCCAGCGTGGTCGGCCGCGCTGGCCGTGCCCGGCTCAGCGGCGGCGCGCCCGGTCGTCTCGGTGGATTCGGGCGCCTCGGGGTAGCTGACTACCCGCTTGAGGTCTGCCTCTTGGTGGTGCGCGGTGCCCGCCGAGATCTCGGGGTTCTCGTGGGAGAACCCGGCGGTGTCGCTGTGCATCGGCTGCTCGCCACCTGTTTCTGTGCTCTGGGGGGAGGGCTGTGGCTCGCTGCCCGCAACCGCCCGGCGCGCGCCGCTGATGCCCACGTTGCGCCCGGTGCCCGGGGCAGGATCAGCGCCTGGTGACGCTGATGACCTGGTAAACTTATTGCGGCGCCAAGCCATCCTTCTCACCGCCTCAGCGTACCGATTTGGCGGAGTGCCTTGCAGCGCTCCGTAGTCAATTTGCCCTGTCCGGTGCATCTTTAAAGCTGGACATCTGACGTAAATACCCTTGTTAGCCGCAAGATTTGCGCCCGATGGCTTAATTGCCGCCTGTTATATAGATCGCCATAGAAACGCCCTTCCGTTTGCAACTGTCCATGCATCTTGCGCGCGGATTGCGCGCGCGCAGCGGCGCCCCGACAGCAGCAGAGCACCCACCCGCCACCTGCGGTTTCATGCCAGCTATCCTGGCGAGCATGCGGTTCGGGGAGTCACCGGAACGCGTGCCCGGCATGACGTCAGCCGGGGATATCCGGATGTCCGTGGCGGCCTGGACCGCGGCCGGCCTGCTCGGCTACGGGATCTTGCTGCGGGTCTCCTACGGGGGGCGGATCGATTCCGACGGCGCCAACAGCGCCCTCCAGGCCTGGGACCTCATCCATGGCCACGTGCTCCTGCACGGCTGGCTCTTGGGCGACGCGACGTTCTACGCCTTCGAGCTGCCGGTCAATGGCGTGGCCGAGCTGCTGCTCGGGCTGGGACCGCAGGCCGCGCATGTCGCGTCGGCAGCGGCTTACTTCATCGTCGTGGCGCTGGCGGTAGCGCTGGCCGTGTCTGACAGCTGGGGGGCGGCCCGGGTCGCGCGCAGCGCGGTGACCGTCACCGTCCTTACCGTGCCGCTGCTCACCATGCTGACGGTGTCGGCGCTCGTTGAGGAGCCAGATCACGCCGGCACCGCCGCGTTCCTGCTGGCGGCCGCCCTGCTGATCGACCGCTGCCGGGGCAGGTGGTTCACCGCGCCGCTGGTCTGCCTGCTCCTGTGCGCGGGCGAGCTGAGCGACGCCACCGTCCTTTATGTGGGCGTCCCGGCGGTCGTGCTGGCCTGCCTGTACCGGATGCTCGCCGCGCGCCAGCTGCGCTCGGCCGACGCCGCGGTCGCGGTGGCGGCCATTGCCTCGGTGCTGGTCGCACCCGCGATCCGCGGGCTGGAGGTGCACCTGGGCGGCTACCTGATGGTGGCCCCGAATACCGAGATCGCGCCGCTGTCTCAGTGGCCGGGGCACGTGCCGGCCGTGTGGCTGGTGATCAGGTACCTGTTCGCGGCGGTGCCCCGGCCGGACACCACGCTCGTGGTTGGCGGCGCGCTGGGCATGCTATGCCTGGCCGTCGCGGTGGCCGGACTGACGCGGGTGGCGTGGACCTGGCAGCGGGCGAGTGCGGCCGAGCAGGTGCTCGCGCTCATCATCGTCGCTAACATCGGGGCGTTCCTCGCCGGGCGGCCCACGCCGTCTGGCGCGCACGAGATCGCGGTGGTGCTGCCGTGTGCCGCGGTGCTGGCGGCTCGCCTGGTGCCAGCCGAGATCGGCGGACGGCTGCGCGGGTACGCCGCTGTCGCGGTGACGGTGCTGCTAGCGCTGGTCCCGCTGTCTGCCGCCGCGTCCCGGCCGAACGCTGCCCCGGCGCTCGGCCCGGCCCCCGGCGACAGCGAATCCGGGCCGACGAGGCCGCTGACCGCCTGGCTGCGGGCACATGGCTACACCTACGGGCTGTCCTCCTACTGGAGCTCCTCGGTCGTCACGCTTGAATCCGGCGGCGACGTCAACGTCCGGGCCATCACGCTGGTGCCGGACGGGGCCGCCCCAGGGGCACATTGGCAGGTCCGGGCACCTGCCTGGGAGGCGAACGCCCTGTGGTACGACCCCGCGCTTCACGACGCCACGTTCGTGGCCGCCTTCCGGACTGGCAGGTACCGGGCGGCAACCTACGAGCGGGCATTCGGCAAGCCGGCGGCCATCTACCCGGTGGGCAGCACCTGGCTGGTCCTGGACTACAAGGCGAACCTGCTCACCCGGCTCCTGCCGAGGATGCCAATGGGCAAGGGGCCGAAGAGCTAGCTTAGCTAGCCCGGCGAGCCTCGACGTAGATGCTGCCGCCGGAGTGGCGGGCGACCTCGATGACGGACGCGGCGAGCGCCACGGGCATGGCGACCACGCCCGCAGCCAGGGCATACAGCCGGAAAGCGGGTCCTTGCGCAGCCTGGCGCGCGTCGGGGCGGCGGATCGCGTCGTACAGGTCAGGATGGCCGGGGAACCGCGTGACCAGGCCGTGCAGCCACCCGAAGAGCACCTGGCCGCCGCGTGAGTAGCTGACCCGCTCGACCTTCAGGCCCAGCGACTCCACCACCGAGACGAGTGCCTCCGGGGTGATGTGCACGAGGTGGCGCGGCACGTCAAGGTGGAGCCACCGGTCGCCGAACACCCGCGCCTGCACGCTGGCGGCGTTGGGCACCGCGATGACGAGGACGCCGCCGGGGGCGAGCAGCGTCGCGGCGTGCCTGAGCGCCTGGACGGGCTGGCGCAGGTGCTCCAGGGAGTGCCAGAAGATGATCGACGACCACTGGCCGTCGATGTCCTCCAGCCGGGCGGCGCGCACGTCCGGGTGATTCGCGGCGGCGTACGGGTCGACGCCGAGCGCCTGCCGGCCAAGCTTCTTGAACGCTCGCGCCAGGTTCCCGTCGCCGGCGCCGACGTCCAGGACCGGGCCGGGCGGGAGGGCGCGGTTCAGCTTGGTGGCGAGCGTGGCCCGCATGCGCCGCAGGATCGTGTCCCCGAGGCCGGAGAACCGCCCCTCGGCGGGCCGGTACCAGTCTCCGTAGGCCGCGCTGAGCTGGGCGTCGCTCGGCCACGGGGACGTGGTCGCGACGCCGCACTGGGCGCACTGGGTCCGGCCGGTGAGTCGCTCGTCGGGATCGCCGAACTCGTGTCCGCACCACGCGCAATGGCTGGCGGCAGGTGCCTGGACGCGGGAGTATGCCAGGGTCGGGCTTATCGCCGTCACGTGATCACCCTTCAGGACTTCTGCGACAACACCACGATGATGAGTCCCGACACCACCACGACCGATCCCGCCCAGGTCAGCAGGTTGGTACGTTCATGCAGCAGGACGGCGCTCAAGGTGAGGATGAGCAGGTAGCTCAGCGCGTTGAACGGGTAGGCGACGCTCAGCGGCACCTTGGCCAAGGTCGCCAGCCACGCCACCGCGGAGATCGCGAAGATCGCCAGGCCGCCGATGATCAGCGGCGAGGTGGCGGCCGCGATGATCAGGGACCCGCCGCTCGCGTGCGCGCGCGCCGTCGCGACCTGCATGCCGTGCTTGAGCAGGAGCTGGCCGGAGGCCGCCGACAGCACGGCGAAGAGCAGCAACCCGAAGCTCGTGATGGTCAAGCGCTGCCTCCTTTCCGTTGCGGGCGGCGGATCGGCCACGTTCGTGGACTTAGCCATCCGTCATTACCTCATACCGGGTCGGCCTGGTAACCGCTGGGTCCAGGCTACGCTGAGCCGGCCGCCGACTCCGGCACGGTTACCTCATCAGCCGCCGGCGCGTTGTCGCGTTCCGGCCGGCCGGGCATGTCCTTCGGGTTGAAGTCGAGGTACTGGCAACGGCGCAGGCCGCGGCGGTGCAGCCAGTAGTCGGCGCTCGTCCCCAGCACGCCGAAGCCGTACTTGACGCTCCGGCGCAGGTTGATGGACGACGCCTCCTCCATGTAACGCGTCGGACAGGACACCTCGCCGATCCGTGCCCCGGCGGTGATTGCCTGGGCAATGATCTGGTTGTCAAATACGAAGTCGTCTGAGTTGCGCTCGAAGGGCAGCGCGGAGAGCAGCTCGCTGCTGAAGGCCCGCAGGCCGGTGTGATACTCCGACAGCTTCTGGCCGAGCAGGATGTTCTCGGTGAGCGTGAGGAACCGGTTGGAAACGTACTTGTAGGCCGGCATGCCCCGGGCGATCGAATTCTGCGCGAGGATGCGCGACCCGAGCACCATGTCGTACTCGCCGTACGCGATCATCGACGCCATCGCGGGCACGAGCCGCGGGGAGTACTGGTAATCCGGGTGCACCATGACGATGATGTCAGCGCCAAGCTCCAGGGCGCGGCGGTAGCAGGTCTTCTGATTGCCGCCGTAGCCCTTGTTGACCTCGTGCCGGATCGTGTCCAGGCCAAGCTTGCGCGCGAGCGGCACCGTCTGGTCGGTGCTGGCGTCGTCGACGAGCACGATGTCGTCAATGACGCTCCGGTCAAGCTCCGACACCGTCCGCGCGAGGGTTACCTCGGCGTTGTAGGCGGGCATGATGACGGCCACGCGGTTCGCGTTAATCACGCGGGCAGTATACGGACGTGGTACTGGGCAAATGCTCTGATCCGCGCTTCCGCTGCAAACTTTCGCTATCACGTTTCGAGAGCGGGAGCCAGCGGGGGCGCGGCCGGGGTAAGGCGGCCGGATAAAACGGCAACGAGGTCGGGGCCGCGCGAGGATAGACTTCCCGCATGCGTTGGTCTACCATGCACATCCCTACGCTTCGCGAGGACCCCGCGGACGCGGGCGCGCCCAGCCACCGGCTCCTGCTGCGGGCCGGGTACATCCGGCAACTCATGGCAGGGCACTACTCGCTGCTGCCGCTTGCCGTCCGGGTTCGGCTGAAGGTCATCCAGGTCATCCGCGAGGAGATGAACCGGATCGGCGCCCAGGAAGTCCTGATGCCGACCGTGCACCCGGCCGAGGTATGGCAGCGCAGCGGCCGCCTGGAGGTGATGGGCGAGGAGATGTTCCGGCTGCGCGACCGCAAGGGCGCTGAGCTGGTGCTGGTGATGACGGCCGAGGAGGTCGTCACGACCCTCGCCAATGAGCTGACGTCCTACCGTGAGCTACCGCAGACGTGGTACCAGATCCAGACCAAGTACCGCGATGAGCCCCGCCCCAAGGCGGGCCTGATGCGCGTGCGCGAGTTCACGATGAAGGACTCCTATAGCTTCGACCTTGACGCTGATGGCCTCGACAAGTCGTTCGACGCGCACTACCGGGCCTACACGAAGATCTTCGAGCGGCTTGGCATCCCGGCCATCCCGGTCGTGGCCTCGAGCGGTGCGATGGGCGGATCAGGCTCGACCGAGTTCATGTGCCCGTCGGAGATCGGCGAGGACGACATCGTGTACTCCCGCGAGTGCGGGTACGCCGCTAACCGGGAGAAGGCCACGTCCCGGCTTGCCCAGGTAGACCCGGCGACCGACGCCGCGCTGGCCAAGGACGCCCCGGAGCGGTTCGACACGCCCGGCGTGCGGACGATCGAGGACCTGGCGCAGCGCTTCGACGCGCCTGGCGAGCGGCAGATCAAGACGCTCGTCTACGTGCTCGACGGCACGCTCACGCTGGTTCTCGTGCGCGGTGACCACGGGCTGGAGGAGCAGAAGCTCGCCGACGCCACCGGCGCGGTGGCCATCCGCCCGGCTGCCGCAGAAGAGATCGTCGCCGCCCTCGGCGCGGCGCCCGGCTCGCTCGGCGCCGTCGGCGTCACCGAGATCCCCGTCATCGCCGACGAGGCGCTGCGCGGCCGCTCAGGCATGGTGACCGGCGCCAACGCCGATGAGGTTCACCTCCGGGGCGTCGACGTGTCCCGCGACATCGCGGTGGGCCGCTGGGCCGACCTGCGCACCGTGCTGGCGGGCGAGGCGTGCGTCCAGTGCGGCAGCCCGCTTGAGGTCTTCAAGGGCATCGAGGTCGGGCACATCTTCAAGCTCGGCTACAAGTACACCGACGCGCTGGACGTGACCGTCTCCGGCCCCGACGGCAAGCCGGTCAAGCCGATCATGGGCTGCTACGGCATCGGCGTCGAGCGCGCGATGGCCGCCGTGGTCGAGGTGCGCCACGACGCTAAGGGAATCATCTGGCCGGCCGCGGTCGCCCCGTTCGACGCCGTGGTGGTGGTCGCGCAGCAAAACGACCCGGCGGTAGCGGAAGCCGGCGAGCAGGCCTACCGGCGGCTGCTTGACGCGGGCGTCGACGTGATCATCGACGACCGGACGGCCCGGGCGGGCGAGAAGTTCAGCGACGCCGAGCTGGTCGGGAT
>Ga0157369_10009835_pt1 | contig 10929 bp, 11 predicted proteins | sample C25metaG_FD_113461 | JGI IMG/M metagenome (GOLD analysis project Ga0157369, IMG submission 113461) | Corn rhizosphere microbial communities from Kellogg Biological Station, Michigan, USA - C2-5 metaG | ecosystem: Host-associated > Plants > Roots > Rhizosphere > Soil | place: USA: Michigan... | reverse complement strand
CTTCAGGTTGCCCGCCCGATGCGGATCCCCCCCCGGTGCGCAGAAATGTCCTACCCTTGATATCTTCCACCGCGGTGTCTTCAACCCAGACTTTCATATAGTTGGGCTCGGTAAAACCGAGTTCCCACCATGAAGATTTTGGGTCGCTCTTTTCTGACAGCGGGTCGGCATTACAACCAGCCACAAAAAGCGTACACAGCAGTGCTGCAAATCACTTCATTACCAAAGCGTCCAGTCGGGTACGTGTGGGTGCTTTACTCGGATTGCATCTTCCGTGGGGGCGTTGATGTAAACAGCTCTGATGCCACTCCCATCTCTCCTGCCAAGCGGATGGTTCCAGTTGGCGGATGTGTGAATGTACTTGAGTTTGAGCATTTGCTCCTCCTCTGGCGTGGTGCTGTAGTCGCCAGAGACAAAACGGTCGCATATGGATTGGAGTTCCGCTGGAACGGAATAGTCTGGAGTCTCGGGAATGTCTTCTAAGCGAACGCCTTTGGCTCTGGCGAGTTGATGCATCACGCGCAGGCTCACTCTCGACAGTAATCCACTCACCGGACGCTTGAGTTGGACGGCCGCATAGACTCGCTTGACTCGAGGACTCAGTCGATCCTGAGGGCTGACCGGTAGCAGTAATGGCGGTGGCGTAACGATCTCGAGATTTTCGAGCGGCCAACCTTTGGCTAGCCACTGATTTCTCACATTGATCGCATCCTGGTAGATCGATGTGGTAGCGACGTCAGTATACGTACCGACCTCTAGCGTCTGCATTGGGCTAACGAGAACACACTCTTCAGCGTCCTCAAGGTAACCTCCACCCACATCCGAATGCACACCCGGCAAGACGATTTCCGGATGATCCATCGCTACTCGATTGAGAGCAAAGTTAGCCCTGCATTAATCCCGCGCAGCCAACTGCACAACGTCGGTGAAATAACGTCGGTCGAGATAGAGTTTGACCCCCGTTGCGACTGCGCTTTTTATGTTGCCCAGATTGGACCATCCAGCAATCGACGGTACCGTGTCGAACAGCCCAATGAAGCCCACGTTGATGTCGCTGTGATACTGATCAACAAAGGTCGAACTGAGAGCATCGGACATACTGCGGAGAATGTCGCCTAAGGGCCCTTGTTTGCCACGCACTATCTCGTTGGCGAAATGTCTGGCGGCTGCGGCACCGCGACTGAAGCCAAACGTGTCGAAAGTCAACGAAGCAATTTCACTACCGGGATTTTTGTCCAATACTTCAGTGATACGCTGTTCGATCACCGCGAAACAGGATTGGACTCGTCCTGCAACGCCGGTTTCACCACGTCCTGTACCGGCGCCGAATTTGCTGTCTTCTTCACCTGAACGGGTACCTATGCCTTCGACGTAGACCATACCGAAAGCTCTCTTTCGTGGCCCTTCTCCCTCAGCGAGTCGTGTTGCTCCATACAGTTCGCTCAGCTTCTTCACATTGCTGACATCGTTTCCATAACTACTATCCGGATCACCCATATAAGGCTGGCAACTGGCGGGAATATCCTCAGGCGCAATCGGATACTGAGCGCCACACAACAACCCCGCCGCAGAGTTGTTCGCATTGTTGCCCGTGCCATCAAAGAACACCCCGATCCTCAACGCAATCCCGATTTTCTCAGGTTCGCGCGCGGGCTCTTTCCCGTGTTTCTCATACTCGGCCCAATGCCGGGCGTGTATGTCGACGGGTTTGGCTTCTTCGTAACGATAGTTTTTCGGCGGGTTTGGAACGTAGCCACTCAATCCTTGATTCCTTCTGATCCTTGAAGAACGGACCGAAGGGTGACAGCCGGGAGGGGACGGTGCAAGCCGTGGCGGTGTGCCAGCCAAGGAGCGTTATCGCGAGCAGGCTCACTCTCAAAAGGGAATGAGCCTGGCCGTGGACGGCGGGTCAGATCGACCGCTGATTCACCCGTGCCATCAACTGTTCAGCACTCTCCTTGCGCTCGGAATAACGATCCACCAGATACGCCTGCTGCCCACGCAGCAGCACGGTGAACTTCACCAGTTCTTCCATCACGTCCACCACACGGTCGTAAAACGGCGAAGGTTTCATCCGCCCTTCTTCGTCGAATTCCATATAGGCCTTCGGCACCGAGGATTGGTTAGGGATGGTGAACATGCGCATCCAGCGGCCGAGGACGCGTAGTTGGTTGACCACGTTGAACGACTGCGAACCGCCGCAGACTTGCATCACGGCCAGGGTCTTGCCCTGAGTCGGGCGCACCGCGCCGAGCTCCAGCGGGATCCAGTCGATCTGCGCCTTGAACACGGCGGACATGGCGCCGTGGCGTTCCGGCGAGCACCAGACCTGGCCTTCCGACCACAACACCAGATCGCGCAATTCCTGGACCTTGGGATGGTCGACCGGGACGTCGTCGGGCAGTGGCAGACCGGACGGGTTGAAGATGCGCGTTTCGGCGCCGAAGTGTTCGAGCAGGCGTGCGGCCTCCTCGACCAGCAAGCGGCTGAACGAGCGTTCACGGGTCGAGCCGTAGAGCAGGAGGATGCGCGGTTTGTGTTCGCCCGTAATTGACGTGCGCACTTCATCGAGCAGGCTCGGGTCGAGGTTGGGCAGATGGTCTGGCATGGTGTCCCCTTAAAGCGCGCCGATGCCGTCGAGTTCGGCCTTCAGTTGCTCGCGACTGAGCGAGTCAAACGGCAGATCGAGGAAGGCCTGGCAGCGCTGGCCGATGCGCATCAGGGTGGCGTGGAATGCCGCGTCGATTGCCGCTTCGTCGCCCTGCACTTCGGACGGATCTTCCAGTCCCCAGTGCGCTTTCAGTGCCGGACCGAAATACACCGGGCAGGTTTCCCCGGCGGCTTTGTCGCAGACAGTGATGACGATATCCGGGGGATTTTTTTCGAAGGCGTCGTTGCCTTTGCTGTGCAAGCCGTCGGTAGCGATGCCGTGCTTTTGCAAAGTCGACAGGCTGCGCGGCAGCACTTGGCCTTTGGGAAAACTGCCCGCACTCACTGCTGAGAAACCAGTGGGAGCCAGGTGATTGAACATGGCTTCGGAAAGAATGCTGCGGCAGCTATTGGCCGTGCACATGAACAGGACTCGCATCGATGCGCTCCGTAGAAAGTGGAAGATTCAGCAGCAGGCGCGTTCGCGCACGGGACGGCCATCCATGTGTTGCAGGCGCACGGCGTTGTCCTTGAGCCAATCGGCATTGGCCTTGACGGTCACCTGGAGGATTTCGCCGATCCATGCCGGCAGCTCCGGGTTGAGACGGTAATACACCCACTGGCCCTGACGGCGGTCGAGCAGCAAACCATTGCTACGCAGTTGCGCCAGATGACGGCTGATTTTCGGCTGGCTGTCGTCGAGCGCGCACATCAACTCGCAGACGCAGAGTTCACCAAGCTCGGCTATGAGCAGAATGGCGCGGGCGCGGGTTTCGTCGGCGAGGCTTTTAAAGACTTCGGTGGGGGTGATCATGGTGATCGGCTCGCCATATACGGAAAATCGAATATACGGATATCCATATATTTATCAACCCGTGAAAGCAGCCACGGTGAATAAACGTGTGGGAGCGAGTCTGCTCGCGAAGGCGGTGGGTCAGGCGAAGTTTGCGTATCAGATACACCGCTTTCGCGAGCAGGCTCGCTCCCACAGGGGGATGGGTTGCATCAGGCTAACCGTGCAACAGGTCCTGCTCCGCCTCACACAATCCCACCACATAATCCCAGACCACCCGCAGCCGCACCGATTTATGCAACTCCCGACGCGTGCTAATCCAGTAGCTGCGCTCGATGCTTTCATCCGGCAACAGCGCCACCAGATCCGGGTCGGACGCGGCCATGTAGCAAGGCAACACCGCAATGCCCAATCCTGACCGAGCGGCTTCCTGTTGGGCGATGACGCTGGTGCTGTGAAACACCACGCGCGGGCTGCGGCAGAAGCTGTTGAGGAACATCAGTTCCTGACTGAACAGCAGATCGTCGACGTAACCGATCCACGCATGTCGGCCCAGGTCTTCGCGGCTGTGCAGTGGCGGTGCTTTGTCGAGGTAGGTTTGGCTGGCGTACAACGCAAGTCGATAGTCGGTAAGCTTGCGCGTGACCAGCATGTCGGCGGATGGCCGTTAGAGGTGGATGCTGATTTCCGCTTCGCGATTGAGGATGCTGACGAAGCGCGGCACGGCGACCAGTTCCACTTCCAGGCCGGGATAACGCTCGAACAGACCGATCATGCGGCTGGCGAGGAACTTGATCCCGAGGCCTTCGGTGACGCCAACGCGGATCTTGCCCAGCGGCGCGGTGGACTGGGTGATTTCCTCCTGCGCGAGCAACGCGACGTTTTCCATCGCTTCGGCGTGCTTGAGCAGCGCCTCCCCCGCCGGGGTCATTTCGTAGCCTTGGGCGTGCTGGACGAACAGCGCCGTGCCAAGGCTCTTTTCGATCGACTCGATATGCCGCGCCACCGTTGCGTGGGTGGTGTTGAGCCGGCGCGCGGCGGTAAGCAGGCGGCCGCTGCGTTGCAGCTCGAGAAAAAAGCGCAGGTCGTTCCAGTCGAACATGGGGGGTCCTTGTCGGCTATCGTCGTTGTGCGCTGTTTGAAAACGCACAGCGGCTGCGCAAAAACTAACATTCTTTTAACGAAAGCTAACAACTAGAGTGTCCGACAATAAAAACAAAAAGCGAGGTCAGGGCATGCAGACGTCCCTGGATGAATTCGACTACATCGTGGTCGGCGCCGGCCCCGCCGGGTGCTTGCTGGCCAACCGGCTCTCGGCGGATCCACAGCAACGGGTGTTGCTGCTCGAAGCCGGCGGACGCGACAACTACGCCTGGATCCACATCCCTGTGGGTTACCTTTTCTGCATCGGTAACCCGCGCACCGACTGGTGCTTCAAAACCGAAGAACAACCGGGCCTCAACGGCCGCGCGCTGAGTTATCCGCGCGGCAAGGTGCTGGGCGGCTGTTCGTCGATCAACGGCATGATCTACATGCGCGGCCAGGCCGGCGACTATGACGGCTGGGCGGCCGCAGGCAATTCGGGCTGGGCCTGGAAGGATGTGCTGCCGCTGTTCAAACAGAGCGAAAACCACTTTGCCGGCGGCGCGGAATTCCATGGCGATCAGGGTGAATGGCGAGTCGAGCAACAGCGCCTGCCGTGGCCGATTCTGGATGCCTTTCGCAGCGCCGCCGAGCAAAGCGGCATTGCCAGCATCAATGACTTCAACCAGGGCGACAACGAGGGCTGCGGTTACTTTCAGGTTAACCAGAAAGCTGGGGTGCGCTGGAACGCGGCCAAGGCCTTTTTGAAACCGCTGCGCAGCCGGGCGAACCTGACTGTGCTGACCGGCGTAGAGGTTGATCGAGTCTTGCTGGAGAACGGCCGCGCAGCAAAAGTCAGCGCGCAGCATGAAGGTCAGATCAAACAGTTCAAGGCGCGCAAGGAGATTGTTTTGTGCGCCGGCTCGGTCGGTTCGCCGAGCATTCTGCAGCGCTCGGGAATCGGTCCGCGGCCTCTGCTCGAACGCTTGGGCATCGGCGTGATTCATGAGCTGCCGGGCGTCGGCGGTAACCTGCAGGATCACCTGCAACTGCGCATGATCTACAAGCTGGAAAACGCCCGCACCCTGAACCAGATCGCCGGCAGCGTGTGGGGCAAGATGGGCATGGGCCTGCGTTATCTGTACGACCGCAGCGGGCCGCTGTCGATGGCGCCGAGTCAGCTGGGGGCGTTCGCCCGTTCCGGCCCGGAACAGACCTCGGCGAACCTGCAATATCACGTGCAGCCGTTATCACTGGAGCGTTTTGGCGAGCCGCTGCACAGCTTCCCGGCGTTCACCGCCTCGGTGTGCGACCTGCGCCCGCAGAGCCGTGGGCGCATCGAGATCCGCTCGGGCGATCCGCAAGCGGCGCCGTTGATCCAGCCCAATTACCTCAGCCACCCGCAAGACCTGCGTGTGGCGGCCGATGCGATTCGCCTGACCCGGCGCATCGTCAGCGCCCCTGCCCTGCAAGCGTTCAAGCCGGTCGAATACCTCCCCGGCGACAGCCTGCAAAGCGAAGAACAATTGCATGAAGCGGCGGCGAAAATCGGCACGACGATTTTCCATCCGGTCGGCACTTGCCGTATGGGCAATGACCGCGACGCGGTGGTCGATGCGCAACTGCGCGTGCATGGCGTACCGGGTCTGCGCGTTGCCGATGCGTCGATCATGCCGAAAATCACCTCGGGCAACACCTGTTCGCCTACGCTGATGATTGCCGAAAAGGCGGCACAACTGATTTTGGCTAAACCTGTACACAATTCTAATGTGGGAGCGGGCTTGCTCGCGAAAGCGGAGTGTCATTCACCCTTGATGTGACTGACCCGGTCCCTTCGGGAGCAAGCCCCCTCCCACAGTTGTTTTGCAGCAGATTCAAGGCATCGCGCTTCACCGGACACGCAACACCAGTGGAACAACAAAAACAATCACTGTGAGGGATACCGATATGTCAGATCACGCTCAGCCACTGGACGCTGCGGGCAGCGCAGAGACCAGCAATGCAACGCAGAAAGTCATCTTCGCCTCATCACTCGGGACGGTGTTCGAGTGGTATGACTTTTTCCTCTACGGCGCCCTCGCGGCGGTGATCAGCAAGCAGTTTTTCGCCGGAGTCAACGACACCACCGCGTTCATCTTCGCGCTGATGGCGTTCGCCGCCGGCTTCATCGTGCGGCCGTTCGGCGCACTGGTGTTCGGCCGTTTGGGCGACATGATCGGGCGCAAATACACCTTTCTTGCAACGATCATTCTGATGGGCGTGGCGACGTTTTGCGTCGGCCTGCTGCCGACCTATGCCAGCATTGGCATCGCCGCGCCGATTATTCTGGTGGTGCTGCGCATGCTCCAGGGTCTGGCCCTCGGCGGCGAATATGGCGGTGCGGCGACCTACGTGGCCGAACACGCCCCCATCGGCAAACGCGGCTTCCACACCAGCTGGATTCAATCAACCGCGACCCTCGGCCTGTTGCTCTCGCTGCTGGTAGTGCTCGGCTGCCGCTACTTCACCGGCGACCAGTTTGAGGTGTGGGGCTGGCGCATTCCGTTCCTGCTGTCGATCGTGCTGCTGGGCATTTCCACCTGGATTCGCCTGAGCCTGCACGAGTCGCCGGCCTACCTGAAAATGAAGGAAGAAGGCAAAACTTCGAAGGCGCCGATCCGCGAATCTTTCGGTAAATGGGAAAACCTCAAAGTCGTGCTGATCGCCCTGTTCAGCATCAACGCCGGGCAAGCGGTGACCTTCTACGCCGCGCAGTTCTACGTGCTGTTCTTCCTCACCCAGTTCCTGAAAATGGACCCGGCGGTGGCCAACAGTCTGTTGATTGTCAGCGTGGTGATCGGTGCGCCATTTTTCATCTTTTTCGGCTGGCTGTCGGACAAGGTCGGGCGCAAACCGGTGCTGATGCTCGGCCTGCTGCTGGCGACGGCGCTGTATTTTCCAATCTTCAAATCCCTGGCCCACTACGCCAACCCGGCGATTGATCTGGCCAGCCGCCAGGCACCGATCACCGTGCTCGCCGATCCGGCCACTTGCACCTTCCAGTTCGATCCGGTGGGCAAGGCCAAATTCGACAGCCCGTGCGACAAGGTCAAGACCTTCCTGGTCAAGCAAGGCCTGCCTTACTCGAGTGTCGCAGCGCCTGCGGGCAGCACCGTGCAAGTGAGTGTCGGCGATGTAAAACTCGACGGGTTTGATGAGGCGGCATTGCGCGGCGCGATTACCTCGCCGGCTACCCGCAACAAGCCGATATGCAGCAGATCAACAAACCGATGATCGTCGCCCTGATCGTCGTGCTGATCATCATCTCCGCCATGTGCTACGGCCCGCTGGCGGCGCTGATGGTCGAACTGTTCCCGACGCGCATCCGCTACACCTCGATGTCGCTGCCCTATCACATCGGCAACGGCTGGTTTGGCGGCTTTCTGCCCACCGTGTCGTTTGCGCTGGTGGTGTACACCGGGGATATTTTCTGCGGGCTGTGGTATCCGGTACTGATCACCGGGGTGAGCCTGGTGGTGGGGATGATCTGTCTGCGTGAGACGAAGAATATCGATCTCGACAAGAACTGAAAAACCCGCTGACACAATGGCGAGGGAAGCGATTCTCTCGCCATTTTTTTGCTCAGGCGTCCGCCTTGATCACTTCGAATTTCACCTGGTCCGGATAAAACGCCACGTAGTCGCGGATCGGTGCGACGGAGACCTTCGGGTTCTCGTACGTCCACACCGCATTGGCCCCCTCATGTCCGGGCACTTGCAGGCTGAAATAGTTGGCGTCGCCCTTGTAAGGGCAATAGCTGGTGTGGTCGGTGCGGGCAAAATATTTCTCGTCGATGTCTTCGCGGGGGATGTAGTAGACCGGCGGGTAGTTGGCCTCATTGAGGATCAGCGCGTGGGAGGACGCGGCGACCTGGATGCCGTGGAATTTCACCAGCAGGCAGCCGCTGAGTTGTTCAACGCTGATCACGGGGCCGGGGCTTTTCATGGGGTTCTCCTGAAGACGGCGAAGAGACCGGTTCAGGTATAGCTGATGGTTTCTGATCCGGTCGGGATTACGGCCGAACGGCAACACCTCCTGCAACGGTTTTATCTGTATATCCATACAGATAAAAGTTGCTCCCGCCGCCAACTCCCGCCATCCTGTGCCGTCCTCACAAACAAACCAGCGATGGAAGCTATGCGGCTGTACCTCTGTGAAAAACCCTCTCAGGCCAAAGATATTGCCGCTGTGCTTGGCGCCAGGCGTCGCGGCGACGGCTGCTGGTTGGGAACGGATGTCACAGTGACCTGGTGCATCGGCCATTTGCTCGAAACCGCGCCGCCGGACGCCTACGACGCGCGCTACAAACGCTGGGTGCTGGCCGATCTGCCGATCATTCCGGACAAATGGAAAATGACCGTCAAGCCGCGCACCGCCAGCCAGTACAAAGCGGTGAAGCGTCTGCTGGGCGAGGCCAGCGAACTGATCATCGCCACCGACGCCGACCGTGAGGGCGAGATGATCGCCCGGGAACTGGTCGAGCACTGCCGCTATCGCGGGCCGATCCGCCGCTTGTGGCTGTCGGCGCTGGACGAGGCGTCGATTCGCAAGGCCCTGGCTGCGCTGAAGCCGGGAGCCGAAACGTTCAGCCTGTATCACTCGGCATTGGGCCGTTCGCGGGCGGACTGGCTGATCGGCATGAACATGAGCCGACTGTTCACCTTGCTGGGCCGGCAGTCGGGTTATCAGGGCGTGTTGCCGGTAGGACGAGTACAAACGCCGACCCTGCGATTGGTGGTCGACCGCGATCGCAGCATCGCCGACTTCGTCCCGGTGTCGTTCTGGGCAATCGATGTGGATCTACTGCACAACGGCACGGCGTTTACCGCGCAATGGCGCGCACCATCAGACGTTTGCGATGATCAGGATCGCTGCCTGAATCAGGCGTTGGCGCAACAAGCAGCGGCGGCGATCAGCGGTGCGGACAGCGCACGGGTGATCAAGCTGAAAACCGAGCGCATGCGTGAAGTGGCGCCCCTGCCCTTCGATCTCGGCACCTTGCAGGAAGTCTGCTCGAAGAAGCTCGGCCTCGGCGCGCAGGAAACACTCGATATCGCCCAGGCCCTTTACGAAACCTACAAAGTCATCACCTATCCGCGCAGTGATTGCGGCTTTCTGCCGTTGAGTCAACACGGTGAGGCGCCGTCGATCCTCACAGCGTTGCGCCAGGCCGATCCGAGCCTTGAAGCGTTGCAGGGTTTTCTCGAACCGCAGCGGCGCTCAAGGGCCTGGAATGACGCCAAGGTCAGCGCTCACCACGGCATCATCCCCACCATCGCGGCGAAAAACCTCGAACGCCTGACCGGCAAGCATCGTGCGGTGTACACGCTGATTCGCGCGCGGTATCTGGCGCAGTTCCTGCCCAATCACGAATACGATCGCACCCAGGCCGACTTCGACTGCAACGGGCAGGCATTGCGCGCGGTGGGCAAGCAAATCATCGAACCGGGCTGGAAACGCGCGCTACCCGAGGCATTGGCCCCGGCGAAAGGCCGCGAAGCACCGGCACCGCAAACCTTGCCGACTCTGAGCCAGGGCATCGAATGCGCTGTGGCGAAGGTGAACCTCAAAGACCTATGGACGCAACCGCCCAAACCCTACACCGAGGGCGATCTGATCAAGGCGATGAAGAACGTCGCCAAACTGGTCGAGGATCCGCTGCTCAAACAGAAACTCAAAGACACCACCGGCATCGGCACCGAAGCTACCCGCGCGTCGATCATTCAGGGTTTGCTTGATCGCGGTTATCTGGTCAAGAACGGCAAGGCACTGGCGGCGACACCTGCGGCGTTCAGCCTGATCGATGCGGTGCCGCGCGCAATCGCCGATCCCGGCACCACGGCGATCTGGGAACAGGCGCTGGACATGGTGCAAAGCGGTGAGATGAGTCTGGAAGAATTCGTTACCAAACAGGCCGCATGGATGAGCAAGCAGGTCACGCGCTGCTCAGCCCTCAGCCTGACCATCAGCGGCCCGCCTCCCGCCGGCAAGGCCGCAGCGCCGTGGAAGAAAAAGCGCAAGTCGACGGCCAGCAAAACCGCCGCTGCGCGCAAACGCACGGCGCGGCCGGCGACCCGCTGAATCCTTTGCGTTTCCCTATTCCAGGTTGCTGAAACGGATCTTTTCTCATTCCAAAACAGCTTTGTCCGACGATATGTAGTGCTTGAAAATAATCACTACAAAACCGTTGACGGCATCGTTTTGCTTTTGCATGATGAAGACGTTCCCCGATCGGGAGCACTGGTAACACGCTTGAGCAAACTCGTCTGACCGCCGAGTTGTTTTTTCCGGATACACGCTGCCCACAAGGCAGATTGAAGAAGCTGACCTGGCCTGAACGTCCAGTACAAGGACGAGAAGCGCTG
>Ga0157369_10009834_pt1 | contig 10929 bp, 13 predicted proteins | sample C25metaG_FD_113461 | JGI IMG/M metagenome (GOLD analysis project Ga0157369, IMG submission 113461) | Corn rhizosphere microbial communities from Kellogg Biological Station, Michigan, USA - C2-5 metaG | ecosystem: Host-associated > Plants > Roots > Rhizosphere > Soil | place: USA: Michigan... | reverse complement strand
AGGACCCGAACGAACCGCTCGTGGACGTGGACCAGGACATCCGCGACCAGTACGTCGACTTCGAGAGCCCCGACCTCGTCTGTCTGCGCGCTGCGTGGGCGCTCGCTCAGACGAATCCGCTCTGGCAGCCGCGCGTGCAGACGCTGGAGGCGACCTACAAGGACGCCATGTACGCTCTCAAGGAGCGCAACGAGCGTAACACCGACACCCCGTTCCAGAACGACTGGACCCTAGGCATCGACAACGGTATCAAGCCGAATCGTGTTCTGTCTGGCCGTCCGAGCGCTGACTTCGACAGCAGAAGGTTCTTCTAATGGCAGCTTCCGGTGGCAGTGCCCCGAAGGTCCAGCAGCCCATCGATCGTCCGCTGAGCCGTGCTTACCTGCGTGAGTTCAGCGGATGGTCAACGGCGTACCCGCCTGGCCTTAGTGACCCGACGTCCCTGCGTACGATGGAGAACATCTACATCACACGCGAGGGCGCGGCCCGCATCCGCCCCGGAATCCGCTCCATCTTCACTGCCGACTGGTGGCTCGGCAACGCCGGTGAGTCCATCGTCGGCAGCTTCGAGCACTTCGTGTTCGACGCGACCGGCACGACAGCCCTGCTGTTCGCCGTCCGTGCGACCTCCGGCCAGGTGAACTTCCGCGTCGTCAAGTACAATAAGGTCACCGACCGCTTCGACGACGCTCCGAACGTGTTCACCGGTGTCAGCTTCGGCAGCGGCACGACGTTCGTCAAGTACATCCAGATCGACAACAAGATCCTGGCGCTGTCCGACGACCCCGCAGAGCCTGCCATCCTGTTCTTCGTCGGCGTGACCAAGAGCGTTAAGAAGCTTACGCTCGCAGGGCTGACTGTTCCAGCTGCGACCGACGCCCCGACCGTCGTGCACCCGGACGCCGCCTGGATCAACGCGGCCAAGACGACCCGTCCCGCCGCAGAGACCCCGACGCCGTCCACTCTCATCGAGGCGTACCCCGCTCTGGGAGCGGCGGGAACACTCGTGGTCACGGCCAACAACGCCAACCTCGCTCTGCAGGGGCACGGCCTCACGATCAACCAGCAGGTCGTGCTCAAGGGAACGACCGCGCCGACCGGCCTCACGCTCGGCAACACGTACTACGTCAAGGCCGTGGTCGACAAGAACACGATCACTCTGAGCGCTACGCTCGGCGGTGCTGCGATCACACCCACGACTGCAGGTGCTGGCCTGTACCTGGAGTACGGCACGAACCAGGACGGCAGCGCGTACGCCGACCCGAACAGCTACAGCTTCGGGTTCTTCTACACGTTCGAGACCGAGTTCGGCGAGAGCGCCCCCAGCGCTATCACAATCGTCAAGACCGCCAGAGGCTGGAGCCAGTGGCGGTTCTTCGCCCCAGACGCCAACGGCAACCCGACGACCACGACCGTCACCGACCCGCTTCTCGCGATGGACCAGCTGGTCTCCATGCTCCCTGCAGGTCAGTACGCGACCGCGAAGGCCGCCGGTGCGATCAAGTGGAACCTCTACCAGTTCACCTGGAACGAGTCCAGCCCTGTCCCCAGCGTCGCGACTCTGGTCGGCTACCAGAAGATCACGGCTGGCGGCAGCGAGGCCACGGAAAGCTGGATCATCAACAGCGCCGCAGCGCTGGCCGACAGCTACGTCGTCCCCGTTCCCAACAAGGACAACAGGGTTAACTACTCTGGCGCGCCGAGCGCTCGCCAAGGCATCGCTGTCGGCGACCGCCTCATCCTCGTCAACGACGGTGTCAACCAGGCACTCATCCGCTGGAGCGCAAACGTTCCCGGCGAGTACACCAACTTCTCCGCCAGCAAGGGCGGTGGTACAAAGACTCTGTCCAGCGGTAACCTCCTGGTTCCGCTGAACGTGCAACTGTGGCAGAACCCACAGTCCACCGATACCATCGTCATTCTGTGTAAGGGGTTGAACGGCTATCATGCTGCTTACTACATGGCTCCCGCTTCCGTCAGTGGCCAGAGCGATTCGACTCTCATCATGGGATTCGAGGAGACCACTGCCACTCCGGGAACAGTGTCGCCCTACGGAGTTGAGGTCTTCAATAACGCGCTCTACCATCCGCTCGAAACGGAGCTGATGAAGAGCACCGCCGCCAACTACACGATCAGCCACAAGACGATGACAACGGACATCGCCAACAAATGGCAGTACCTTCTCAACAAGGAGGACATCGTATCGTCGCAGTACGACGGCAGGCTGTACTACCTCGTCAACAACCCGGACGGCGAGACCCTCGAAGAGGACTGCATGGGCAACGAGGTCTGGGTGATGGATGTCGGCAGCGACACACCGACCTGGAGCCGCTGGAAGGTCCAGGGCATCAGCCTCAAGAAGCTGCAGATCGGCGACAAGCTGTACATGGCTGTCGTCCGACCGGACGCGATCTTCATCCTGGACAACATGTTCACTCAGGACGAGTACGCCGACGGCGCAGGCACTCAGATCCGTCCGATTCCCTGGAAGCTGGAGACCAACACACTCGGTGCCAACCGGCAGCACGACGCGATGGCTCTGGTCTACCAGGCCCAGGTCCACGTCGGCGACTTCCTCGGCGGCTTCAAGTGGGGCGTGCGCGGCTTCGACTCGAACGGTCGGGTCGTCGACATCAACAAGATCACGCGCAGCTACCAGGACGACAGTGACGTTCACATCACGAACGGTCGCCTGCAGATTACCGACCTCGGTGACGCTTGGGACCAGATGCACATCAACAAGAACATGATGGAGTGGACGCTGTACGCCGAGAGCATCGACGGCGAGTACAGCTACGGCCAGCTTGACTATGTGCAGTTCATGATCACGCAGCTGTCCACCAACGTCGGCTCCGAGAAGGGTTCCATCGAGACCTTCGAGTATCAGCGAAACGCGGTAATGGGAAACAACTCCTTGACCGCGAATGGCGTCCCGAGGCCGATCGACACCCGCCGCCCGTAGCGGGCGGTTTCCGGGTAAAATGGGCGTGAGTGGCCGCAAATGGCCCCGCACCCCGCCCAATCCCGGAGGAACAATGGCCCCGCCTCGTAAAGCGCTGCTGTGGAAGCAGCTGCAGGAAGCAAAGAACATGGGGATCGAAGTCCCCTTGACCAAGCAGTACGTCATGTACACGGAAGCCGAGCTCGACGACCTGCTCCTGCAGTACGTCGGCGCACCGCCCGCCGACCCGTTCGAGGCCGCAACCGCGCCGGAGCCTCCCCAGGCTGCCGCCTCTGCGGCGTTCCCGGCCAGCGTGCCCCAGGCCGCTGCCCCGGCCCCCCGGCCCCAGAGCGGGCCGCCTGCGGCCACCGATCGCTCGACGTGGAGCCAGTACTCGCCTCGCGACCTGGCAACCATCCTCGGCGTTCCGCTCACCGATCGCAACGCCGACCGAGCAGGGCTGACCTTCAACACGCACGGCCCCAACGATCCGCTCCGCGTGGACACGATGGGCCGCGTGTGGTTCATGGACGAGGTCCAGAAGCCCGCGATTCCGAAGCCGCGCATGCGTCGCAAGGTCCGGGCGCTGTCCAGCGACGTACGCATGGAGCACCGGTACAACCCCAACGGGACTCTCGACGAGAGCTTCGAGGTCGCCGGGGAGAACGTGCACGAGATCGAAATCAAGATCACGCTGCCGTCCAGCCAGGTCGGCGTGTACTTCGACCCGCGCTTCCCGTTCAAGATCCACCAGTACAACGGACGGCGCGCCTTCGACTACGAGGAAATCCGCGACTACTACGGTGGTCTGGACCTCATCCCCACTTCCATCCGGGAGAAGACCATCTACATCGGAACAGACCTCTGTTTCGACATGAACGCGGTGCGCGACACCATCGAGAAGGAGTACCGCGAACGAGTGCTTGGAAGGAGCGCTTTCTAATGACCAACGCAGAGAACATCGAGGACGTTCAGCTTCCCCCGATCGACGACACGATCGAGATCGAGAACCCCGAGGAGTTCGTCGACTCGCCGGAGTTCAAGGACGCGGTCCGTCGCGCGCAGGAGGGACAGTTCGACCACACGCTCTTCGAGATGTGGGCCGACATGCTCGCCGAGGCGATCCACCAGACCGAGCAGGGCATCTCCATGCCGCTCGCCGACGGCCTGCTCCGCCAGTGGCCGTGGCTGCGCTACCTCGACCTGCCGGAGTACGTTGCCTACCGGCGCACGTACCTCCAGAAGGCGAAGCAGGTGCTGGAGGCGGCCTACCCGAAGCCTGCCGAGCTCCTGTTCCTGGAGAACGAGGATGACTTCGAGCTCCACAAGGAGGGCTACATCGACGTCATCGTCGGCTGGACCCGCCTCAGCAACGAACTCACCGCCATGTGGGACACTGTCCCGCTCAAGGACCGGAAGAAGGGCGTCATCCACGCCGCCGTCGCAGACGTGTCGGCGTTCCTGATCAACCCGAACAACGGCCTGGTCGAGTACATCAAGAACCTCGCCCACTTCGAGATGACCGAAGAAGAGGGCGCGGCGATGATCGCTCGAATCAACGGAGCGAGCGATGAGTGATGCCCGCGAAGACGAAGTTCCGGACGGGAAGATCGAGTCTCAGATTGACCCGCTTTTTGCGGCGGCTTTCAACTCGGTATACTTCCCGGAGGACGAGCCGAAGGCTGGTGAAGGCGGAGCAGAGGCTGGCGCTGCTGGAGCAGGAGCGCAGGGCGCAGCTGCTGGAGATCAAGGAGCTGCAGCAGCTGCAGGAAATGCTGCTGCACAGACAGCAGGAACTCTCCCCGGTGCTGCCGAACTTGGTGACGCACATGCCAATGGATCTGCGGGCAGTGATGCCGCAGGGCAGGCTGTGGGCGCTGCCGGAGGAGACGGCGCTGGTGGACCTGCTGCCGAAGCCGCCGCAGCCGGGGACGCCAACGCCTCTGCTGCAGCTGCTGCTGAACGAGGAATCGGAGAAGTCGACGCCACAAGCGTAGACTTCGGGGCCGCCAACAAGGCGATCAACGAGAACATGGCGGCCTCGTTCCGCAAGCAGGCGGCCGAGGAGTTCCGGAACGAGATCGATCCGCAGTTCATCAACACGCTCCGCTCCAGCCCGTTCCTACTCGTCGGCACGGAGGTCCCCGACCTGCGACCGAACGCGCAGCCGCAGGACAAGGTCAAGCTGCTCGACACGCAGATGGCCCGCGACTACCAGGAGGCTCTGTCGCAGCAGATCGAGAACGAGATTCAGTCTCGTGTCGACAGCCGCACCGAGCAGGTCCGTCCGCTCCTGGGCGTCATCCAGGAGTCGGTGCAGATGTTCCAGAACAACCCGGACCTGGTCGTGGGGTCGAAGCAGTTCGACCCCGACCTCGCCGAGCGGTTCGCGAGCATGGCCTCTGCCTACGAGTACAAGCTCAACGACAAGGTCATCGGCTACCAGGTGAACGTGCAGCCGCTCATCAACTCGATCCGCAGCCAGCTGGAGAAGGAACGCGGTGCCGACGGCGTTGTGCAGCAGCAGGCTCAGACGGCTCGTCAGCAGCAGGCTGCTGCGCAGGCGCGGGAGCAGGAGACCGGACGTTTCTCCGGTCCCCAGGCTGGTATCCCGAGCACTGCTCAGCAGACAGGCGCTGCTGCCGAAGACGACATGAGCACGTTCTGGGCTGGTGTCGGCATGCCCGACGTCACCATCTAGGAGGAACAATGCCAGACAACACCACGCTTGGTCCAGAAGAGATCGAGCACCGGTTCGGCTTCCACAAGGCTACGATCGAGGGCGACAACGCGACGCTCCCGGTCCACCGGGAGGTCCGCATCCTGTTCCGCGAGTTCGCAGAGAAGCTCGACGCGCTTCTCCCGGCTGGTCGCGCCAAGAGCGTCGCCTTCACCGAGCTCGAGAACGCCAGCATGTGGTCGCACAAGGCGATTGCAGAGACAGCCCCGGCTGTCAGAGAGTAAGGAGAATCATGGCAGAGACCAAGGCCCCCGCCAAGTCGACGGACAAGCCCGCCGACGTCAGCAAGGACAAGGCCGAGAAGATCGAGAAGGACACCGGCGCGCAGGCCGCCTCGGTGACCGACCAGGTCAAGGACGCCGCCAACACCGAGGCCGAGAAGTCGTCCGGGGACACGTCCTCGATCAACGACGACCTCAACAAGCTGTGGGTGCGCGTGAACGAGGAGCTCGCCGACTCGATCACCAAGCAGCAGATCCTCCAGGACCTGACCCAGCTGCAGTTCAAGCTGCAGGGCTGATCATGGCCGACGTCTTTCCCCGGCACTATAGGCCGCGACCATACCAGGCTGAGCTGCACACGATGTGGCAGACGCACAAGATCGGTGTGGCCGTGTATCCTCGACAGTCGGGGAAAGACGTCGCCATGAGCATGGAGGGCTGCGATGCCCGCCTCAAGCGCGCCAAGACCAACGGCGTGTACATCGCACCTGACGCGCCGTCGGCGCGATCGATCCTGTGGGAGAAGACTTACTGGGACTCCCCCAGCGGCCAGATGGTCAAGATGCTCATGGACAACGTCCCTGAGTCTCAGGCCGACTGGAAAGACACTCGCATGGAGGGCCGCTTTAGCAACGGCAGTCTCTTCAAGCTCGAAGGCTACTTCCAGTCTGGCAAGGACCAGAACGGTGTCGGTACGTCGTACGACGACTACATGATCACCGAGCTCTCGCTCTTCACGCGTGAGGACCCTGTCCCGCGTCTGATGCCGATCATCACGAGCGAGGCTCCAAACAAGCGCCTCATGGCTGTCTCCACGCCACGAGGCAAGCGCAACAACCCGCTGTGGGCGATCATGCAGGCCCACGGCAACGATCCAAACTTTCAGGTCATCATCCGTACGATCGACGACCTTAACAACATGATGATCGCGCACGGCCTTCCGCCCGTGCGCAGCCAGCAGCAGTTGGAGCTCGACCGTGAAGCCTACCTCCGTCGCTTTGGCAATGCCCGTATGTTCGAGCAGGAGTACTACTGCTCATTCGAGGAGATGGACGCTGCTGCCGTCTACGGTGAAGCCCTCTCCCGTATCATGGCCGAGCGCCGGAACCGAGCGTTCAATTGGGATCGAGGACATCCTGTCTACGTCGCCTTTGACATCGGCTCTTCTGGAAAGCATTCGGATGCTACCGCCTGGATTGCTTTCCAATTTTTCAACAACCAACTATTCCTCATCGACTGTGGTGAAGGTCACGGAATGGCACTACCGGAGTACGTGGACGTACTCGCTCAGCGACCCTGGTTCAACCAGCTAGAGCAGATCGTTCTGCCCTGGGACGGCGACCACCACGAGACCGCCGTCAACACCACGCCCGCCGACATGATGCGTCAGCGCTTCCCGCGCGTGGCCGTGCTCGCCAAGGGCACGAACATCTGGACCGTCAAGGGTCTGCCCAACACGGACAGCGCCGACCTCATCACGATGGTCCAGCAGGTCCGGCTGCAGCTGTACAACACGCACATCAACGGCCTGCAGGAGGACGAGCACAAGGACACGATCCGTCCGAACTGCGACCGAGTCCTGGAGTGCATGGAGAACTACAAGTACTCCTACAACCAGAAGCTCCAGGAATGGTCTCCGTTCCCGGTGCACGACAAGTACTCCCACATGATGGACGCGCTCCGCTATGTGGTGCAGGCGATCAAGGAGCTTGGCTTTTTTGGTGGCGCACTCTATGACAACAGCCAGAGACCGGACTCCGGCTCCTACATTGAGGATTACTCAGATGTTTGGTAAGTCGAAAAATTTTCCCAAGCGCGTCTATAAGGAAGCTATCAAGCGTGCCTCCGAGCAAGAATGGCACTACATCAAGGGGTATGGCTACGGCTTTACTCCTGTCACACGGCTTTATAAGGCCGAGCGGACTAACGATGCTCTCAGGCTACGTGCCCGCCTCATCTTTGGAAGGAGAAGATGGTGCCGCTAGAACGACACAAGACAGTGAGGGACGCGCTACGGTTCGTAGCCGCGAACCCGCACTGGCCGGACGAGAATCTGGAGTCGAGGCTGGAGATGCCGGTGTGGGAGCTCGTAGCCCGCAACCTGTTCGACATCGCCAACTACCCCGACGCCAAGGTCGTTGGGTCAGTAAATAAGGCGACGCGCGCCCAGCGCATCCTGCTCGACCGCCTCAGCGGTACGCGCCGCATGGGCACGAACCCCGCCGTGAAACGGGCGAACAAGCTCCAGATGGTCGACCTCACGGTCGCCAGCATCCCGCCGCTCGAAGACACAGAGGAGGTTACGACCGATGACAACCAAGGCAGTTGAGCGGAAGCTCCGCAGCAACATCCCCGACGAGTGGCGTGCGTCGGACGACACCCGCCTGGAGTGGCTGTGGAACCAGCGCCTCATCGTGGTGCAGAGCATCTACTACCGGACCGACGACATCCGCGACAAGCTCGCTGCGACCGTCGTCCTCGGTGCTGCTTGGCAGGGCAACCTGGCCTCTATCGAGCTACTCCTGAAACGGCTTGAAGGTGGAGCAGTGCAGGATCAGGTAGTGGTGGAAGAAGACTCGTTGTTGGTCTGATTGCAGGCGGAATGGGGCGCATTTCCAGTCGGAAGCGCTTCATCTCCCTGGACAGCCAGCCCTGACAGCTACCGCACTCGCACGTCTGGGGATGCCAAAACATCTCCTGGACGCTGAAGGTCTGTGGGAGCTCGCCTCGCTCATGAATGGGCAAAGCCTTGATAGGATTGGCTTCAAGCAACTTTCTTTGTCGCCTTGCCTTCTCTACCACTCGATGCCTAGCATACCATCTCTCGTACTGTTCAGGCGTCAGCCTGTCCTTTGGTCCTGCCACCGCTAGACCTCCAGAGTCCCATTGTCCCACTCCGGCCACAGAGTGATGCACATCGGCTTCTTGTTCCGGACCTTGAAGTGGGGACGGACCTTGTACGCCTTGCCCACGTCGCGTCCAGCAATGCGGGTCTTGTACGGCTTGCCGAAGTAGTCGGCCAGGATCTTGTTGATGTGGCGCAGGTGGCTGTTGGCAGACCCTGTCTTCCCGCCACCGCGCCCGTCAGCCTCGTCGACGCCCTCAGCCTTCGCAAGGTCCGCGATGCTGATACCGGTCGTCCACTCGTACACCATCGGCGCAGTGACACGGTGACCAAAGTCGTCGTTCAGCTTGCTCAGGAAGAGACGAGTCTGTCGCTCCCACTCGACCAGGGCAGGGTTCTCATCGATGACGAACTTGTCTTTGGTCAGCGGGAGCTTTCCACGCGCACCGACCGGCAGAACGAGGTTCTTGATGTACTCGCTCTCCTTGAGTTCCTGGTCCGTCGTGCTCGTGAACTGCCTGTTGGTGTCAGGCCTGAACTCTGCCTGAAGCCTGCGCTCAATCGCGCTGAGGTCTGCCTGCCTGGGTGCCACTGTGTTCCTTCCGGGAGATGGGGCGATGTTCCCATTATAACGTAAAAAGGGAAAGCCCTGGCCAGAGGCCAGGGCTTTCCCGTCACGCGTATGTCTCGATGTTCCTGATGAGCTCCTCGATCTCACCGATCTCGAGACCGATCTCGAGACCACGATCGAAGACGAGCGTGTCCCAGTGCGGCACGCCTGCAGCCTGCATCCGTGCTCCGATCGCGTACAGCCGCTGGTTGCGGTGACCCGCCTCGAACTTCCCCTTGAGGTCGTCGATCAGCTGGTCGTGTACGATCAGGAGCTCTTCCGCATCTAGGGACTGCGTGCCCTGCTTGGTGATACGCGCAGCCCTACGGACGTCTCTCGCCCGCCCGATGAGCGTTGCGAGTGACACCGGGAGTTCCGCAACCTCGAGCTCGTTCCATCTCTGCTGCACGTAGTGAAACACTACGCCCACGCCCTTGATGTCCACGCCCGGGATCAGACCGATCAGGTCAGGGAACTCGTCGTAGCCTCGGAGCGGATTCCACTTCGTGTAGGGCACTCTGTAGAACAGATGATACCCATTCCCGCTCTTGCTCCGCTCTGCGAACGTGGGCGGCAAGTTCAGTGTTCTTGCCGTTTCGACGCCCCCGTTCTTCCCATCGATATCGACGCAGATGAAGGGCAGCGACCGCATCACGATACCAAACGGCATACTGTAGCGATCGAAGAACTTCACTGCCCGCTGCGGGTCGAATGCGTTCTTGACATAGTTGTCGACGAACGACTCTCCGCCCCAGCCAGGCTGTGTCTTGCCAGACTGGTAGACCCGGATCAGAGACAGCTTGTCGTAGGTAAGTTGGCGCGGAATAGCCGCGGCGTCCTGGTACTGTTCGATAGGCTCGAACCAGTGTTTCTTCATCCTCGATCAAAGTCCTTCCACTTCTTCGAGGACTGCTGCGTCGTCGGCCGCTCCTTCCAGAGTGTCGCCGTCCAGCAGTCGGTTGATAACGTTCAGCGTGTCCGGCTGAACGCTCTTGATGTAGCGCCGACTCGTCGCCTTGCCCTCGACCCGGAATGTCTTCCGGTCCTGGACGAACGAGTCGTTGATCATCTGCAGCAGGTAGTCGTCCTCGACGTTCTTGTATCCGTTTGTGTCCAGCCACGGGCGGTAGGCTGCCATGAACGTGTCGATCATCATCTTCTGACCGATGATCTTCTGCAAGAACTCTTTGTCGCGACGAGCCGTGTGCTCCAGGAACCGGAGCAGCGGCGAGGCCGCCCACACCGACTCCATCTGGAGGTCCATACTCTGCGCAGTGAGTGCCAGCTTGTCGGCTAGCTCTCCCTTGTTGACCCAGTGCTTCAGCAGCAGACTCAGCATCGCGGCCAGCTTCTCAGGCTTCATCATCTCAGCCTCGAAGTTCAGGTCCAGCGAGAACACCTTGTCGAAGCGGTACCGCACCAGTCGCTTCTGCAGTGCCGGACTCTTGTCCGACACCTTCGGCTCCTGTTGCAGACCCTCGATGAACAGAGCGTTCGTCTGAATCTTGAACGGCGCATTCTCGTACTTCCGCTCAATGATAAGACGCTCACCAGCGATGAGCGTCTTCTCGT
>Ga0157369_10009833_pt1 | contig 10930 bp, 12 predicted proteins | sample C25metaG_FD_113461 | JGI IMG/M metagenome (GOLD analysis project Ga0157369, IMG submission 113461) | Corn rhizosphere microbial communities from Kellogg Biological Station, Michigan, USA - C2-5 metaG | ecosystem: Host-associated > Plants > Roots > Rhizosphere > Soil | place: USA: Michigan... | reverse complement strand
GAACCAAAGCGAAGCTGTTTAATGAAGAAGGAACCCGGACGGCGTGACACAGCCGTCCGGCTAACCACCTGCTTGCAGGCGTCGGGCGTGCAGACAAAGCCGCGCGATGCGCATCTCAATGTCATGGAGGAAAACGGGCTCGTCGCAACCACGTTGCATGCTTGCTTCTTTTTCAAATTCGAAGACCTATTCTGGCCTGGTGACTGTCATCACAGTCAGCTCTCGACGGTCTCCGAATCTATTGCGGAACGAGATTGTTTGATCGGCCGAGAGTCCAATGAGAGCGGCGCCAATACGTGTCAGCACAGAGACCCGTCCGCGCTCGGTATCCGCCTCGGACGGGTACACCAGGATGATCTCCTGCACCTTTCCGGTGTGCTCGTCTCGGAATTCGACTTTGCTGCCCAGGCTGACAATCGCTGGATTCCAGTCGGTCCGCGATACGATGCGCGCCCGCTCCAATTCTTCTCGAAGATATTCGCAGATGCCCGTTGGCTCATGTGCATTCGAGGCGAGAGTAGACAGCCGGGCATAGTGACGCTCCTCGATCGCGATCGGCGGTCTGGTCATGATCTCGGCGGCGCCCTGCTGCATTTCATCCTCCTGACGATGACCCAACAATCCGCGTTCGAAACGAAGACTGATGGCGGGATGCTCGTTCATCTGATCCTCCTTGCGCTACAGGATGACGCAACAAGCCGTGATAAGATGTGTCCTAAACGGACGTGTTGCACCGGTAAGTATCCCGCTCCCGAGATCGAACAGACTGTCGGCGTGCTCGCGCATTGCTTTGGCCTGAGCGCTATACTGCGCCTCTGAGAGCTTGATGATTTCCGCTCCGCTGCTCGAGCCGGCGAGACGGCCGGCAAACCGCAGCGCCCCGAAATATTCCGCACCGGTCAACCTTGCCGCGACCAGGCCGTACTTGGAAACGGACATTGCGACGTCCACGGCTGCATCCGAAAAGATCCGGCGGCTCTCTCGATCAGAGTAAATCGACCACATCATCATTTATCCTTCGGCGGCCAAAGCGCGATGAGATTGGGTTGAATCGTCATCGTGCTTTGTGGCCTTTTGACCGAGCATGATCTTTCCGAGAGCGCACCCTCCCGGATCATGCTCCAACGTCTCCACATCGAAGAATGGTCGCCCTGCCGAACACACTACGACTGAGGTCGATCAATTGTCTGGATCAGTCGAACGGAGCAACTCGTAGGCGCGAGCGTGCTCCATCGACAAAGATCGACTGGCACGTCCGAGATCGCCCAATGCCAGGGCACCAACCGGCTCAATGCGGGGTGAGGATGGAGAATATCGTCCCGGCGGCCCGAGGCCGGCCGGGATCACTGGCCTTTTTTAAGAAGACCGGCGTGGCAAAAACGCAGTTGCGTGCTTGGTAAAGTAGCCATGCCGCATAGTGTGGCGACCCAATCTGAGAAATCAAGCGAGTTCACCAAAGCGCGCCGATTTGCCGCTGCCAAGCCGTTTACAGCCCAAGATAGGCATGCCGAACTGCCGGGTCGGAGACCAGCACTTTGGCTGGGCCGCTGTGGACGATGGAGCCGGTTTCCATAACATAGCCGCGATCCGCCACGGAAAGCGCCATATGCACATCCTGCTCCACCAACAGGACAGTCACGCCCTTTCCGCGGATATCGGCAAGAACATCGGTCAATTGCTGAACGACCACCGGCGCGAGACCGAGGCTCATCTCGTCGATCAGCAAAAGCAGTGGACGTGCCATCAGCGCACGCGCCATTGCGCACATCTGCTGCTCCCCTCCAGACATGCTGCCGGCTAGCTGCTTTCTTCGATCGCCGAGCCGAGGGAACAGCGAATACATGCGGTCCAGATCGCTTGCGACCTCCGCGGCGTTTTTGCGCAGGTAAGCTCCCATCAGCAGATTGTCTTCCACCGTCATGCGATCGAACAGTTGGCGTCCTTCCGGCACTTGCACGAGCCCCGCTGCAAACGCCTGATCGGATGACATCGCAACCAGATCGAGGCCATTGAACAGAACAGTGCCGGTGCACGGAATCACCCGCGACAGCGTGCGCAGGAGCGTTGTCTTGCCGGCGCCGTTGCTTCCGACCAAGGCAACGATCTCGCGCGGCTGCACCTCGAGCGAAACGCCCCGAAGCACCGGCATTCCACTGTAGCCGGCGCTCACGCCTTTCAGGGACAACAGAGGGCCGCCCTCGCCGACGCTGTCGTGCTTCACTCGCGCCTCCTGCCAAGATAGGCCTGAATGACGCGCTCATCCGACAGCACCGCATCGGGCTTGTCGTCGGCGATCTTCTCGCCATGGTGGAGCACGAGAAGCCGATCGGACAGGCTCTTGATCGCCTTGATCACGTGTTCGATGACGAGCACGCTGATGCCCCGCTCTCTCACCCTGCGGATGACGTCGATCACCTCGTCGATTTCGACCAGATTGAGCCCTGCCATCACCTCGTCGCACAGCAGCACCTTAGGATCCATGGCGAGGGCCTTGGCCAATTCGAGACGCTTGCGATGCGGGCCACCCAACTCGTCCGCTCGCCGGTCGACGAAGTTGTCGAGGCCGACAAAACGCAGTTGCTCGCGCGCACGCTCGCGCGCATTGGCCAGCGTCTTTCTCGACCCGCCGTGTCCGAACAGCGCTCCGACTGCCACGTTGTCGAGCACGGAAAGGCCCGGAAACGGCTGCATGATCTGAAACGTGCGACCGATGCCGAGCCGTCCCCGTCGATAGGCTTGAACGTGCGTGATCGGCCGCTTCTCGAAATAGATCTCACCCGAGCTCGGGGGGATCGTCCCGCTGATGAGACTCACGAGCGTGGTTTTGCCGGCTCCGTTCGGACCGATCACGCCGAGTATTTCCTGCTCGGAGAGGCTGAAGCTCACGTCGTTCACGGCGACCAGTCCGGAAAATCGTCGCGTGACGTTGACTACCTCGAGCAGGGTACTCATAGACTATAGCTCTTGATGTTGTTGACGAAGTAGCGCCAGCCCTCGACCCGAAAGCGCCGGAACAGATCGGCAAGCCCGCGCGGCATCAGCACGACCGCAGCGACCACGACGAGGCCAAAGAACAGTCCCGCGACCGTGGTGACCTCACTTGCCAGCACCTCGGAAATCGCCGACAGCACGAATGCGCCAAGCACAGGGCCCAGGATACTGCCGGGACCGCCGAACACGGCCATAATGATCATCTTCACGTTCAAGCCGATATCGAACGCGCTGTCCGGATCGAGAAACGTGATCCAATAGGCGTGGATCCCGCCGGCCAGCGCGGCGAACAGCCCCGACAGCGCAAAGGCCAGGACCTTGTAAAGCGTGGTGTTGACCCCCATCACGGCGGCGGCTTCCTCATTTTCGCGGATGGCGATGAGGCCAAAGCCGAAGCGGCTTTTGGTCAACCAGAATATCGTGAGGGTGGCGGCGACCAGCAGCGCCAGCGAGAGCTCGTAGAATAGCAGGTCATTGTTGAGTGGCGGCAGGACGAGGCCGATATTCTGGCCGGCAATGGGGATGTTCGAGACGATCGCCGTCATTGCCAGCGCGAGCGCGAGCGTCGCGATCGCGAAATAGTGGCCCTTCAGCCGCAGGATGGGCAAACCGAGCAGAACCGCGAATATGACTGCGAGGGCTGCTCCGAGGCACATTCCCACCGCGAACGGCAGATTCCACTGCGCCATCGCGATCGCCACCCCGTAGCTGCCAAGACCGTAGAAAGTAGAGTGGCCGAAGGAGGCGTAGCCGCAATAGCCGCCGATGATGTTCCAGCTCTGCGCCAGAACTGCCAGCAGAAGCGTGCTGATCCCGAACTGAACCACCACGTCCGAACCGATCCAGGGCACGGCCGCAATTCCCAGAACCACAACGGCGGTCGCGCCGATCGATAATTTCGACCTCATCATGCCGTTCTTCCAAGCAAACCGCTGGGCCGTATGATCAGGACGGCAACGAGCACACAGAAGCTCGCCACGTCCCCGAACGTCGCGCCGACATAGAGGAGCGCGAGGGATTCGATGACGCCGAGCACGATTCCGCCGACGATCACCCCGAGCGGATTGTCCAGCCCGCCGATGATCGAAATGGCGAAGCATTTCGCCGTCAATGCGGCCCCGATGTACGGGTTGATCTGCGACACGGCGCCGTACAGCGAACCGGCCATTCCGGCAAGCCCGATGCCGATGCCGAACGTGGTCGCATACAGATGCCGTGGCTCGACGCCGTACAATCGCGCGGCAACCAGGTTTTGCGCCGTCGCGCGGATCGCGCGGCCAAGGCGGGTTTTCAGCAGGAAGATCCACATGCCGAAGGTCAGCAGGATGGCGGCGCCAAATGCCATCAGGCGCACCTCGGGGATGATCACCGGGCCGAGACTGACGTTGTTGCCCGCATACGACGGATTGATGGTTCGGAAGTCCGCCGAGAAAGCGAGCTGGGCGACGTATGTGATGACGACCTCGATCCCGAAGGTAATGAGCAAGGTGTTAAACATCGGCGCGCGAACGATCAGGTTCAACAGCAATCGCTGTACCAGATAGCCGAGCGCGAACATGGCCACGGCCGTAATGGGAAGCCCCAGGAAAGGGTCGATCCCGAGCCCGGTGAACAGGTACCAGGCAAGATAGCCCCCGAGCATGATGAAGGCGCCATGCGCCAGGTTCACGATGTTCAGCACGCCCCAGACCAGCGCAAGTCCGAGCGCCATGATGGCGTAAAGGCCGCCGAGCAGGACGCCGTTCAGAAGGACTTGCGCCAGCAGGCTCACTGCAATGACTTCATTCGTTTAAATTCCGCTTCGCTATTTTCCAGTCCCGGTCGTTTGCCGCTCATTCCAGGCCGGCATCGGATATTTTGGCTGCTTGATGAAGCCTTGCTTGCCGTAGACCGGGACGACCTCGTCACCCTGAATCTGAATGACCGTCTGTGGCAGGTGAATCTGCCCGTCCTCGGCAAACGCGATCGTACCGTACAGGCTCTCGAAATTCAGCTTCGCCAGCGCGTCCCGCACCTTCTGCGGGTCGATCGATCCCGCCTCTTCGATCGCCTGAGCAAACGCCTCGACATCGGCCGCCGCCGACGCGGCATGATAGTCCGGCTCGTAGCCGTACTTCACCTTGTACGCTTTCGCGAACTGCTCGGCATCGCCGAACCATTTGTCCTTCAGCGACGCGCTGGGCAGCCAAGCCGTCATGCCGAAGGCGAAGTTCGCGTCATCTCCCAGCGCTTTCCGGAAGTCTGCGCTCGGCACACCCACGGTGAACGAATACATTTTCGGCGACACGGAAAGGCTCTGGGCCTGCCGGACGAAATTGAGGATTTCCGTCTCATGGCCGGCCACGAGCACCGCGTCGATGTTCGCGCTTCTGATCCGCGACAACAGAGAGTTGAAATCGGTCGCATTCGACGTATAGCGCTCGTCAAGCGCGATAGTCAGACCGGCCTTCTTGAGCAGCGGCCGCGTTCCCTCCGCAACGGAGACGTCGAATGCGTCGTCGGCATATAGCAGCGCGACGTTCTTCGGCTCCGGTTTGAGCTTGGTCATCATCTCGACGGTGCTCTGAAAGTAATCGCTCGCCGGCGCCAGAGTGCCAAAGATGTACTTGAACTTTCGCGAGAAGATCTGATCCGACGCGCCGCCCCCTTGCACCATCGGTATCCTGTATTTCTCGGATATCGCGGAGTCTGCGAGCGCAAAGTTGCTGGCGAACGGACCCAGCAGGAAATTGACCTTGTCCTGACTGACGAGCTGCGTGTATTGACGCACGCTCAAGTTAACGTCGGACTGGTTGTCATATATCTTCAGGGCGAGCTTGCGCTGCTGGTCGCCGACTTTCACGCCGCCCTTCTCATTAATCTGATCAACGGCGAACTCGTAGGCGTCCTTATAATAGCGGCCCGTGTTGGCGAGCGGCCCGGTCAACTGGACCGAGGCACCGAGCGTTATGTCCGCCGCAGAAGAAGTGTTCGGGACGAACAGGGATGCGGCGAGAAGGCATCCCGCTATCGAAGCGCCGATCCTGAGCATTGCGTTTCTCCATGATTCATTCGTTATGGGCAGCCGGCTACATCGCACCTCAACGCCGAATGAAAGCGAGCGCGAAGGTGTCGAGGCAGTCCCGGGTGCCGTTCCGCAAACAAAACGGCAGGAACTTTGCTTTGTTCCCGAGCCGCCTTAATACCAACGGACAGTCACATGCGATGTGAGTGGCTCGGATCAACTAGTCAGTCTGACCTTCATCGTCGGCTGTTCGTCGCGCCGCCGTATCCTTTGCGGGCGACATTTGGATCCTTAGAACGTATCGATAGCGCCATGGAGGCATTGGAGAATCGCAGCACGTCGTCACTCTTCGTTGCGCCGAAATCACTCGCGGTTTGTTGACGGCCCGAAGGTGACGGCGGCTGTGCTGCGCAGGCCCGTTGCGTAATGTTGTCGCAGAGCCTATAGCAATGCTCGGGGCATCATCTGAAAGCGCTGCGCACGCGCCCGCCCTTTTGGACGAGCGCGGCTCGCGGAGCGGCCTGGTTGCGCGACTTGCCAGACCTCAAGCGGGAATTTCCACTCGCCATTTGGAGCCCGGTCGCGTCTTCGATTGGCACGCCGGTTGACAGGTTATCGAGCCTCCAATGGCCCGCGCGAGATTGCTCACACTCCGCGTGCCGAATCCATCAGAGTCCCTTCCATGGTCAATTCCAACACCATCATCCTCCAGCTCCAGGACGTGCCGGTTCTCAAGGACAGTGAAGGTCACCACCAGCCTTCCCTTCATTCCGTCGACAAAGGCATGCTTGAGCGCATTGTTCAGCAACTCGACCAGCAGCGCGCCAAGTGCGGCGGCTTTTGTGGAACTCAGCTCTGCTGACTGGGCCGAGACCACGATTTCAATCCTTTCGGGGTCGGCCAAAGCGGCATGCACGTCCTTGACAAGCGTAGTGATGAAAGATTTTGAATCAATCAGCAGTGGAGATGCCTGCTGAAACGTGACTAGCGACAACTTGCGGTTTATATTTCCAATCGTCCTTACGCGTGAGCCCGCCAATTCGAGCGCGCGACGCGACTCTTCGCTGCGGCTCTCAGTCGCCTGCCGCCTCAAAAGTGAAGCTACCAGTTGCAGATGGTTGCCGACGCGATGATTGATCTCGCGTGACAGGCTGTCGGCAAGGTCGATCTTCAGCTGCAATTCCTGTTCTAGAACGCGAATCCGCCACACGAAAGCTGCTGCAAGCCAAATCGTGCCGATAGCGAGCCCGCGATTCAACCACACTTGCCATACTGTCGCGTTGTCGGCGATTGTTATCCAGTGCCCAATGATGATCAGGAACGTCGCGAGCGCCGCAAGGCCAAGCACGGCCGTTCGCTTGGGAAACCAGAAACCCAGGAGGACCAGAGCCACATAGAAAATGCCAACTGAAATCATCTCCGGCGTCAACGCATCAAACACCAGCGCGCCGGCTGCGACCGCAATAACAGCGATCGCAGAGAGGCTCCGCGATAGCCAATGTCGCCTCGTACGGTGGGAGCGCTCGCCCCGCGCTCTTGTTGCCCCACTGAACACGAAGCTCCTCCTTCGAGCGGTCTAGCGCTGGTGTCCAACGGCCGTAGATATGATGATCCTGCAAACGTTACGACAATTCAAGCGAAACAAGCGAGCGCTTCTCGTTAGAACGTCTAACCCGATAGTAACAGAGCCAATCCTCATTGCCCGAGCAGTACTGCGTCTCGGAGGCGCCCGCCTCGTGCCGCGCCTTTCTGAAGCAGATAAATGATGGTCCGCCTTGACGTTGCTGTCCGCAGTCAAGGCTCGTCTCTGAGCTACGGTTTCCATTCGCGAACGCGCATCACTCAACACGCGGGGATGGTCGACCAGCGACTTCGCTAAATGGTCGCAGCCTGGGACCATGAGCCACCTTGTCGAGACAACTCCTTCGCCTCTTGTGACCTCTGATTCCCGTGGCGCGGATCGCGCGGCAGATTCAGGAACAAAACCGGCGTCGACGCCGTTGTTTACATAAGATCGGCATTCGTTGATGCCGTGAATTCGAAGGATGGCAGCAACTACGATGTTCCCTTGTCGCTGGTCGGCTGACCGCATGCAGCCAAATACGCGATGTCAGTACTAACGTCCCTGTACCCAGACACCCCCAATATTTCGCGAAGGCTCGAGGCAGAGGCCCGCCCTCGGGAGATGTTTTCTGAAACACCATTCGATATCCTTGATCGCTGGTCTCGCGCGACGGTTTCCCAGATAACCGCCGGCCTGTCGCCCGCGGCGGTGACCTTGGCTTTTGCGGATTGGGCGATGCATCTGGCGTGCGCCCCGGGCAAGCAGCTCGATCTCGTCCGACAGGCGATAGAAGGGAGTATCGGCGACCTTACCTTTGCAGCCCGGTCTGCGTCCGGTGCAAGCCAAGATCCGTGCGGACTTGCCTTGCCCCAGGATTCCCGCTTCCGCGGACCACTTTGGCAAGCGCCGCCATTCAATCTGTACGCTCATAATTTCCTATCGATCGAGCGATGGTGGGGGGCCGCGACCGAACGGGTGCGTGGCGTCAGCAGACACCATGAGAACGTGACGACATTTGCGATACGGCAGTTGCTCGACACCCTCGCCCCGTCGAACTTCATGTTGACGAACCCGCAAGTTCTCGATCGGACCCGAACCGAATGCGGCATGAACCTTGTCCGTGGCCTGACCAACTGGATCGCGGACTCTGCGCGTGCCCGATCTCGCGAGTGGCCGGAGTCGGAGGATTTCAAGGTCGGCAAGGCCGTGGCCACGATGTCGGGTAAGGTCGTTCATCGAACGCATTTGGCGGAAATCATCCAATATGCGCCGACGACAGAACAAGTCCGCCCCGAGCCGGTGGTGATCGTTCCGGCCTGGATCATGAAGTATTATATCCTCGATCTCTCGCCGAGAAACTCGCTGGTAAAATTCTTGCTGGATCGGGGTTTCACAGTCTTTATGGTTTCCTGGAAAAATCCGGGAGCCGAGGATCGCGACATCGACTTCGATGCATATCGCACTGCCGGTGTTCTGCCGGCCATCGAGGCGGCGACAGCGATCACCGGCGCCGCCAAGGTTCATGCGGTTGGCTATTGCATAGGGGGTACGCTGCTTGCGATCGCAGCAGCGGCCATGGCACGCGACCGCGATGATCGGCTGGCGAGCCTGACCTTCTTCGCCGCTCAAACAGACTTTACCGAGGCAGGAGAACTGATGCTCTTCATCGACGAGAGCCAAGTAACCTTTCTCGAGGACATGATGTGGGAGTACGGCTATCTTGATGCGCGGCAGATGGCCGGTGCATTCCAATTGCTCAGATCAAGCGATCTGATCTGGTCGCGCAGCATCCAGGAGTATCTTATGGGCGAGCGGTCGGCACCGATCGACATCATGGCCTGGAATGCGGATTCGACGCGAATGCCGTACCGCATGCATTCGGAATATCTGCGGTCACTGTTTCTCGAAAACCGCCTGGCTGAAGGCCGATTCGACGTCGATGGTCGGCCAGTGGCGCTTCCCGATATACGCTTGCCGATCTTTGCGGTCGCTACCGAGCGTGATCACGTGGCGCCGTGGCGATCTGTGTTCAAGTTTTGTCTTCTGACCGACGCTGAAGTCACCTTTGTCCTGACGAATGGCGGGCACAATGCAGGAATCCTCTCTGAACCGGGTCACCCGCACCGCCATTTTCGTATCGCAACGCATGGACAGGGAACATCCTACGTCGATCCCGATACATGGCTGTCCGAACACGAGTCGCGCGAAGGGTCCTGGTGGCCGGCTTGGAGCGATTGGCTTCTCGCGCGATCCGGAGATCTGGTGGCGCCGCCGCCGATTGGTAGTGACCAGGCAAGCGGATTTGCGCCGGTCGACGATGCTCCTGGGCATTATGTCCTTATGAAATAGAGGAAATGCAAGCCGTGCGCCGGCGGTGAAGCGCGAGTTCGCAGCTGGTGGTGGTTCCCAGAGTAGAGAAGGTTTCGCATGAATCTGCAAGGCAAGGTCATCGTGATTACAGGCGCCGCGCAAGGGCTTGGTCGAAAGACGGCCGAAGTGATCGCACGTCACGGCACCAGAGTAGCCTTGGTCGACATCGACCATGCCAAGCTGCGGGAGACCGCTCAGCAATGCTCGACTAGCGCAAGCGAAGTCAGGGATTACGCGGCTGACGTGACGAGCGAAGCCGACGTCCAAGCCGCATTCGAGCACGTTCAAAGGGACTTCGGGCGTATCGACGGTCTCATCAGCAATGCCGGCACGAACAGCGACGCGTTATTGGTGACAGTCCAGGACGGGAAAGTTCAACGGAAAATGTCGTTGGAAGCCTTCAACAAGGTAATCGCCGTCGATCTGACAGGCGTGTTCCTGTGCGGACGCGAGGCCGCGGTGCGCATGATCGAAGGCGGACACAGGGGGGTAATCGTCAACATTTCCAGTATCTCGCGCGCCGGCAACATCGGACAAACCAATTACTCGGCCGCGAAGGCCGCCGTCGCCGCCATGACAGTGACCTGGGCCAAGGAGCTTTCGCGCTACGGGATCCGCGTCGCGGGGATCGCCCCGGGATTTTGCGAGACGCGGATGGTGGCCAATATCAAGCCGCAGATGCGGGAGCGAATTATTTCCAGGATTCCGTTAGGACGACTGGGTCAACCCGAAGAGATCGCGCAGACGGCGCTCTTTATCCTGCAGAATGACTATTGTACTGGCCGGATGATCGAGATCGACGGTGGCCTGCGGTTGTGAGGAGTCCTGTGAAGCCCTGCCCCCGATCGAAACCCTGCCCCCGCGGCGTCGCGGTAGTAGCGGTAGTAGCGGCCAGTATTGGCGAGCGGACCAGTCAGTTGCACGGACACTCCCAGGACAACGCCTTTTCCGATTGCCGAACCTGATGGCATCGTCAGCGAGCAGCCAGCAACAGAGGGGCT
>Ga0157369_10009830_pt1 | contig 10932 bp, 9 predicted proteins | sample C25metaG_FD_113461 | JGI IMG/M metagenome (GOLD analysis project Ga0157369, IMG submission 113461) | Corn rhizosphere microbial communities from Kellogg Biological Station, Michigan, USA - C2-5 metaG | ecosystem: Host-associated > Plants > Roots > Rhizosphere > Soil | place: USA: Michigan... | reverse complement strand
GGCAACAACAAGATGCGCATCTTCCAGGAAGAGATCTTCGGGCCGGTCGTGTCGGTCACGACGTTCAAGACGGAAGAAGAAGCGCTCGAGATTGCCAACGATACGCTCTACGGTCTCGGCGCCGGCGTGTGGACGCGCGACGGCACGCGCGCCTATCGCTTCGGCCGTCAAATCCAGGCGGGCCGCGTGTGGACGAACTGCTATCACGCCTATCCGGCGCATGCGGCGTTCGGCGGCTACAAGCAGTCGGGTATTGGCCGCGAGAATCACAAGATGATGCTCGACCATTATCAACAGACCAAGAATCTGCTGGTCAGCTATAGCGACAAGCCGCTCGGTTTCTTCTAAGCACCGCGCTCCTGTTCGGGCGAGCCGCACTGTGCGGCTCGCTCTCTTTTTTGCAAGGGCATGTGATGGCTGATAAGAAGGAAGTCGCCCGCGTAATCGCAACGCCGGCCGCCGTCGAGTTGATCGACAAGTTGCGCGCCGAGCACGGGGCCGTGCTGTTCCATCAATCCGGCGGATGTTGCGACGGCAGCGCGCCGATGATGTTTCCGCAAAGCGAGTTCATGGTCGGCTCGTCCGACGTGAAACTCGGCACGATTGCGAACGTGCCGTTCTACATGAGCGAATCGCAATTCGAATACTGGCAGCACACGCAGTTGATCATCGACGTGGTGCCGGGCAACGGCGGAATGTTTTCGCTGGAGCGGCCGAGCGGTTTACGTTTCCTGACGCGCTCCCGTCTTTTCGAAGACGACGAGAACGCGTGGCTCGACACGCATCCGGTGCAGCGGGCCGATGCTTGATCCTGTGTGCGATCTGTTATGCGGTGCCAGGGTTTGAATCGTCGCTGATCGAGGGTGCTGCTGGTGTCTCTGCCAGCAGCGCATCGCTGTCGTCTTTCAGGCCGACGCCGGTGAGACCCAGACGCCTTGCGTGCGTCAGCAGATAGTGCAGTTTGTGTGCGGCCAACGGATAGTCGAGTCCTTCAGGGCGCACGTTCGAAATACAGTTGCGTTGCGCGTCGCTGCAGCCGACCCTCGGCGCGTACGTGAGATAGATGCCGAGGCTATCGGGCGAACTCAAACCCGGTCGCTCACCGATCAGCATCACCACCAGCTTGGCATTCAGCAATTCGCCGATCTCATCACCCAGCGCAACGCGCGCCTGACGCGCGACCACGACTGGGCCAATCTTCCAATCCGCGAGACGTGGAACGACCGCTTGCAGCAGCGGAAGAGCTTGCTTCGACGCGGCGAACGCCGAAAGACCGTCGCCGATGACAAAGACCACCTCGGGCGAATCGTCGGGGACAGCCGCCAGCGCTACGCGACTTGCTTCCGATAGACGTCGGCCGAGATCGGGACGCCGTAAATAATGCTCGCGATCGGGCGCGGCGCTATGCACGTCGAGCGTGTTGAAGTTTTGCGCGCGTAGTTGCTCGTGCAACACGTCCGTATCGAGCGGATGATGCACGGCATCACGCGCCTGCGCGTGCGACAGATTGAACGCCAATAGCGGCGCAGTCGGTAGGCTATTGCCCGCGCGGCCCAGCGCGATGCGTGCATTGGTAAACTGCCGCAGCGCGTTCCACGGATTCTTTTCGAGGAAGTCGCTCATGCGATGCCCATCCAGTCGGGCGCGCCTTCCAGCAGCGGTTGTTGTGCCGATGCACTGAGCAAGGCACCGCGCGAGTCGGTGATCTGCATCGACTCCAGCCATTCTTCGAACTCCGGCGCACGGCGCAAGCCGAGTACCTCACGCACGTAAAGTGCGTCGTGGAAGGACGTGCTTTGATAATTGAGCATGACGTCGTCCGCGCCTGGAATGCCCATGATGAAGTTGATGCCCGCTACGCCGAGCAGCGTGAGCAGATTGTCCATGTCGTCCTGATCGGCTTCGGCATGGTTCGTGTAGCAGATGTCGCATCCCATCGGTACGCCGAGCAGTTTGCCGCAGAAATGATCTTCGAGACCGGCGCGCGTGATCTGTTTACCGTCGTAGAGATATTCCGGTCCGATAAAACCGACCACAGTGTTCACAAGGAACGGATTGAACTTGCGCGCGACCGCATACGCGCGCACTTCGCAAGTTTGCTGATCCACACCGAAATGCGCATCTGCCGACAACGCGCTGCCCTGGCCCGTTTCGAAGTACATCAGATTGTTGCCGACCGTGCCGCGCTTCAGCGAAAGGCCCGCTTCATACGCTTCCTGCAGCAGCGCGAGAGAAATGCCGAAGCCCGCGTTCGCTTTCTCCGTGCCGGCAATCGACTGAAACACCAGATCGACCGGCGCGCCTTTTTCGATCGCGGCAATCGTATTGGTGACGTGGGTCAGCACGCACGATTGCGTCGGCACCTGATAGCGTTGACGGAAGTCGTCGATCATCAGCAGCAGCTTGGTGATCGCGGCGAGATTGTCGCTGGCCGGATTGATGCCGATCATCGCGTCGCCGCAGCCGTACATCAGGCCGTCGAGCATCGAGGCGGCAATGCCTTTGACGTCGTCGGTCGGATGGTTCGGTTGCAAGCGCACCGACATGTGACCCGGCAAGCCGACCGTGTTACGAAAGCGTGTAATCACCGGACGTTTACGCGCTACCGCAATCAGATCCTGATTGCGCATCAGTTTGGACACCGCTGCGACCATCTCCGGCGTGAGACCCGCGGCGATACGCGTGAGCGCCTCGGCATCGGTCGTGCTGCTCAGCAGCCAGTTGCGAAAATCGCCCACCGTGAGATGCGCGATTTCGGCGAATGCCTGCGGCGAGTGATCGTCGATCACGAGGCGCGTGACTTCGTCGCTTTCGTAGGGGATCAATGCTTCGTTGAGGAAGGTGCGCAGCGGCAATTGCGCGAGCGCCATCTTGGCGGCGACGCGTTCTTCCTCGCTCGCCGCCGCCACGCCCGCGAGCTGGTCGCCGGAACGCTGCGGACTGGCTTTCGCCATCAGTGTCTTCAGATCGGCAAAGCGGTAGGTGCGGCTGCCGATCGTCTCGGTGTAGCTCATCTTTACGACTCCATCGCCGCTGCTCGCGCAGCGGCTCGATCCGTCATTCCTCGAGCAAAGCGTCCGCCGGTGCGGCTTCGCGTTGATGCCGCGTCATCAGGAAGTAGACGTAGCCCAGCGCGAGGAAGATTGCGAACACGACCGCCACCAGAAAATTGAAGTAGACCATGGTTGCCAGACAAATCACCGCGGCCACCAGCGCGAACGCCGGAAAAACCGGAAACAGCGGCGCGCGGAACGGGCGCTCCATGTTCGGCTCCGTGCGGCGCAGCTTGAACAGCGACAACATGCTGATGATATACATCACGATAGCGCCAAATACCGACATCGTCACGATGTTCGCTGTCAGCGTCTGGCCGCCGAACTGGATCAGCTCGTCGCTGTAGATCGCCGCGATGCCCACCACGCCGCCCGCAAGGATCGCACGATGCGGCGTCTTGAAGCGCGGATGCACCTTCGAGAGCCACTCCGGCAGATAGCCCGCCCGTGCCAGCGCGAAGATTTGCCGCGAATAGCCGAGGATGATGCCGTGAAACGACGCGACCAGCCCGAACAGGCCGAGCCACACCAGCATATGCATCCAGCCGCTATGTTCGCCGACGATAAACTTCATCGCCTGCGGCAGCGGATCGTTGATGTTCGACAGCTTGGTCCAGTCGCCAGCCGCGCCGGCAAACACCATCACGCCGACGGCAAGCACCACCAGCGTCAGAATGCCGGCGACATAGGCGATCGGAATCGAGCGCTTCGGGTTCTTGGCTTCTTCGGCCGCCATGGCCACGCCTTCGATCGCAAGGAAGAACCAGATCGCGAACGGAATCGCCGCGAACATGCCGTGAAACGAACCCATGCTGAAGGTGTCGGCACCCGACCAGCCGCCCTTCGCGAAGTTCGACCACTGAAAACCGGGTGACACGACGCCCATGAAAACGAGCAGTTCGAAGATCGCGAGCAGCGTCACGCACAGCTCGAACGCCGCGGCAATCTGCACGCCGACGATATTCAGCGCCATGAAGACGAGATAAGCGCCCATCGCCGCATGTTTCGGTTCGAGACCCGGAAACTGCACGTGCAGGTACGCGCCGATCGCAAGCGCGATGGCCGGTGGCGCGAACACGAATTCGACGAGCGTCGCCGCGCCGGCCAGATAACCGCCGGTCGGACCAAAAGCGTGACGGGCGTACGCGAACGGGCCGCCCGCGTGCGGAATCGAGGTGGTGAGTTCGGTGAAACTGAAAATGAACGTCGTATACATCGCGGCAATGAAAATCGCCGTGATGACGAAGCCGAGCGTGCCGGCGCTTGCCCAGCCATAGCTCCAGCCGAAATACTCGCCGGAAATGACGAGACCGACCGCGATGCCCCACAGCTGCCACGTGCCGAGCGTCTGCTTCAACTCGTGATGCGTGACTTTACCGACGTGCTGATTGTTGGACTCTGATTTCATCGGGTGCTCCCTGACGGTGCCGCCGGCTCTATCCCGCAAGGCTTTGCGGTGCATGGGCGGACAGGTTTCAGCCGATGGTAGTGAGCCATTATTCGAGGTGTTATCGAAATTCGGCAAAGTTTTGCGGCGTGGCGGTGTCAGCGGGCGCTTAACTGCAGCGTATGTTTACCGCTGAGTTCAGGTGAACTTCGCAGGATTTGGTCAACGCGGACGTGATACTTTGGCTCACATCCGTTCTGGCGAACGGCTCGATGCCGATTCCGGAGATTGCCGAACGCTCCGGCTGCAGCAGTCTGCAATCTTTTTCCCGCACGTTTCGCGCTGTGTTCGGCACGCCGCCGGCGCAGCATCGCAAGCAAGGCACACGTTGCCGGTTTCGTCCGGTGCTATCAGGAGACGATCAAATGACATTGCGTGAAGTGGTGATTCGTCACGTGGAGCCGATGGAGGTTTTGTCGGTCGATCACATTGGCCCGTATATGCAGATCGGCAAAGCGTTTGATGCGCTGTTCGGCTGGCTGGCGAAACATAATCTGCTCGCGGCGCAGATGCGCATGATCGGCGTTTACTACGACGATCCGGGTGTCGTCGCGGAGAGTGAGCTACGGTCTAAGGCTGGAGTGTTGTTGCCGCATCCGGTTCAGGCGTCCGTGACGGTCAGTCCGCCGGTTTCCGTGGCGCATGTGAAGGGTGGTGAGTACGCGGTGTTGCGACATCAAGGACCGTATAGCGATATGCGTGCGGCTTATGAGTGGCTGTATGGAACGTGGCTCGTGCAATCCGGGCGAGAAGCCGCCGACGCGCCGGTGTTCGAGGAGTATCTGAATAGCCCGAAGGATACGGCGGCTGCTGATCTCGTTACGGAGATCTGTTTACCGTTGGCCTGAGCGTATACCTGCCGGCTATGCTCGCTTGTGCAGCGTGCCGCGCGGGTGTCTCTCTGGTTTTTATAGTCTTTGTATATGTATACGTAGTAATAGTTAACAAGCCTCGCGTTCTTCTGTGGATAACTTGAAACTTCGTTTACGGATCAAGGCGATGCGGAATCGATAACCCTGCGGAGCGTGCACGAACAGGAACACGGAGCCAGGGAAAACTTTTGTGCGACCTGGGTCAGGCGCGTTTTTATCAAGGTTTCGCCCACAATGTGTCAGATGGGTTGTACAAAAGTTGTCCAGAGGAGGGTGTGGATAAGTTGAGGGCACGCGACGTTGCGAAACTTTGGTGCTGGGCTCGCGCTCGGCGTGTTGAGTTTCGACATGGTATGGCCGATGCGACCGTCAGATACACGAGGCGGCGTTGCCGCAATTGCCGACGCTTGGTGATCTAGCTGCGTGGCTAGGCATCGAGCCAGACGAGTAGCACTGGTTCGCCGATCGTTGGCGCGTGCCGGCGCATAGTGCTGCGACGCCGCTTCATCACTATTCGTATAAGGCGATCGAGAAGCGCGACGGTCGGTGCCGGATCATCGAGATTCCCAAGCCGCGGCTGTGGGCTTTACAACGCAAGGTGTTGTCGGGGTGGCTCGACCGTATTCCGGCCCACGAATCGGTGCCCGGTTTTCGACGTGGCCGGAATATCGTGACCTTTGCCGTGCCGCATGTGGGTAAAGCGGTGGTGAATCTGTGCGCCTTTCGGCTCGATCTTCGACTTGCGAGTCTCGCGCGTTCGATCAGGGCGACTTATACGCGTTATGCCGATGATCTCGCGTTTTCCGGCGATGAGAATGTCGCGCGGATGGTGGAGCGCTTATCTGTTCGCGTTGCGGCTATTGCTATTGAAGAAGGGTTTTCCGTCAATCTGAGGAAGACGCTCGTGATGCGGCGTGGAGCGCGGCAGCATCTGGCCGGGGTGTGGTGAATAGGCACGCAAATGTGGCGCGGACGGAGTTCGATGCATTGAAAAAGCCAGGCTGACCAATTGCGTTCGGCATGGATGGCGGTCGCAGAATCGGGATGATCGCGCGGATTTTAGGGCGCATCTTGCGGGACGGGTTGCGCATGTTGCGATGGTGAAGGCGGAGAGAGGCGAAGTTGATGACTCTGCTCGGACGGATCGAGTGGGATGAGGCAAGCGAGGAGAACGTGGAGTCGAATGAATGAAGCAACCCTGTAAGTATGCTTCCTACCCCCGCCGTCAGCGCTGGTCTTTGGCAATGCCGTAGCAGAAAACTACGGCAGCCACGCGATCGCGCGGTCGTCTCTTAACTGCAGAACGAAACCGGTTGTTTTATCAATGGTGCCGCGACTGGCCATCAATATCGAAAGTAGAGAACGCCGAGTGCACCTGGCTCGCCTGGTGTTTTGCCCTTCTTAGTGATCGCCGGCAAATCAATATCCTTGACGTCCTTCCAACCAAAGCCCTGGAAAATGCCTTCCGCCAAGCTAACGAAACCCATCAGCTTGCGCGACATCCGGAAGGCAATGACGCCCAATATTGCCATCAGCCCGGCGCCGCCCAAGATCCATACCTGGACCAGATTTGCCCAGTTATGCAGAGAATCAAAAAACGCTATCCCGCCAGTTAAAACGTACATAAATAAAAGGAGAGGCAGACAAACTTTCAGCCACAGTTTCAGCGATGTCCTGTAGTGGGCATATCTGCCCCGACTGCAATGCGGATGCAATGCCACAATTTTGTCGCTGACCCGTCGTATGCCATATCCTTGCCAATGGTTTTCCCATTGCTCGGCGACGACTTCCACGTCGTCACCTTCATTAAAGACCGATTGCCAGACCCACGCTTTGACTGGCTTGCCGTTCAGATTGAACTCTAATAGATCCGCTTCCTCGCTTGTATCCATTGCCATACTGCCTAAGCCGACAGCAATGCCACCCAAACCGGCGAGTCCCGCAGCGATCGCCGTTGCACCCATTCTTCCGCGGTCCGACTTCGTGAAGAAAAAGTCCTGATTGCAACGTGTTTTACGCAAATTAACCATGCACCCGCGTAACAGTTGTGTGGGGGTTGACGATGTTGTTTCGATAGTCATTCAGAACCCTCTGTTGCCTCTAATCCAACGCCTTTCAGCGCCTTTTCAAATTCCTCGTGCTGTTTACCGACCGCCCAAGGTGGCGTGTTCGGTGCCTTGCCGAAGGTACATTTCTCAAACCAGGTCTGCAAATCGTTATCTGAGAAATACCAGATAAGGACTTGAATCACGGTAATTACCACGGCGACTTCCCAACCCGCCATAAAGAGCACAACTCGCCCTATCATGAGCAGTGCACCGCGCTCGCCGACGGTCACCACAACTTCTCCCGCTGCCACGCCAACAGCGTCTCTGCCGATCGCATTTGCGGCGGCCGCTCGAGCAGCAGCCGTCGTGCCCTCTTCAGCGGCCGTTGCCAACTTCGCGGTTCTCGCCGCCGCTCCCAAGAGACCTGCATTGGCTTTGCCGAGCCACACTATGCCGCGGCCGCCGCTCATTCGGGCGATCATTGGTGCGCTTGACGTTAAAGCCGTCAAGAGGTTGGCAGCGGTGCTGAGAAACCCCAGGCCCGCCTTGATAAAGTAAAGCGTTGCGATGCAGAACCTGCCATCTCGACCGGTTTCTTCAACCTTTTTTGCGTCGAAAAACGCGCCAATTGCTGCGGATGCTCCGCCGAAATAACCCATAATTGACTTCAGATTGGCTATCGTTTGGGTGGCATCTTTCGCCATCGCGGCCATGGCTTTGCTCGATGCTTGCAAACAGGCAGACGAAGCTGAAAATCCGCTCGCCACCAGCATCGCATAGTCTTCCCCACTCTTATCGACTTTTGCCAGACTGGCACCAAAGCCGAACAACTCAATGATCGCCAACGTCCCGCCGATTCTGATCCCCGCGGCGGCCTCCGCACCCTCGCTGGTCAACTTGACTGCGTTCCACTTCGCCCGGAGCACGAGCCCCTTTTCATCTGACGCCAGGGCCTCAAGCGTTTGCGCATATGCTTCCGCAGCTTTCACGCCCTTTGCGCGCAACCCGCGGTAACCACTTTCCAGTTTGGCGCGCAACTTCGGTTCGACATTCGCCGATTCCTTGACTAGCCCAAGGGTGTCGGCCTGGCTAATCCCGACCCGCATCATAAGCGCACCGCGTATCAGGAATGCTCCCGCGCAATCGCTTACTTTACCCATCCCTGTCCACCTGAAAAGCGCATTGGCAATCGTAATGCTCAGGCGGTCGACTTGAAGTTTTTTTACGGCACGCTCGGTAGCCGAGATTGCGTACTCATGCTCCTTGACTTCGCCCATTTTTTCGCGAAATTCGACAAACGTTTTCAACTTCTCCAATGGCTTGGCGATCTTTTCAAGAATCTCCGCGATCTCCTCTGCGTGCGTTGCCTTGTACGCCGTCGCCTTTGCGAGCAATTCTTTAATTTCCACCTTCGGTTGTTTCTGGTTGAACGCGAAGGCTCGCCAAACCAGACTCGTCGGCTGGGTGGGATCCATGTTGTTCACCAGATCGACCACGACCTGGGCGCCTTTCTCTTCAGACGGCAGCCCGGTGATCGCCTCGTTCACCACGCCCTCGAACGCAGTACCATTGGGAATGTCGTTCTCGTGGTAATCGTGAAGAGTAGCAAGCAACAGCGGTGCTTTCAGCCACGCGGCAACGTCCGCCGTACGGTCAGCCTGTAACTGGTTCACGGTAGCTTGCATAGATTGGAACGCGCCGCGAAACTGCTGGAACCTGGGTTTGTTAAGCTTATCCAGATATTTCGGCCACTCTGCCTCGCCGATCTCTTTAGCCTCCGCCGGGCTGATCTTTCCCGCGTCCTCGATGTTCTTCTCCGACGCCGCTTCCTGTTCGGGCGACGGCATCGACGGTATGCCATCCATCGCGCCAGGCGAATTGATCATCGCCTCCCAGCCTGCTTGACGAGCCGAACGCCAGCGGCTTTTTGAAGCAACTGCGCCATTTTTTACCGCGACCTCCGCCGCTTCGATCGACTGCAACGCATCAATCTCTTTGGGCAATTCCTGTACATAGCGTGTCATCATGACGGCAGCGTCGTTGCGATAACCGTTCAGTTCGTGCACGTTACCGATGCCGTCCCAAAGTGCCAACAGCATTGGGGGATGATGCTTGCCCGCTTTGGTTTCACCAACGCCATTCATCAGTTTCACAAGCGCGGCGCTCGCTGAAGCCGGTGTCGCCTGGCGTATATGCAACGGATAGCGCGTCGCTTCGTGTTTCAACACGTCCGCGTTAACACTACCGTTTGGGTTGCTGACTTTTTGTTTTGGCAATTGCAACAACTTGGGATCGAAACCTGGCATGTACTCGACGACGGCATCGATGCTCTGCTCGGTCGCAACCGCAGCGTGTTCATCTTTTGCGCCTGTGATCCATTTCGCCGGTTCGACGCGTTGCATGCGCTGCGCGCGAAGTGTTGCGTCGCCCGCATACAGTTTGAAGATGTCCTTGTGCCACGGGTACTCAGAGAAGGCGATATAAACGTCGCCACACTTTTCCGGACGTTCAATCGCGATAATGTCCATTGGCACGGCGATGCTCTTCTGAGCGCAGGCGGGATGAATCGCCGGAGCAGTCATAAGTGGCAGGGGCTGCTTCCACAAGCGTCCATCCTCGGTTACCGTGTAGGCTTCCCAGTAATTGCTGCCACGCGCGCCCTTCGAATAGAAAAGGTAGAGCCACCCTTCGCGCAATGTGCGCAGACCGTAGTGATGCGCCGTCAGAGAGACATCTGTTACGCCTTTACCGCTAATGCCGGCCGGCAGTCTCGCCCCCACGGTCTGCGGCAGTACGGTATACCGCACCGGAAGGATCGGTAAACCCGCCTTTTCGCAGTTAGCGCATTTTTGATCGGTCGTTGCCATGATGATTTTTTGTGTTCGATTATTGGACGCAATGGTCAGAGTCTTTCACGCCGTTGCTACTCAATGGTTACGCTGTGCTTCACGGGATCACAGACTCGTCGCATTCAAATGAGGCTCGATATCAGCCTGCATCCGCAGGTTGCTTGATCACCATGGCGCGCTATGGGCACACCGTTGTCCGTCATCGATTCGTCACCCTCAACGATGACATTGGGTTTGACGTCCTCATGCTTTGGACAGGAGACTTCGTCGCCCTTGCGAGCAACAAAGCGGCCATCGAAAGACATGGTCTGCGATGCGGTGATCACTTTGCCGCCATGATCGGTATCGTCATCGAGACGAATGAGATTCATCATGAAGTCGTCTCCTTCTCTACAGTGAAACATTGCCAAACCTTATTGGTGTCCATCGCGTCCTCTACGAACGATTTACTTGTAACGGAAGTAATAGCGACCGTAATTCGCGAGGGTATTGATTCCGCGGTGCTCGCGTGAGGTCTTGCGAAGGTTAATGTTTTCCACGTCCGGCCAGCCATAGGTTCTGAAAATAGCTTCGGCAAGCCGAACAAAGCCCATCATCTTTTGGGTGACACGGTAAAAAATAATTGCAAAGACGACAAGAGTTGCCGCCATCGCGACGCCCATG
>Ga0157369_10009829_pt1 | contig 10932 bp, 6 predicted proteins | sample C25metaG_FD_113461 | JGI IMG/M metagenome (GOLD analysis project Ga0157369, IMG submission 113461) | Corn rhizosphere microbial communities from Kellogg Biological Station, Michigan, USA - C2-5 metaG | ecosystem: Host-associated > Plants > Roots > Rhizosphere > Soil | place: USA: Michigan... | reverse complement strand
CAGTATGTCCGGCGGATCCTCTCCAACATATCTTTTCATAAGATGATGCACCGGGAGATGTCGCTTTCGCAACGTCCGGAGATGTACTCCAAGCTCAAGCAAGCTATGTCCAAAAACCTGAACTCTATAGAAAACCTGATCAATAAAGGTATAGAAAGCGGCTGCTTCAGGCCTGTAGATGTACGTATGGTGATCGCCACGATCATGGGAACCATCACCAATGTTGCAACGGCGCCATCCAAAATCACAGCCGGTTCCAAGCTGGACATCCAGATTCCGGAAGACCGGGAGATACTTACCGAAAGGCTGATAACCTATTTAAAAGATCTGATAACAACGTATATAACACCCCAAAAATGATAACTAAATCGATTAAACTAAGTTGCCTGATATTTCTGCTGCCTGGATTGCTCTATGCACAGGATGTTAAAACCCTCAGCTTGGATGAAGCGCTGAAGCTTGGTATCGCAAATAGCAAGAACCTGAAGCTTTCTCAAAACAGGATTGACCGTGCTGTTGCTCAAATGAAAATCGCTAAAGACAATGCGCTTCCTACAGCCAATGCATCCCTGGCTTATAGCCACGTAGAGATCCCCACCAACACGCTGGTTATCGGCGGAGCAGATCCACTACACCTACCTAAACGTGCCGATTCCTACATCGGTACCGCAGCCGTAGAAGAACTGGTTTATGGTGGTGGCCGGTTAAAGCTTGCAGAGCAATCAACAAAATTGCTTACCGAAGTGGCCCGCCTGGACGCGGATAAAAGTCAGGAAGACATCAGCTATGCCGTGATCAACACCTACTATTCCTTATATAAGGTGATTCAAAGTAAAAAAGTGATCCAGCAGAACCAGGAAGCGATTGCCGCCCAGCTGAAACAATCACAGCGTTTCTTTGAACAAGGTATTGTAACCAAAAATGATGTGCTGCGTTTCCAATTGCAACAGGAAAACGTTAACCTTTCGGCTTTGGAAGCAGAGAACAACAGGCGGATCATTAACTATAACCTGGATATCCTGCTTGGCCTTCCGGAAAACACAGATCTTTCGATCAATGACATGAACGAGTCTTTTGAAGTTGCCCAGCCGCTGAGTACTTACCTGGAAAAAGGATTGGCCAACCGTCAGGAACTCCGTTCCCTGGATCTTCGCAACCAGGTTGCCGAACTGAATGTGAAGTCGGTGAAAGCCAATATAAAACCGACAGTAGGCATTGGTGCCAACCTGTACTACGTGAACCCAAGTGGTGATTTTATCCCTTCCAACCACCAGTACATCGTACCGATGACACTCGGGCTGAACATCGGCTGGAACTTCGGGTCCTTATGGACCAACAAGAATAAAGTAAGCGATGCCCGCATCCAACAGCAGGAAGTCGTTATTCAAAAAGACATCCAGTCGGATAACGTGAAAACCGAGATCAACAGAAATTATCAGAATTACCAGCTGGCGATCCAGCGGATCCCGGTCCTGCAGTCCTCGATAGCACAGGCAGAAGAAAACGATAAGCTTTTGGAATCCAAATACCGGAACAACGTCGCTTCTGCAATTGACCGTATCGATGCGCAGGTACTGTTATATCAATCCAAGATCAACTTGGAGATCGCTAAAGCAGATGCAGGTCTGGCCTATTTTACCTTATTACAATCAACCGGAAAAATTTCTCAATAAACACAAACAATTACAATGACAACTGAAGTAAAGAAGAAAAGCAAAGTCCTACCGATCATACTTGCGGTATTGATTATCGTAGGTGCCATCTTTGGTATCAAAGAATATTTATATTACAGCGTTCACGTAGATACGGATGATGCGCAGATCGACGGTGACATCAGCCCGGTTGTAGCCCGTGTTGGTGGTTATGTAGACTCGATCCTATTTGAAGAAAACACCCGGGTGACCGCTGGACAGATCCTTGTTAAACTGGATGACAGCGATTACAAGATTAAGCTGGAACAAGCACAGGCTGCTCAAAAAGGAGCAACCGCCGGCGTAGGTGTTTCTCAGGCACAAATCGTGGCCACCTCTGCCAATACAGGCTCTGCAAAAGCAAACGTTGCCGCTGCACAGGTTCGTTTAGACCTTGCCCGTAAAGACTTTGCGCGTTATGAGAACCTGGTTAAAGATGGTTCGATCACACAACAACAGTTTGACCAGGCCAGAGCACAAAAAGAGACAGCTGAAGCCAACTACCAGGCTGCAAGAGACCAGTATGCTGCTGCATTAAAGCAGGTGGGCACAAGCAGATCTCAACTAGCGGTAACCAATACGGGGGTGACTGAACAGCAGTCGGCCATCGACTTCGCCAAACTTCAGTTGTCCTACACCAAGATCAAAGCACCGGCTACCGGTATTGTTTCGAGAAAGAACGTTCAGAAAGGCCAGCTTGTTCAAGCCGGACAGTCTTTATTTTCCATTGTAAATGAAGGCAGTTTATATGTAACAGCCAACTTCAAAGAAACGCAGTTGGAAGACATCAGATCGGGCTTAAAGGTAAAGATCGAAGTAGATGCTTACCCGGATGAAGAAGTTTATGGAGAAGTCTATAACTTTTCGCCGATCACAGGTGCAAAAGGCTCTTTGCTGCCACCAGACAACGCCACAGGTAACTTTGTAAAGGTTGTACAACGTGTTCCTGTTAAAATCAAAATCACTCAGGCCTCAAAAGAAATGATGGCCAAGATCCGTCCGGGCATGAGTGTCAATGTATCCGTATCAACAAAAGACTAAACAAATGGCCGAAAAAGGTTTTAAAAAGTGGATTATTACGTTCACGGTGATCACGGCTTCCTTATTGGAGCTGATCGATACCACCATCGTGAACGTGGCATTGCCACAGATACAAGGTAACCTCGGCGCAACCCTGGAGGATGTAGCCTGGTTATCCACAGGCTATGCCGTAGCCAACGTAATCATCCTGCCGATGTCCGGATGGTTGGGTAGCCGGTTTGGCCGAAAAAATTACTTTCTTGCTTCCATCGTATTATTTACCGTTGCCTCCTTTTTATGTGGTAACGCCACCGGCTTGGGTGAGCTTGTGCTCTTCCGGATCATCCAGGGTATCGCCGGCGGGGGGTTGATCTCTACTGCTCAAGCCATCCTGATTGAAACCTGGCCCCGTGAAGATGTGGGTATTGCCACCGCTTTGTTTGGACTGGGTGCCGTTGTAGGCCCTACTGTCGGACCAACCATCGGTGGATACATTCTGGATATCAGTTCCTGGCCATGGATTTTCTACGTAAACATTCCGGTCGGGATCCTCGCCGCGTACCTCACGATCACCTTCGTCCGAACGACGCCGAAAGAAGGACAGGGAAAGCCCATCGATTGGTGGGGTATCGGGCTATTGGCTATTGCCGTGGGTAGCTTACAGACGGTTTTGGAGAAAGGTGAAAGTGAAGACTGGTTCTCTACAGGATATATTACCCTGCTATCGATCATGTCTGTGCTTGGGGTGATCCTGTTCATCTGGCGGGAAATGAGTACCGACCATCCGATCGTAAACTTCAAGATCATGCGTCACCGGAGTTTCTCGGTAGGTATGTTCACCTCCTTTATCCTCGGATTTGGATTGTACGGATCGGTATTCGTGTTTCCGATCTTCTGCCAGAACTTACTGGGCTTCTCCGCGCTTCAAACCGGAGAGCTGCTGTTCCCAGGGGGATTGTGTACGATTGTGATGATGCCGTTTATCGGTATCATGCTGAAGAAAGGTATTCCCGCGCAGTTTATGGCAACCATTGGGATGTTCTTGTTCTACGTGTTCTGTACCATGCTGAGTAGATCTACACTGGCATCAGGTACCGGAGACTTCTTCCTGCCGCTTGTGATCCGTGGTGTGGGTATGGCTTTATTATTTGTGCCTTTGACCACACTAGCTATTCAGGATTTACAGGGGGCGGAAATCGGACAAGGATCCGGATTGAACAACATGATGAGACAGTTGGGTGGTTCTTTCGGTATTGCTGCACTGACCACGCTGATCCACATCCGTCAGGGTTACCACAGAACAAACTTGCTGACCAATATAAACGAGTATAACCCGGCTTTTACGGAGCGCTTCAATGCATTCATTCACAACTTTATGGGCAAAGGATATTCATATCTGGATGCCAAGTTATTGTCTACGAAAGCCCTGGAAGGCACGATCATGAAGCAAACCTTATTGCTGACCTACAACGACGCCTATTGGGTGGCGGGGATGATCATGCTCTGCTCCATTCCGCTGCTTTACCTGCAGAAGTTCAAAAAGAATACAAACGTTCCTGTAGATGTGCACTAAGCACCAGGATTTGTTATAAAGACAAAAAGCCGTTAAGAAATCTTAACGGCTTTTTTGTACCAAAAAAAATAACAATTAACGCAACAGATAGATAGGCTTAGCGCCATTCCCTGCTTGCATATAAGTTTAAAGATTGATTAACCTTTATAAAAGCAATATATGGATTTTGCTGACAACGCCAAAATAAATCCAGCATCCTAGGCATTGTACGGGTTTTTTCCTAGCTTGAGCGCAAGAAAATAGGAATTGACATTATGAGCCAACTACAACGAGGTACCGGACACAAAGAGGCCATCTTTAACAATGAAGTGGTTTCCCGGTTCGAACTCTACAACAGTTTATTTCTAACGCTTCCATTTTACAGGATTAAAGATACCGGTACGCTCCTACCGCTTTTTATTAAGCACTGTGAGGAAGGCGTCAGGAACAACGAAAATCCTACACACATCATCAACAGCTTTTTTGAGACCTTTACCAAGATCGACTCGGCAAAAGACGGTATTGATCTGCTCTTCCGCTTTATTCAGTACATCGAGCGGCAGGTGGTGCTTTTTGATGCCGTTGAAGATGCATCCTTTAACCGGCTGAACACCCAGGACGACCAGAGTGCCATCCACTCGTATTTATCCAAGGGTATCGATAACACGATACTGAAAGCCAAGATCGAGAAACTGGTGGATGAATTCTCCTTGAGATTGGTGCTGACTGCCCACCCGACACAGTTCTATCCCGGGAGCGTGCTGTCCATCATCACCGACCTGACCGCAGCTTTAAAGATCAATGATATTTCAAGCATCAACCAACTGCTTCAGCAGCTCGGGAAAACGCCGTTTTTCAATAAGAAATCACCGACACCGGTCGACGAGGCACTCAGCCTGGCCTGGTACCTGGAAAATGTCTTTTATTTTGCCGCGGCAAACATTCAGTCCGAGATTGATTTTACCCTGGGGGAGTTCAATATTGCTTCCAAGCGGGTCATTGAACTCGGATTCTGGCCTGGAGGCGACCGCGACGGGAACCCCAACGTGCATACAGACTCTACCTTGCAGGTGGCCAAAATGCTGCGTCAGATCCTGTTCCGCTGCTACTACCGCGATTTCCGGAACCTGAAACGCCGCATCACCTTTCGGGGCGTAGAGGACACCATCGCCGTGATCCAGGAAGTCCTGTACAAAAATGCCTTCGACACGAGCATTGAGCCTGAAAACATCTCTGCATTCCTTTTGGAACAGTTAATCAATATTAAGTCGACCTTACTCGAGGCCCACGATGGCCTATTCGTAGACCTGGTGGAAGATATGATCCGGAAAGTAAACCTCTACGGTACCCATTTCGCCTCCCTGGATATTCGCCAGGACAGCCGGATCCTGCGCCGGGCACATGCCTATTGCCAGGACCGGTCACAGGAAGCGGATGATCTGATCCGGGATACCGTGGGTACAATTGCCGAGATCAAGCAGATCCAGCAGAGCAATGGCGAGCTGGCCTGCCACCGCTTTATCATCAGCAACTGCCAGAAAGCATCGGATATTCTCATGCTGCGCGACCTGTTCCTGTGGAATGGCTGGACAGAAGAAGAAATGCATATCGACTTTGTCCCATTATTTGAGACCGTAGATGACCTCCTGGTTGCCGGAGAGGTTATGGAAGCCTTATACACCGACCCCGCGTACCGGGCACACCTGGAGCGCCGCGGATTTAAGCAGCACATTATGCTGGGCTTCTCCGATAGCACCAAAGATGGTGGTTACCTGATGGCCAACTGGTCCATATTTAAAGCTAAAGTTGCCCTCACCTCGGTATCTAACGCACACAATATTGAACTCGCCTTCTTTGACGGGCGTGGAGGCCCACCCGCGCGCGGAGGAGGTAAAACCCATCGGTTCTATGCTTCTATGGGTAAGGAGATCGCCAACAAGAACATACAAATCACGATCCAGGGACAGACGATCAGTTCCCAGTATGGGTCGATCGACAGTGCCGCGTTCAATATGGAACAGCTTATCAATGCCGGAATCTCCGCCGGCGTTCGCGAGAAGCATAACATTCTGCTGGATCCATTACACAAAGATGTGGTGGATGTGATGGCGAAAGATGCATACAATGCCTATGTTAGCCTGAGGCAGCATCCATTGTTCATGAGCTACCTGGAGAAATATTCGCCGCTGACGCTTTTGTCCAAGATCACGATCAGCAGCCGGCCGGTTAAACGGAATTCCGGAAAGAAACTGCAACTGGAAGATCTGCGGGCGATCAGCTTTGTAACCTCCTGGAGCCAGTTGAAACAGAATATTCCCGGATTTTACGGCATCGGTACGGCATTGAAGAATCAAGAAGAATTGGGCAACTGGGAAAACCTGAAAACCACCTACCAGGAATCCGGCTATTTCAAGACCATTATCGAGAACTGTATGATGTCGATGAGCAAGACCGATTTCTCGATAACCGCGCACTTTGCCGAAGATGCGGAGTATGGGCCTTTCTGGAAAATGTTGAATGCAGAATACGAGCTCTCTAAGGCCATGTTACTGAAGCTGGCTGGTCATGACTCCTTAATGGAGAATTATCCCGTAGAGAAGCGCTCTATTGCCGTGAGAGAGAAAATTGTATTACCTCTGGTCCTGATCCAGCACCATGCATTGGCCCAATTACAGGATGAAAGCAAGGAAGGGGAGCATGCCGCTTATGAAAAGCTGGCGATCCGGACCGTTTATGGTATTGTGAACGCCGGGCGGAACCTGGCCTAAAAACTAGAAAGCTGCATGCGGCCTATTGGCTACATGCAGCTTTATTCTCGCCGTTACCGGCATTCCGGTTAGCTATCCAGGTGGATGGTCAGGACAATAACCGGGAGGTTAATTAATAGATAACTTTTCCTGCAGAGGTTACAATGGATGCGATACGTACCGCATCGAAGATACGTTCTTCTGTTGCACCAAGGTGCAGGATAGATTTCTCGTGTGCATTTACACACATCTCACAGCCATTAACGGCAGAAACAGCGATGCTCATCAGTTCAAAGAATTCTTTGCCGGTAACCGGGCTGCTCATCAACTGCATGCGAACGCGGGCAGGGATCTGTGTATATTTTTCTTTTCCGGTGAAGTGACGGAAACGGTAGAATACGTTATTTAAAGCTAGAAGTGAGGCACAACCAACCGCTTCAGCAATTTCTGCTTCTGATGCTTCTTTTGAAAGCGCAAGCTTTTCGAAGAAGTTGACGAGTACGGTATTGTTGTTGTTTACAGCGATGCTCAAAGCAAGCAAAGCACATTCTTTTTCTGTCAAATGGGCGGAAGTGAACGTGCTGCTTAGGTTTAACTTCAGGTCACGTACATAGCGGGAATTTCCTTTTTCTAAAAGGGTTAAGCTTTCATTTCTGTATGCCGCATCCAGGCCAACCAGGGCCAATAATTCTTGAATTACTTCTGTATTTTCACTCATGATTTCTTAATTTTTGGGTATAAAAAATCCCTGCAAAAATGCATTTTACAGGGATCATATGTATAAAGGAACTTAAACTGTTAAAGTTTCCTGACCTTTTTCCCAGTTACATGGGCAAAGTTCGTCAGTTTGCAAAGCATCAAGTACTCTCAATACTTCTTTAACGTTACGGCCTACGCTTAGATCGTTTGCACTTACCCAACGGATAATTCCTTGAGGGTCGATGATGAACGTTGCGCGGTAAGCGATTTTTTCAGTTGGCTCCAAAATGTCCAAAGCTTCTGCTAAAGATTTTGAAGTATCTGCCAACATAGGGAATTTTAATCCACGAAGATCATCATGGTTGTTTCTCCAAGCCAAGTGAACGTTTTCTGAATCTGTGCTTGCGCCAATTAATTTGGTATCGCGATCACGGAATTCACTGTAGTTTGCGTTGAATTCTGCAATCTCTGTAGGACAAACAAAAGTAAAGTCTTTTGGCCACCAGAACATGCAGGTCCACTCGTTGTTTTCATTGATGAAAGACTCTGAAGTAATTGTTTCAAACTCGTTTCCTTTTTCAAGACTTACAACGGCGGTTTTCGAAAATGAAGGGAATTGTTGACCTAGGTTAATCATATGCTTTTTTCTTTTTTTTCTTCGACAAATGTACAGGTATCTGCCTCAATAAGCAACCGGGAACAGGTATTTCTGCATACGTAATTTCGATACCCCTATAGACGATGCCTATATATTTTTGCCCTTATCTTAGTTCTTTTCTATAGCTATTTAAGCGTGGTTTCAAAGAGCTTGAAGATCCTTTTATACTCGTCCGTCCAGCTGCTAGGCTCGGTAAAGCTATGGCTTTCAACCGGGTACACTGCAAGCTCCCAGTTGTTTTTACCCAATTCAATGAACCGTTGTGAAAGGCGGACGATATCCTGAAAGTGCACATTGACGTCCACCATGCCATGGCACATCAGCAAATTGCCCTTTAATCCCTCCGCGAAGTTGATCGGAGAACTCCGCTGATAGGCGATCTCATCTTCAAAGGGTTGATTTAGAATATTCGAGGTATATCCATGATTGTAATGCGCCCAGTCGGTAACCGACCGCAGGGCCGCACCGCTGGAGAAAACATCCGGCTCTTTGAACAAACCCATTAAGGTTATGAAACCACCATAAGAGCCACCATACATACCCACGTGTTTAGGATTAACGCCATATTTCTCAACAAGCATCTTCACGCCATCTACCTGATCGGTCAGGTCTTTGCCGCCCATATGCCGGTAAATCCCGGTACGGAAATCACGTCCATAGCCCGAACTTCCGGTGTAATCTATATCGATAACCGTATAGCCATTATCCGCCAATAAATTATTGAACATGTATTCCCGGCTGTAATCACTCCACCAGAAATGTACGTTCTGCAGGTAGCCGGCACCATGTACAAACACAACGGCCGGATGGTTAGCTGAAGGATTTTTTGCCGGATACACCCGCGCATAAACATCGGTTCCGTAGCGGTTCTTAAAGCTGACCATATCTGGACTTCTCCAGGCGTAAGCCTCAAATTCCTTCGTTGTCGAATGGGTGATCTGCTGGGCTTTTGCCCCCGGTTTGTTGGCCTGGATGTAGAGCTCCCAGGGATTATTAATATAGGCATAGTTGATTGCAAGCCACTTTTCGACCGCCGAGTGCGTAACCTGATTGCCACCCTTCATACTGGTGAGCTGCACCAATGCACCACCATTAACATTCATCCGGTAGAAGTGGGTAATTCCTGGATGTTCTTTGTTGGCTGTAAAGTAAAAGGTCTTTTTATCTTTGGACAGCTGCAGCGTTTGTACCTCCCATTTCCCGGAAGTCAGCTGTTTTTTCTGGTTATTCCGCAGATCGGCAACATATAGATGTGCATAGCCTGAAGCTTCGCTTTTATAGTAGATCCTGGTGTTATCCAGCCAGCCAATGCTGTTATCATAAGCATTAATGCCCGGCCCTCCGATCCACGCTTCATCACGCTGGCGATCGATATTTACCAGATTACCCGTCCGGGCATCCAGCTTGACGATCCAGCGGTCCTTGTTGTCCAGCGATTCTGCAGTGAGGATTGCTGCGCTGCCATCGCTGTTCCAGATTACGCCACTAAAACGCACCTTGCGGTCTTCGTTTTTCTTTTTGCGTTCTTCAAGCTGCTTCGGATAGTCCTTCAGGAAGTCCGGCAGGTCTTTTAAACCTGGTAATTGCTCCACATGCAACGCGTAAACGGAATCGCGCTGTTTATCGTAGATATAATCCTGATAATTCGCAGCAGGTTCGCCTACCTTGGTACGCCCGGGAATATCTTCGGTGTAACCCGAGGCAGTTACATAATTGGGAACAATGGTACGGCTGCTTCCCGCCGCCGGTGTAATCAACTGATAAGAGACATAACGGCCATCCGGGCTCAGCATTACATTGCTGAGGTATCTATCTTCCAGGTAAATCGGCTTTAACTCCATCTTCCGGCTTGTCCGGGCTTCTGTTTGTGCCGAAGCCTGACTACGGATCACTTCAAAAAGCTGGGTCTGCTGCTGCTTCAGCCAAGCATTTTGCGTGTTTTGCCCGGCGCCACCAGCTGGCTTTTTACCTTTTTGAAAATTGGTGAGCTGCCGCAGCGCATTGGTTTTCAATTCAAGTTCATACAGGTTGTCGCCCCTTTGAAACACAATATTTCCCGAGTTCAGAAACATGGGATTACGCTCGGACTCCAGGGTTTTGGTGAGCTGTTGTCGTTTACTTCCGTTTATTAAGATGATATCCCCGTCCTGCTCTGCAACCGCGCGTTCGCCGGTTTTGTTGTACACGAGATCCGGTGGTAAGGCTTTCTCGCTATTGGTGTCGGAAGAAGGAATGACTTGCCGATTGGAAACGCTAACCTGGTAGGTCGCACTTTTACGTTTTTTCTGAGGGTTCCAGTCGAAATAAACAAGCTTACTATCGCCAGACCAGCGGTAATTGGAAGGCGAAACACCAATCCACTTCTGATCACGCATGATCTTCTCTACCGTAAGCTGCGGGTTCGTTTGGCCGCTTTGCTGTGGCTGGGAGGCTGTAGCTTGCTGTCTTTGGGCTGTTGATTGCTGCGCCTGGCTGCTTGCCGGGCTGAACAATCCTATTGTTGTTGCTGAGACGGAGAGGATCAGCATCAAAGATCGTTTTCTCATAAAAATTGCAGGACGTTTG
>Ga0157369_10009827_pt1 | contig 10935 bp, 7 predicted proteins | sample C25metaG_FD_113461 | JGI IMG/M metagenome (GOLD analysis project Ga0157369, IMG submission 113461) | Corn rhizosphere microbial communities from Kellogg Biological Station, Michigan, USA - C2-5 metaG | ecosystem: Host-associated > Plants > Roots > Rhizosphere > Soil | place: USA: Michigan... | reverse complement strand
TTGCCAGTCGGCGGCCGGAGTTGACCGCGCATCTTCTTTGCCCTGAGTTGCGCCAACGATCCGGCAAGTATTTTGTGCGGGGGTTAGTTTCACGATGGTCGGCTCGTAGTCGCCTGCCGCAATTCCAGGCACGCGCGAAAAATCGACCGTGAATGCAGGCGAAACCGTCTGCAACGCGTTTCCGGACGCTGGACTGGGAACTCCCCAGACGTATGTAACCGTCGGCTTCCGGTGAGACATGACTCCGGAAAAAATGCCGCCTGCCTGCCCCACCATGGAGCCGCCGACCATGGAATTGGTGTGGGCGGCTGCGTCCCAAGCCACCGTATTCACGGCAGTCTGCAGGCCTTGGGTCACCGCAGCATCCGCAGCCAGCGCCTTCATCGAAGATGGCTTCGTTTTTGTTTCGGCCAGCTGAGTCTTCTCCAGCGGCAATTCTTTCTGGCTCGATCCTTGCAGCACATACACCTTAGGCATGCGGCTCTTTGAGACCGGCGGCTCAGGCGGAGGCGTGGCGGCCGACTTGGATGCTGATGCAGCTGACTCTTTCCCTGAAGGGGAGTTCGAGCCCGCCATCATCGCGTTGAGTTCGTTCTCCGTGACTCCGGCCTTGTGCAAACGCACGAGTTCAGCGGTGGAAGTGTTGTATTTGCCAGGATGCGTCTGGATATCACGCACCACCACAGACTCCGGCAAGCCGCTCTTCACCATCGTGATCACATCGTCGTTGGTGAGAAGCTTTGGAGCCTGTTCCGCATAAACACTGCCCAGCAACAGCGCGAATATCAGCAAGGCAGAAAATAGTACTGTTCGTCTCATCATTTGGATGTTCTCCTCAGTTCTTCTTCACAACTTGTGCGGTGCAACCGCCGGCTATGGTCCAGTGACGATTGGAGGCACTCCGGTGGGACCGGTGACCCACACCTTCAGCCCGTAAATCGAGTAGTAGTTGCTTGAATTACCGGAACCTGCAGTGAGTACCGGATAAGTGACGGTGATTGTGTTTCCGTTAACCGTCGCGGGCTGTGACGTAATGCTGGACGACGTGTTCGCAACCAGCAGGTCGGTCTGAGTACTATCCACTACAAATCCCGGCGCGAGTTTCAAACTGAACTGGTCTTGGCCCGCAACTGGACCCGCAAGCCCCTGCCGCATGACCCCGACGGTTCCGTTCAGTCCGTAGTAATTCGATACGGGGGATAAAAAATACGGCGAGCCGGATTGATACAGCGAGGCTTGGTTCTGGGGTATGTTGGCCAGCAAAACGGTTGCGCGACTCGCGACGAACTGGCCGCCCGCCGCGTAACCGGACTGGCGAGCCTTGACCTGCAGCCCCACCCACGACCAATCGGGAATGCCCGAGGTATTGGTAGCAACCGACGCCACGATTTCGTGGTCACTCCAACTCTGAATCGTGAATTGGACTGTATAGAGAGTGCTGGTTTGGTAAGTCTGCGAATTAGACCATCCTGAGTTTTGAGACTGGGACTGCAACAGTTGGAGCTGAACCGTCCCGGAACTGTTCCCGAAACCGCAGCCAATAATCGTGTAAGGGTTGGCCTGCGGATCAGGCGAGTACACGACGCCTTGCCCCTGAATGTTTCCAGCGACGGAGAAAATCGTCGGGGCGCCACCCTGCGCCTCCGACTGTTTGCACCATGCATTTTGTTTTGGACTTAGCAAGTTGGAATACGCATACGGTGCGGAGATGCTTGTCGGGCGCGCGTTGGACGGCAGCGCTGCAAGGGTTGGGAATGGAGCGGCGGAAAGCGTATGCGACGAAGGAACCGATGCTTGCCTCTGCTGGTGCAGGACGGCGATGATCGACGAGTTCGCCGCCAGCGAATTCCGCACGCGCCTTCCTGAAACAACTCTAACTCCCCCGCTCAATGCTGGTAAGAGGGCAGGCTTCACGCCGCCTGTGAAACTTGGATTTGCTGCTGTTCTCAAACCGCCATTGAGTGCACCGTTGCCTGCCGCGTTTGTGCTGCTTGGGAAACCCGCCAAACCGCCGGAGGCAGCCTTTGGCGGATACGGCTGCGGATTCAGTTGCACGGTTCCACCGCCACCGGGGAGTGTAGGTGCGAGCTGAGCGGGAGTACCCGGTTGCGAATTGACGGGTGCTGTTGTTGTGGGCGACGGCGTGACTGCGGGCACCAGCATTCCGCGTGATGGTGAACCTGCGGACGATTGGTTGCTGAGCAATGTCCCGTTCGAGCCGCTTTGACTCAACATCGGCTGTTGCGTAGGGCCAGGATTCATTTGCACTGGGGTGTTTTGAGGTCCGGAATTTGTTTGAACGAAACCACCAGGCGCGCCACTCTGATTTCCTCCGGACCCGCCGCCTGCGCTCAATGGCGTTAACGACTGGCGAATCACGAGTGGCAGATTCACGTCATAGGCGACGTTCTGGCAGGAGCCCCAACTCCCGAGCAGATTTCCCACCGTGGCTTTGGTCAGCGGTGGCAGCGTACTGCAGGGCGCATTGTTGAACTGGACGGGGCCGACTGCCGGGTTCTTCGCAACTGTCGCCGGCATCAATGTTCCGACGGCCTGCGTGAGGTTGAGCTTGACGTAAAGGTTTTGATTTAGGGGCGCGTTGTTGTAGGAGTACGCACACCCGTCGTAAGACGTCGTGTTTACCGAGGTAAGAGGCGGGTGGACCGTGGCGATTGGGATCAGATGACTCTGCGTTCCCATGGGTCCGAAGGGCGTATACGGACTCTGGCTGGCTGCGGCCACCGTGATTGTAAGTGCGTTGCAGATCGACGGCCCGAGGTGAGAAGTAGCCTGCGCATCCCAATAGACGAACCCGTAAATGGTGCCAGTCATCACCTGGCGTCCGCCCGGCGGCTGATGTGCCTGCGGCCCCGGCAGGGTGATGTTGGGATTCGGCGGCCTGGTCGCAGGAATCTGTGCCGCGAGAGTGCCGCACAATGTCGCGATCGTTAACGCCGTTGCGAGACGAATAAGAGATTTGTTCATCGAAGCTACTCCTTGCATTTCGGGTTAGTGTCCCAGCAACAGGGGACGTTGCGTTCCTTGCTTTATGGTCAAGCTGTTTGTGTTTCCACTCGGCCAGGGACTAACGCCTCTCGGGCCGACAACTGTGATCTGCAGTGCGTATGCTGAGACGCTTCCGTAATTCATCCACTGTTGCGTGCTGCCGCTGGACATTTGCGTTGCTGGCCAGCAACCTTCTTCAACCCAAAACACCTGGAACGAGGTCGTCGAGGTGTAGTTCACATTCCAGTTTCCGTTCGTTGTCGGCACGCCATTTACTGATTGGCAGTAGCTGCTGTCGAAAGTTGTGTGCCGCAGTTGGACTCCGGTGTGCGGATCGAGTTGGAACCCGGCAGCAAAATGAAACTGGTATGTATCCGTCGCACCGGCGAAGCTGAGTCCAGGAGCAGCCGGGATCGGGAACTGCCCGGCCAAGCTTTGCCGCGATACTGCAATGGTTTCTCCCGGTTGTATCAGGCTGACCGAAGGCGATTCAGCATCTGCCTGCACCTGGCCGCTGGCCGAGTTCACCAGTGCCAGATTGATTCCCGCGGGAATGCAACCATTTTGGGACGTCCAACAGCTTGGAGCTTTCAGGATCCCGGATAAGACCTGGTCAGCACGTGCGGCGCTGAAATTGAAGCCGGTGGCTTGGTATAGTTGCCCGCCCGCTGTCTTCACCACCAGCGTCACGTTGTTCGTGTCATATAACCCGCTCGCGTTGGGATCGATCTGCGCAACAATCTGGCGATCGCTCCACTGATTGGGCGCTACCTGGAATGTCACTTGTCCCTGGAAATTTTGGTTTCCCGGATTGATGACTGATGTAGGCGCCGCTTGAACCCCGGTCAGATACACCGCCCCAGGGATCGTTCCAAAACCGCAGCCCTGTATGAGAAACGTCCCATCGGGGCCGGGAACGGGACTGAACCACACGCCGGATTTCTGACCATCGACTCCACCGATTCCCACCATGCATGCTTGCGTCGGAATCACATGGCTGCCAGGCTTCTGCGGCTGCTGTGGGTGCGCCTGTGCGACCGCGCTGGGCGCTTGCTGCATTGTCGGGGGCACGGTGCGACCGTTCGAGACTCCGCCTCCTGATCCCGGGGAGTTCATGATCTGACTTGCCCCAATCTGGGGTGATGACGCGCTGGCGGGCGGGTTCAACATTTGCGCCGTGCCGCCGTTCAAGAGCGGGCCGGTGTTGTTGTTCGAGACAGGCCGAACTGCGGGAACCAGCATCGATTGCCCAGCCATGCTCTGCTTCCTCAACACGGCGATGATCGCGGAATTTGCCGCAGTGCCGCCGGGCATCACTCCAGTAGGACTTATTACAAGTAAGTGCGACATCGCCGATGTAACTAGCCGGTTCGAGTTCGCACTAGTGTTTTGTAGACCCGGGTTTACGCCCCTGGCTTGCATCAATGTGGTGGCCGGTCTTCCCTGCACCGCTCTGTTGCTCTGCTGTGCGACGGCGACGCAGCATGATGCGAAGATCAAGAAACCTAAAGCTAAATCTCGTCTCAACACCGCTCCTCCTTTATTTGTTCGAGGACTCGAGGAACCATTAATTGATCGCATTCGCCCGGATACTTATCTGCTTGGCACTATCCCCGCTCCAGTCCGCACTGAACCTGTGATATCCGGACTTCGCGATGGTGTGATAACTCCCGTTCATGAGGACGGCGTCCGCTTGCATCGAGTTCATATTCCAGTTGTCGCCCCCTGATCCCCCGGTGAAAGTGGTTTCCAGCGTGAAGCCACGGATCTGGTCCACGGTCACCGGGTGGTTCAGCAGAACCTCCGCACCCTTCGTGCTTCCGTTAGGCCAATTTTGACTATGGTTGACGTTGGCTTCGGTTTGAGTGGTGCCGTCGGTAAACAGAACGGTTACATCGAGGTTGTCCTTCCCGCCGCGGAGGTCGTCGTCCTTAGTCCAGAAAGTGAATAGAATTTTTTTGACCTGATTTGGACTGGGGCATCCTGCAGGTTGTGTGTTGATGTCGAGCGAGGGCTTGCTACCTGTGAACCTATGCGCTCCAAACGACGCGACTGGCAGATCGACTCCATTTCCCAAGCCGAACGCCTGGAATTGAGCCATGTCCCAGTTGTCCTCGCTTTGAATGCCTTCTAGTGCGTTAATGGGTGCCAGCATTGGACCTGAAATTGGGAGTGCGCTCTGGGCAACTTGTCCTGCCGAAGGAGCGTTGTACCCGGCTTGCGCGGAATGGACGAGCCGAATCTGCTTTATGTCACTTGGTGGGACGGGGTGGTTGAGGTGAATTGCAACGAAATTGACAGTATTGTTACCCCAACCGACACCATTATTCACATTGGGAGCGGGCTGCATGTCGCCATTGGCAAAATGGATTTCGACATCCAGATTGTTCTTTCCGCCGCGCAGGTCATCGTTTCCGGTAACGATTTTGAGGTTGAGCATTCCGACCGTGCATCCGGCGTTGCCCTGGAGTAGCGTCCGAGACTGCTGGCCGAGAAGGACTCCGCGCCTTGGCTGAGATCCTTGACCGAATGCTGCAGTGGTAATTACCAGGGCGCTGAGCACTACCAGCACGCCATCCGTATATGGTTTCTTCATCGCCTTCCGCTCCGCTGTCGTTTTTTCGGCTTGCATGGTGCTGAGATACTCCAGCGCACCGCGAATGGTCAAAGGAACCGCAGGTGAAATGAACCTGACACGATAAGCGTCGTGATTTCAGTCAGTTAGGGCCAGAGATGAACTGAAGAACCGCTGTCGCAAACAGAGTTCACACCGTCGAGGGAGTGCCAACCGTGGCAAAAACTGGAAGGCCGAATCAAGTGCGGAGACGCGGAAGGTAATTGCGGCAGGGTTTGAGGACTGGATGCGCGTTCGCTAACGTTCCATATTTTTTTGCTGGTCCCGGTTCGTGAAGTCGCTAGCTCGGCGACATACGGCTCAGATGGAACTCCAGAAGCCCTGCCGCTTTGGGAGTCTTGGAATGAAATTCCCGGTGCTTAGAGTTTCCTACGCTGCCTCTGGACGATGTAGGGTAAGGTCCATGGTCTCGGACGCGATCTGAATGCTATCCGCCTTGGACACTCGTTTAAATACTTCGGTATAGATGAAGCTGCTCGCGGACCGGCGCTTCTTGGGGTCAACCACGTAGCGCAAGGTCAACTCCAACCAATTACTCGTCACCTTCACATAAACCACAGGCTTCAATTCCAACTGCGGGACGAGAAACTGATGTCGCATTTGCTCCAGATCATGCTCGGCATTTTGCAGGAATTCGCGCGTGTACTGCGTTCCGACTTCGGTGAGGATGCGAGTGGCCGCTTCCATATCGCTCTGGTACGTGATGGGCAGCACGACTTCGTCCCAGATAAGGGAGAGGTGCTGGGTGTAGTTCAATATCGGCGTCCCGAAAATCATGGAATTGGGAATCAGCAGAATGCGGCCGCTGTACTGATCAGCGCTTATCCAAGAGCCAATCTCGAGCAAACGAGTGTAGAAGAATCCAATGTCGATTACATCGCCTGCCATTTTTTGAAGCTCGATGCGATCGCCGGCGGTGTACATATGGCCGGTGAAAATGGCGAGGCGCCCGGCGATGCTGAGCAATGGCTCTTTAAGTGCGATGGCCAGACCGGCGCCGATGAGCCCGATCATCGTTCCCTGGTGCTTGAGCGTGTGGGCCCACAGCATGACGATGACGATTCCAGCAGCAAAGGCAATGATGGTGGTAAAGAACTTGCGTCTGCGATATTGCTCCCGGTGGTCATGGGTGGCGTGGTGAACATATCCGGCAGCTGCGAAGTGCAGGCCGAGGGCAACCACAACGGAGATCACCGTTCCAATGAGGGGTACCGGATATGGCAGCCAGTGTGGCATCGAGTTCTAGATGGCCGAGGAATGTTGGTCGTTGCCCTGCTTGCGGAGTTTCACGACGCCTTCTTTCTTGGATACGGGATCGTGCGTTTCTGCAGGATCAAATCGGACATCTGCTCACTGGCATAGGCCCGCAAAACAGCTTGCTTATCTTCGACTGGCACGTTGAGGAAGTCTTTCGCCAACATTTCAAGAAAGTTTTCGACAGCACCCCCCAACACGGTGCCCGCAATTTTAAGAGCCGGTTGGGATGCGGATGAGCTTCGGTCCGCCAACTCGAGCAGGTACGAGAGCGCGCCAGCGAGAGCCGTCTCCGGCTCACCCATGTCGAAGTAGTACGTGATAGGAAACTGTGCCATCTGATTGCGCAAGGACGCGAGGTCCGCACCGATCGCCATGATCCAATCTTCAGCTCTGTCAGGCGCATCTCGAACGAGGTCGAGATGGTTCTCGCGTTCGCTGTGATGCAGCAAGGTAGCTTGTTGCGCAAGCGCACGGCGCGATTCGAGCACTGGATAAATAGAAAGCAGCCATGAAACGCTCGCGGTCAACAGGCCGAACCCGATGACGGCTTCAGTTCCGCGGGCCAACTGCAGCCAATGCAGCTTCGCGTACGAACCTTCCGATAGAGTTATGAGTGCTCCGAGGGAGACACTCAATGCCTCGACGATCCCCTGATGTGCACTGCCGCCCGCTGCATGGCTGAATTCGAAGCCATTCGCAAGCTGCGGCAGATAGATGAGAGCGAAGCCCAGCCACGTCAGCCCAGCCCAGCTCACAATGATCAAAAGAATTGCGGTGGGCCCAGCGTATGTGAGGACCTGCGACCGTTTTCGCGCCAGGAACCGAAAAGTCCGCCAGGTAAGCTTTGCGGTCGAGTCGCTCATTGCACCGCGGCCGGTCGGATGGAATAAGGTTTGGTAAACGTCAATGAGAGCTGCGGCAATTAGCAGCACGCCAATCACAGTGACGACAATTGCCATGGATTATTGAGGTACGTGGCACGTTCCGAGTTGTACGCTCGCGCAATGCGTCAATAAACGCCACTCACGTTATGTCGTATCACGACAGTTATTCTGCGAGCACTCGCGTCAGGCCACCTTTCTGTAACCCCTGCATCGAAGGCATGTCGCACGATGCGCACGTTTGCTCAAAGCGATGTAAGCCGCCCTCTGGTTCGGAATCGCGCCGTTCTCGTGTCTTCTCTGGTCGCGGTGCTCTGTCTTTCACTGAGCAACTTCGCCCAAGCTGATTCCAAGAGCCATACTTCCGGCATGCTCATGCCGGAAACCGAGTCGAATTACCAGCCACATCCCTATGGTGGGACACTGGCCCCGGACGACGGCCAATGGGTGCGGCCAGCAAAGGACTACGCCAGTACCCGCTACAGCACACTCGATCAGATCAACACCACAAACGTGCAGAATCTAAAGCCGGCGTTCACGTTTTCAACCGGACTAACGCGCGGTCACGAAGCTGCGCCGCTGGTGGTGAACAACACGATGTACATCGTGACGCCGTGGCCCAACAAGCTGTACGCACTTGATCTCACCAAGCCTGGCGCTCCGATGAAGTGGCAGTATCAGCCGCTGCCCACGCCTGCTGCTCAGGGTGTGGCCTGTTGTGACGTCGTCAATCGCGGCGCTTCCTACGACTCCGGAAAGATTTACTACAACACGCTCGACGATCAGACCGTATGCGTCGACGCCAATACGGGTAAAGAAGTTTGGAAGACTCGAGTGGGCGACATTAATAAGGGCGAGAGCATCACCATGGCGCCGATCGTCGCCAAAGGCAAGGTTCTTGTAGGTGTCAGCGGTGGCGAGTTCGGTGTTCGCGGATGGCTGAAGGCGCTCGACGCTAAAACCGGCAAAGTGGCGTGGACCGGCTACACTGCCGGCCCTGACAAAGATGTGTTGATCGGGCCGCGGTTCAAGCCGTTCTATGCGCAGGATCGTGGGCAGGATCTCGGAGTCAAGAGCTGGCCTCCGGATGCATGGAAAATCGGCGGCGGTGGCGCATGGGGATGGATTTCCTACGATCCCGAACTCAACCTTGTCTATTACGGCACTGCGAATCCGGGGCCTTGGGACTCCGACGCGCGGCCCGGGGATAACAAGTTCACCGCCGGCATCTTTGCTCGCGATGTCGACACCGGCGAGGCGGTCTGGTTTTACCAGTACAGCCCGCACGATCTCTACGACTACGACGCCGTTAACGAGAACATACTTCTCGATCTCCCGATTAATGGCCAGACGCGCAAAGTGCTGATCCATCCGGACCGCAACGGCTACGTCTATGTCATGGACCGGACCAACGGCGAAGTGCTCTCCGCCAGCCCATTTGCGCCGATCACGACCAGCAAAGGGGTAGACCTGAAAACTGGCTTGCTGCAATATGTCGAGGAGAAGAAGCCAACGCGCGGCAAAGTTGCGCGAGGCCTGTGCCCGACGGCCCCCGGTGCCAAGGATTGGCAGCCTTCCGCATTTTCCGCAAAAACCGGGTTGCTGTATATCCCGCATAACAATTTGTGCATGGACGAAGAGGATGTGGCCGTGAACTACATCGCGGGCACGCCGTATGTCGGCGCGAATGTCGTGATGTACGACGCGCCCGGCGGTTATGGCGGTGAATTTACGGCATGGGATCCGATTAGCGGCAAGGTGGTTTGGACAATTCCCGATCATTTCCCCGTGTGGAGCGGAGCCCTCGCCACCGCCGGAAACGTTGTGTTCTACGGCACGATGGATGGCTGGTTTCGCGCAGTCGATGCGGTGAACGGGAAGAAACTCTGGGAATTCAAAACCGGCTCGGGAATCATCGGCCAGCCGGTCACATATAAAGGACCAGATGGCAAGCAGTATGTAGCCATTCTTTCCGGAGTAGGTGGATGGGCGGGCGCGATTGTTGCCGGGGGCCTTGATGCGCGGGACAAGTCGGCCGCACTCGGCTTTGCGGGAGTGATGCAGGACCTGCCGAAGTACACGAACCAGGGAGGCATGCTGTATGTGTTCCAGCTTCCGTAGATTCGTGTGCGTCGCGGCACTGCTTATCAGTTGTTCCGCATTCGGGCGTGACCTTCGGGTATGCGCCGATCCCGATAATCTGCCGTTCTCCAACAATAAACGGCAGGGTTTTGAGAATCAGATCGCGCAGTTAGTAGCGCGGGACCTGCACGCCAACCTGGTTTATCAATGGCAGCGCATGGGGCGGGGTTTCGTTCGCGATTATCTCAACACCTCGCAATGCGACGTTCTGATCGGGATTCCTGCGAATTTCAAGCCAGTGCTGACGACCACGCCCTATTACAGGTCGAGCTATGTGTTCGTGACTCGCAAAGACGGTAAGCTCAAGCCCGCGTCGCTCGACGATCCTACACTTCATCAACTCAAAATCGGCGTGCAGGTTTTAGAAGAGGACTACACGCCTCCAGCCACCGCCCTGGCGCGACGACATCTGCAAAACCAGATTGTCGGCTTTGACACGACAGGTGAAGATGCCGACTCCATCATTCGCGCGGTTGCAGACCGCAAGGTGGACACTGCCATTGTGTGGGGGCCGTTGGCAGGATTTTTCGCGAAAAAGTATCGCGGCCTGGAACTTACGCCGGTGACTCCCCAGGTTGATCCTCCTGCCCTGCCCTTCACATTTGCGATTGCGATGGGAGTGCGCAAAGGAAATACCGATTTGCGCGACGAACTCCAAAGTGTGATTGACCGGCGCCAAAGCGAGATCAATGCCATCCTCGACCGCTATGGCGTGCCACGATTGGAGATGGCGCCGCCACTGGCTGCGGAAAGCCATGGAGGCGCGGAATGACTTACAGACGCCTTCTGCTCGCGATTTCTCTTATCAGCACCACGATGCTGAGTGCCTGCAATCGTGAAGAGCGTGAGTTGCGCCCATCACCCTCCGCGTCACAAGTGGTGAACCAAGCGCAGGTCAGTGGTCTGAACCCCGGTGCGAATCCTCTACCCACGCCACCAACGCCGTCCATCTATGAAGAGAGCGCGTATGCCGTGTCAGAAGGCAAAACTCTTTTCGGTCAGTACAACTGTTCT
>Ga0157369_10009825_pt1 | contig 10939 bp, 13 predicted proteins | sample C25metaG_FD_113461 | JGI IMG/M metagenome (GOLD analysis project Ga0157369, IMG submission 113461) | Corn rhizosphere microbial communities from Kellogg Biological Station, Michigan, USA - C2-5 metaG | ecosystem: Host-associated > Plants > Roots > Rhizosphere > Soil | place: USA: Michigan... | reverse complement strand
GATGCACGCTCTAGCGCCCATCGAATCGTTCTGGCTTGAGTCTCGGTGACTTCGATGGTGATCCGGCGTTGACCCATGGTGCTCCCTAAATTCTTGTTCTGACTGTGGGTGAGGCGACGAGAGTCAATTCTTCGGGACCGCGCCCAACCCTCCGGCGCGCTGACTCTCGTTCTTCTGTCGAGGTCCACGCCTCACCGCTATTGAATTGTAGAGGGGGCCGGGGAGGATTTGAACCTCCGAATTTCCCAGTACTGCCCAGCTCGAAGGAACGCGGTTGCGACCCGCTTAGCCTCTAGCCTTCGTTCCCAAGCGCGTGTCCCCACTCGCCTCCGGCCCCACGTTTAGTTGTCAGGCTGCTACCCAGATGAATCCGGCGACGATCACCGCGATACCTACTGCGATGATGGACCATGTTGCGATGACGATGGGAACTCGAATCTTCGGGTTCCAGATACCGTCCGTGCGGGTCATGACAGCTCCTCCAAAATCTTCTCTCCTGCTGCCGTCAGGGTGACGGTCTTTGGCCGCATGGCGTGGTGCGGCTTGTGGATGAGCCCCAACAGCTCCAGCTTCCGGTACGGAGGCTGGCTGGGAGCCTGCCAGTACCCCTCAACCCGATAGCCTTCCTTCTGCTTCGGGTTGTTGAGGGTCATCCTCCAGGTGATCTTCCCCTCCTTGACGAGCTGGAGGGCCTGACGCTGTGGCTCAGTCAGCGAAATCATCTGGTTCTCCTTCGTTCGGGTTCAGCTCGATGATGCGGTTGGGCTCGATGAGTTCCGAGAACTCGTCCCGAGGCATCGTGGCGAAGAACCAGTAGGACTTCTCCGGTCGGAATTTCTTGTTGAAGTCCTCCACGATGCCGTCGAGGTCGAAGTCCTTCGGGTCTTCCTGAATGGCCTCGATGCAGTCCGCGAGGATGGTTAGCGGGGTGTTCTTCGGCATGATCAGGCGTCGTGCTTGATCGAGCGAATGATGAGCCGACCGCCGCCGTCCGGGAACGCTGCGACTCGACTGTTGGACCAGTCGTCGGCCTCGACGGAGATGTGACCGTTCGAGAGAACTCGAATCTCGACCTTGCCGCCGTCCTTCGTCAGGACCGTGATCTTGGACTCCGGTGCGATTCCGTAGTCCTCCTCCGCGATGTCCGTCTCGATGCGAGCAAGACCGATGTTGTTCTTCGGCTCGAAGCGAGCACGGAAGGAGAACTGGTCGAAGAACAGCTTGACCCGCTGCGGAAGCGAAGTCTCTTCGGCGCGAGCGCGGTAGCCCGCCTCGAATGCCTCGCGAGGGGCGATGAACTCGACTCGCTCCGATCCGTGGATGGAAACGAAATCGTTCAGTGCGTCGGTGACTTCGTTCTCGAAGTTCTCCATGTTTGCGAGGGCTGCGAGCTTCTGCATGATGTTCTCCTTGTTCGTTGCTGACCTTGTAACAACGACACTACAGAAACATGGTGACGATGTCAACCTTGTTCGGAAAGTTCTTCCCGAACCCGCTGAATCGCTGCCTCGTTCTCCTGCACGGAGTGGAGGCATGAGCCGTTGGTGAACTTGAGGCCACAGATCAGGCACTTCCACGCCGTGAAGCGGAAGTTCGCTCGCTTGACGTGCTTGGTGATCTGCGCCCACTGGGATCGGCTGTACTTCGTCACTGCTCTACTTTCTGGTTGCGAGAGGGTCACGAAGTAGCCTACTTGTTCTCGGTCGGCGCGGTCAGTCCCTTGTAGGGATCGATGAGCTTCTGAAGCTCGACGACGGCCTTCGCGTCCGCTCCGAAGACGACCGCTTGGTGGCTGAGGTTGTCGAGTACGATACGCAACTGGTCCCGACCGCCTGCGTGGTAGTAGTACAGCTCCGGATCGCTCTTCGGGGAGTACTGAGCCGCCAGGGCGCTCTTCGTGTCAATGGCGATTTGGAGCCCGTCGAGGATGTTGAGGCCGTTGTCGAGGAGCGCCACGGCCTCTTCGCCCGGGTGGTACTTCGCCAGGTAGTTGATGATGGGGTCAGTCTCGGTCCAGCCGTCCAGCACCTCCTCCAGGGCCTCCTTGAGCGGCGTTGCCTTCGGCTCACCCTCCGCCGTGGTGTTCTCGATGTTGACGGTGATCGGCTTCTGCGCCTCCGTCAACATCTCGCGGATGAGTCCAAGCTCCTTGAGCACGTCCTCAGCGAACTGACGGAGGAAATTCTTGTTTCCCATGGTTGTCCTATCTGGGTATGGGTGAGGGGAGGCCGGATCGACCTCCCCTCGAAGATGTTGCTACTGACGGACGGGGGCCTTCGTGGTCCGCGTCTTGTGGTTGGTGAAGGGCTTCTTCTCCGTGATCACCTTCGGGCCGGTGTCCGTGTCGCCCTGGTCCTCCTCGCGAGCGTCAGCGAGGAGTTCCTTGACGTAGGCCTCCGTCAGGCGGGCGTGCTCCGCCTTGATGAGCGGCCACTCCCACTCCTGGCACTGCTCCTGCCACTGGTCGAGTGGGATGTCGGAGAGGGAAGCGAGAATCTTGGCACGCTCCTTGTCGTCGTCGGACTCGTAGTCCTCGACACCCTCCGACTGGATGAGGTCGTTCAGCTCATCGTCGGTCAGGTTCTCCAGCTCCGCTGCGCTCAGGCCGTAGGAGTTGTAGCCGCTCTCGTCCCACTCGTCGAAGCTGCCGTACTCCCGGTTGAGTTCGGCTGCGTCTGCCGCCGAAGCGCGAGCGCCGAACGTGCTACCGATGCCGCCTCCCGCAGGGTAGAGAACCTTGCCGGAACCTTTGCGGGCCGGAAACGTGGAGCGAGGCACCGCCTTCCCCCAGTTCGCCCAGGCACCGCCGGGAGCGCCGAGGCTGGTGACGGTACTCCAGATGGAGTTGAGCACGCTGTGGTACTTCTTGCCCCACGAGTAGCGCTCAGCCGTGGGCTTGAACTTCTCGTAGTCAATCTCCATCATCGCGATGACCATGGCCTTCGCGAACTCCTCGTGCGTGGTGTGGAACCGGTAGTTGTAATCCATCTCCGGCGTGTGGTAGATCGGCTCGTAGGAGCCCTCGCGCATGTAGTTCTCAGCGAACCACTCCAGGTGCTCCTTGACGCGAGCGCGGACCTGGAGGCCGTTCTCGGTGCCTTCGGTGATGAACTCCGGCGGGACGACTGCTGGCATGAGCAATCCGAAATCTGCGAAAATCCACATGGGTGGACTCCTTTCTGTTGTTGACCTTGTACCAAATGTAGCAGGGTAAGGCTACATCGTCAACTACTTCTGCAAGTCGTCGTACTTCCAAGCCGACTCCAGGGTGTCCGAGAGCCACTGCTTGATCAGACGAGCTTCGTCGAGGTGTGCACGGGCGTCAGCGAGTGCACGGTGGGCCTTCGCGCCCTCCTTGTAGGACTTCTCCAGCTTCGGCACTGCATCGTTGCGCTCCAGCAGGATGTCCAGCACGCGACGGTTCACGCCCATGTCGAGGGCGTAGTACGCGAACCACTCATCGACCGTGGGCATCTTCTCCTCCAGGAGACGGCGGTCGAAATGGAGGATGCCGCTACCTGCCATGAGGTATTCACCCGGCTGCACGGAGCCGTTGCCGAGCCACGAGGTGAACTCCTCCTCAACCTGCGCTAGGGGGAGCCCCTTCCCGGCTCGGATGTCGTCGAGGAGCCCCGAGGTCTGGTGCATCTTCAGGACGTACTCGTTCTCCTTGAGGCGCTGCACGCCTGCGGGAGTGATCTGTACGACTCGTTCGAAGGTGCTCAGCTCTTGGAGTTCCATCGTGGTGATGATCGCCCCGAGTTCGAGCATGTCGTCTTCCCGGAAGCTCAGACCGGTGGTCTCCGCGTCGAGCCAAACAAGAAATTTGGGCTTCTTGAAAGCCATGTCAGTAGTCCGTTCGTTGGATGGTCGATGCCTTGAGTGTGAAGGAGAATGTCTGTCCTTCGGCGGTCTCTCCCCAGACCAACACTGAGCCGTCATCCCCGAGTCGGGTTTCGTGCACAGTGAGGCCGTCGTACGTCCCATGAAGGGCAGTGCTGACCGATTCCAGCACTGCCCTCAGGGTAGGAGTTCCGTCGTCGTTACGGAGCTTCACGACTACTTCTCGTCGGAGGCTTCAGCAGCCTTCTCGAACGCGTCCAGCTCCAGGGCCTTGTGGGCGTAGAAGAGAACCTGCTCCAGGTGCGTGAACGCGTTCGACTGGTAGAAGTTCTGAGGAATGTTCTCCTCGATGTACTTCGCGACGCTGTAGATCGCGGCCTGGAAGGTCGCTGCGGTCTCCCCGTCGTCGGGGCTGATCTTCGGTGCGGAGTAGTTGATCGGGAAGCGCTGCTCGATGTCGAATCCGTGTGCCATGGTGTTGACCCTTCGTTGTGTGGTGGATGTTGCTGCGTGGACCGTTACAGATTTGAACTGCTGTCGCCGGGAGTGCTCCGGCTTTCTCCATGTGGGTACGTCTACCCCGGCCCGAACTAGGACGGGCATCATGTGCTCATTGCCCTAGCCCCCGCTGTTGACTCTATGCGGCGGTATTGGAAATCTCGTAGGGGTTCGGGGCGGTCTTGTCCGCGAGGTGACCCTCACGCCAGACCTGCGCCTTGACCGTATCGAACGTGGAAGTGGGGATCGCTCCACCGATCCGCATGAGGGAGTCCTGCCGGTCTGCGGGCAGGGTGGGGTTCGTCGCGACATCGATGATCGACTGCATGACCGTGTACATGGTCAGCTCTTCGGACTTCGCCAGGTTCTCGATGATCGACTGACGCTGCGCGACGGGAACACGGTAGTCCTGGTTGATGTCCTTGAGGATGTCCGAGGCGTTCGCGGCTGACCCGAGGTCCAGGTGCACGAGCGACTGAATGGCGTCCAGGCGCTCTCCTGAGCCCTCTACCAGCTCCTTAGCGGTCTGGGTTGCCCAGGTGAACAGCTCGAACTCAGCCTGCCCCTGAGCCTTCCGGTTCCACGTGCTCGTGCTGTCGAGCTGGATGGTCGCTCCGGCTCCTGTCGCCCAGCGGACGAAATAGTGATCGATCATCGTCTGGTGCGCTGCGGTGAGGCTGTTGGTGATGTGGATGCCGTGGCTCCAGATGTCGTTCTGTGCCGTGCCGGGGCCTGAGAGCACCCGAGAAGCGTCCGGGAACACGAGTCGGATGTCCGTCTGCTGAAGCGAGTGGTTGAAGCGCCAGTCGGCGTACACCTCCAGGTCGGGGTTGAGTTCGTACACGCCCTGGAGCACCGCGTCCAACAGTCCGAGGTTGCTGAAGGGCTTCAGCGTCGGCTTCATGAAAGCCGAGATGACGTTATCCTTCCCGATGCTGAGGAGGTTGAAGGACTTGTCCTCCATGCCTGCCGAGTACCAGAAGTTGAGGTTCTGCTCCAGGAGGTAGGAAGGAAGTCGCTTCGCGAGGGCCTTCGGGATGCCGAACGCGGCACCAGCCTGGAGCGCTGCGGTCTTCGTCAGCGGAAATTCTTCTCCGTCGATGATGACCTGAGCGAGGACAGGAGCGTCGTCGTGGATGGTGTCGAGCGACATCGCCCAGATCGGGTCGAAGGTGAACTTGATCTTGTTCTGGCTCGTGATCAGGCGAGTGTCGAGTGGTTCCGTCTGCTTGATCTTGTCGAGGACCGTGGAGAGGGGAAGGAACTTCCCGATGTGGTCCTGGATCGATACTGCTGGCATGAGTCTGCTCCTAGCATTCCGTTGTGTCTAATACGTCGTGCCGTGAGGCCGCGTAACCAAAAGATGAATCAGGCGAGGATGTCCTCAAGACTCTCTTCTTCGTCCTCAGACTCCTCTTCAGCCTGAGGCGTGATGCTGTCCAGCACCTTCTTGTTGTTGAGCACTTCCGTGCCTGCGTAGGCGATGAGGGCTTCGCGCCACTCCGGGTGCTCTTCCGAGACCTTGAAGATAGCTTTGTCGCCCTTGACGTACGGGGCCTTCGCCCCAGTCTGTGCCCGAGACATCCACTCCGGAGCGAGACCGAACTCGTCGAGGTGGTGGAACTTGTAGATGCCCGCGCCGTAGATGATTTTCTTGTTCGCCACGAGAATCTGGAGCGCCGTCCAGAAGTTGTCGAAGCCGGTACCGAAGCGCACGCGGACGACAGCCTGACGGAACGGCGGGAAGGTCTTGTTCTTCACCGTCTTCACGAGGACGTTCGTCGCCATGACCTGCTCGACCTTCTCCTTCGTGATGGGGTCTTCGGTCGCTTCCTTGATGTTGCCGATCTGCTTGAACTCCACGCGGACGGAGGAGTAGTACTTGATCGCCTTACCGCCAGGGGTGGAGGTGCGGGGAGGCATGCCAGGACGGCGAGCCATACCCATGTCCATGACCTCCACAAGGTGGTTCAGGTACAGGATCGAGGCGTTGTTGTTGGCGAGGAGCGGATTCATCTTCTGGGTGAATGTGCTCAGGAGCTTCGCCTGCACTGCGGGGAGGCTCTTACCGACCTCTGCGGCATCGATAGCGCTCGGAAGCATGGAGGCCACCGAGTCCACGATGATGAGCCTGATACGCCCTGTGGCGACCGCTGCGAGGGTGAAGTTAGCTCCATCCTCCAGGGTGTCCGGCTGAGCAATCCAGAAGCTCTCGTGGTTGGGGTCGAGCCCGAGGGCCTTCACGTAGTCCGGGTCGATAGCCTGCTCGTAGTCGAGGTAGAGAATCTTGTCGTCGGCATGGATGCCGCGCTTCGGGTCTCCACCAGCGATGATGATCTGCTGGAGCTGCGCCGCCGCCATGATCGCGAGAGTGGTCTTCCCACACGAGGGAGGTCCGAACAACTCCACGCTGCGCCCCAGGGGGATTCCTCCGCCGAGGATGTGGTCAATGGCGAGATTGCCACAGGAGAACCGCTCGACATCCTCAATGATGGAGTCGATGGGACCGACTGAGACGTTGTACTTCTTGTTCGCTTCCGCGAAGACGGCTTCGAGTGAACCCTTTTCGGCCTTGAGTGTAGCCATGGGTGGTGTCCTTACAGGAGAGTCGGCTGCACTCCGACTGTCGCACGCAACCTGTCCAAGTCCCCGTCGAACCGGCGGAGCCAGTCGTGCATGAGGAATGCGTCCACGTAGTCAGTCATCTGCTTCGCCAGAGGATCGGTATTCTTCTTCAGCACCTTCGTACCCTCAGGGAGACTATCGATGTAGTCCTGCACAAGAGGTGGTGCCGTGTAGCCCAGCTCCAGGGCTGCTAGGCGAGCTGCTTCAACTCTGGCTCTCTGTCCCGCTGCTCCCGTAACACCCTTCGGTGCCCGAGCGACGCCCGCGAACTCCTTCTGCCACGTACTGGGGTTGATCCACAGCACCTTGTCTAGGAGTTCGTACTGAGCGAAGCGGAGGATGAGGATGCCCTGAGCACGGAAGATGTTCTTCACGTGGTTCTTCTCGTGGTACGGGACATCCTCAACAAGAATTACGTCCAGGGGATGACGGTCGTTGATGAACTTCGCGATGTTCGCGAGTCGTTCTACGAAGTCGATCATGGACATGTTGCCGGAGTCGAACTCACGGTGGACCTCACCGTCTGCTGCGTAACAGACAGCGGAAAACTTGGCGGCAAAGTCCACCGTGAGTGACTGCATGCTTACAGGCCCTTCAGCATCTTCTCGAAGTCGTCCTCAGCGTCGTCGTCGCTGTCCTCCGAGGCGGGCTCCTCAGGGGCCGTCTCCGGGGCCTTCTCAAAAGGGGCCGGGTCTTCGTCCTTCTCGACCTTCACCGCTGCGGCAGGGCCTCCCAGGAGGTCATCGAGCGAGGTGTCGAGCTTCGGGTCACCCTCCGGTGCTTCCTTCGCCCACTCGTCCGTGGTCGTCTGGGTGGTGTTGTCCAGGAGGCCGGAGAGGTCTTCGTCGAGCGAGGTCTCCTCAGCCTGACCGGCGGTGCCGAGGGCGATTGCCCACTGAGCCCGGACGCGCTTGAGGTCTTCCTCCAGCGCTGCCTTCGTCTTCGTCATGCCGATGAGGGCGAGGATGTCCGGAGCCTGGTTCTCCCGGAAGGTGGCGACAGTGAGGGCCTGACGCTCCTTGTCCTTGCGCCATGCCGCCTGCGCGGCAATCGAGATGTCGTACTTCTGGTACGCCACGATGGTGCAGGGACCGAGCTTGAGGTCGTGAGCCTTGAGGTCACCGAACTCGTTGGCGAAGTCCACGAGCTTGCCGAACACGTTGTCCGTGAACGCCCAGACGACGGTCTCACCCGAGTACGGGGCGCGGAGGTCGAAGGAGCCGGGCTTCGTGCCGTACTTGAACACGTGCATGGCGAAGCGACGCTGCGGGGCCTTCATGCGGTCGGACTCCGAAGCCTCCTTGCACAGAGGGCAGTTCTTCGGGTCGGAGCCCTTCTCGTCCAGAGTGCCTTCGTCACCGAGGCAGAGGGGGCGAGCGATGAACTCCATGAGGAACGGGTCGCGGCTGTCCTTGGAAGCGGCGATGGGCTGTCCGTCAACGATCTGAGGGGCGTTGACCGTGTGGACGTAAGCCATGGTGGGCTCTTCGAGTGCTGCGAGGAGAACCTGCTCGTTCTTCTCCAGCTTCAAGCGCGGAAATGCGAACTTGTCAACGCGCTTGTTGTCCGTGGAAAATGCAACTTTACCAGCCATTTTAATTTCTCGTTTCGTATGTTCTAGCAATTAGTTTCGAATGACGCTTCAACTCATAGAAGCGTGGTTGGTTACGGGTCTAGTCTATCCTGTTTGCTGCTCCAACGAGTTGATAAAGCTGATCGTTCGAAGCAGTGTGTTGTGATCCTCTCTCAAGTTGCCGAGTCCCCAAAAGCACTGATCGACGATACGTACTGCTTCGTCTACCTGAGCCATGCGAAGCTCTGCGAGGTGGGCTGCTCGCTTCTCAGCGAAGGAGTCCAGGGAGGCGTCCGCCTTGCGCTCATCGGCAGAGACGAAGGATGCCACGCGGTTGTTCTGGTTCTTGCGGGAAGCGGCGTGGTACGCCATTTCAGCGGCGAACTTCGCCTCCATCTGGGATCGCTGGATGTGAGCCTTGACTCGCGTTACCTGCGCCCGAATTTCGTCAAGCCGGTCAATGCGTACACGAACACGACCGAGGGAATCAGCCAGAGCCCGATGCCCAGCCTCCAGCTTAGGCAGGACGATCTTTCCTTCTGGATCACCAGCGTCTCCGAATCTCAGATCGATAGCTTCTTCCACCCACTTCGTGAGTGCTTCCATCGCATCGGCCATGACTCTTATACGTCCTCTTTCGGAGGGGCGTAACTCAGTCGGAACTTCTTCCGAGCCGCGTTGAGGCACCGCTGACAGAGATACGCGGGAGCGTCCTCGTCGTCGCGGATGGTCACCTCAGGAAGGGTGATCGATCCCGCCGTCTGACCGCACAGGGTCTTGTTGTCACTGTTCGAATCTCGGATGTGTGACTTCAACGTGCTTGCTCCTTGCTGGTCAGAAATTCTTCTACTGCTTGAGGGTCTTGCTCTTTGCTCCAGGGAGCGAGGCTTGCTGGTGTCACGCTTCTACCAGCTCCAGCGGAGTTGTGAGTCTCAGCGCTGCGCCGTTGAGGATCATCGATATCTCTCCCTGGTTGGACTCGTCGAGGCTGTACTCCCCCGAGAGTTGGATGTCGCCTTCTGGAGTCTCGACGGTGACCTTCCCCTGCCCGGGGTGTGCCTTGACGTAGCGCTGGAAGTTGCTCCAGCTCTGGGGGTCTGGCATGTCCTTGATCGTGATCACGACATCCTTGACCGGCTCCACGTCGATGTCCTCCATGACGTGCTCCAGGGCCTCTTGCAGGTTGTCCACCACGGCATCCTCCTGCTTGCCCTTCACGACGTTCTTCTCGTCGAGCTGGTTCTCGCTGAGCCACCCGGTGTAGCCGTCCCAGACCTCAGGGAAGGAGAACCCGGTGAACGTCTGCTTCTGCTTCCCGGGCTGCTCGACCTTGAACTTGTACTGAGAAATCTTCTTCTCGTCGTCCAGCTCAATCTCCACGACCGAGCCCCACTTGACGCCCTCGTGCCAGTCGGCGCGAATCTCCGGGAAGCCGGGGATGTTGAGCACGACAGCCGGGTTGAGGATGTCGATCACGGTCTGGGTGTCTACGGACTCGTGCACGTAGAACTCCAGCGCGTCGTGGATGGTCATGAACAGGATGACCTTGCGGTCGAGTCCGGCCTTCTTGAGGGCACGCTGAGCGCGAATCATGGCGAGCTTGATGATGTCGGCACCGGTTCCCTGAACAGGCGCGTTCACACACATGCGCTCACCCTTCTTCTGCTTCCACTGCTCAATCTCCAGGAAGTCCCAGAGCTTGTAGCGGCGACCGAAGTGGGTCTGCACGTAGCCGTCTCGCTTGCCTTGCATGATCATCTTGTTCATCCAGGCCTTGAGCTTCGGGAACGCCTCGAAGTACTGGTCGAGGAACTGCTGAGCCTCTTCCTTCGTGATGCCGAGGAGGTCCGCGATGTTCTGCGCGCCTGAGCCGTAGACGGTGGCGAAGGAGATGGTCTTACCTGCCGAGCGCATCTTGTCCGTGACCTCTTCCAAGGCGCACTTGAACATGGTGGCGGCAGTCTGCTTGTGGAAGTCCGCGCCCGAGTTGAACGCGGCAATCATGTTCGTCTCTTCGGACATGCCCGCGAGGACTCGAAGCTCGACGTTCGCGTAGTCGTAGCCGACGATGCGCCACTCATCCGGGGCGATGAGGAAGTCCCGGTAGTTGAGGTCGTAGGTCAGTCCGCTGTTCAGCTCGAAGTGATAAGGCTTCGGCCACTGCTGGTAACTCACACCGTCCACGGAGAAGCGCCCTGTGGCTGCTCCAAGCTGGTTGTGGTTCGGGTGTGCTCGGTCGTCGTCGGCGTAGCGAATCGAGTCCCCGAGGTACTTCGTGATGTAGGAGCCTTGGAGCTTCTTGACCTCTCGGTACTGAAGAATCTGCTCGATGACTCGATCCTTCTTCGCGATAGCTCGAAGGGCACTCTCCCCGGTGGAGGGTGCTCCCTTCTCGGTGCG
>Ga0157369_10009824_pt1 | contig 10940 bp, 13 predicted proteins | sample C25metaG_FD_113461 | JGI IMG/M metagenome (GOLD analysis project Ga0157369, IMG submission 113461) | Corn rhizosphere microbial communities from Kellogg Biological Station, Michigan, USA - C2-5 metaG | ecosystem: Host-associated > Plants > Roots > Rhizosphere > Soil | place: USA: Michigan... | reverse complement strand
GATTGCAATGCTGTCCGCGTTGCGCGCTAAAAACCAACGTGGTAGGGATCGTCCACGCAACTCAGACCCAGGAGGTCGTAGATGACCCAGGAGGATTGGAGCGTTACCAGCGCGGCGCCTGACGCCGAAGCTGGTGCGCCCACCGAAGGGTTCGAGCCGGAGAGCGGGCAGCCGGAAGAGGCGCCCCGCGCAATCCCGGCCCGTACGCGCTCCTCGTCGAGGTCCAGCAAGCGTTCGTCTGCAAAGAAGAAGACGACTGCGAAGCGCAAGACCGCGGCGAAGAAGACGACGGCTAAGCGGAAGACGGCGGCCAAGCGCGCGCCGGCGAAGCGCAAGTCGACGGCGAAGCGCAAGACGGCGGCGAAGCGCGCCCCGGCGAAGCGCAAGTCGACGGCGAAGCGCAAGACCGCCGCCAAGAAGTCGACAGCCAAGCGCAAGACGGCCGCGAAGAAGCGCGCGCCGGCGAAGCGCAAGTCGACTGCCAAGCGCAAGACCACGGCGAAGCGCAAGACGGCGGCGAAGCGTGCCCCGGCGAAGCGCAAGTCGACGGCGAAGCGGGCACCGGCGAAGCGCCGGTCGACCGCGAAGCGCAAGACGACCGCGAAGCGGGCGCCGGCCAAGCGCCGCACCGCCAAGCGGCGCGCCAAGCGCTAGTACAGAACGCTCGCTCCTTTGGGGGCCCTGCCTCGTGCAGGGCCCCCAGGAGCGGAACATCGCGCACACCTCCGTCGTTATCCTCGGGGCGATGGAGCCGAAGACACTCGATCACGTGGCGTACTGGGTCACGGACCGCGATGCAATCGCCGCGTTCCTGGAGCAGCACGTCGGCATGCACGTCATCGACCGGCAGGACCGGTTCACGCTGATGGGCAGCAACGCCCGCCGAGGCAAGCTGACGCTGTTCGACGCGGACGGCCCGCGCGACCCTGGTGTGTTGAAGCACGTCGCGCTGCGCGTCTCGGATCTCGCCGCCGCGCGGGCGGCGCTCCCGGACGGCACGCCCGAGGTGTTCGACGCGGGCGGGGGTGTGCAACTCATGCTCGTCGAAGGCGCCACAGACGTCGACTACGACCTGGATCACGTCGCGCTCTGGTCGGCTGATCCCGAGGCGACCGCTGCGGAGTACGAGCGTTACGGCTTCGAGCGGGTGGGGCCGGCACGCGTCGAGGTCGGCGGCGCGCACGTCGAGTTCCACCGAGGCGACGGGCGCGAGAGCGAGCAGCCGCTGCTCAACCACATCGCGGTGCTGGTCGACTCCGCCGACGACGTGATCACGGATGCGACCGACCTCGGCATCGAGGTCGAGTCGGTGGTCGATGCGGCGAACACGTACGCGGCGTTCCTCTGGGGGCCTGAGCGTGTGCGCATCGAGTACGTCGAGCACAAGCCGACGTTCTCCTTGACGTGACGGTCGTCGTCGCGGGGGCCGGGATGGCCGGCCTCGTCGCGGCAGCAAGGCTGCGTGAGCTCGGCGTCGCCGTCGAGGTGCGCGAGAAGGGCACACGCGTCGGCGGTTCGATGCTGCTCTCGTCGTGCGTGATCTGGAGGCACCGCGACTGGGACGAGTTTCGCCGCGAGTGCCCGGGCGGTGACGAGCGGCTGCAGCGGCTCGTGTGGGAGCGCCTCGACGACGCCGTCCGCTGGCTCGTGTCGCTCGGAGCACCCGTGGTGTGGGAGCAGACGGGTAACCCGCGGACGGTCGGCAAGCGCTTCGACCCACGCGGGCTCGCGGAGACGCTCGCGGGCGACGTGTCGCTCGAGGCGGCGGATCTCGACGCGAGCGGGCCGACGATTCTCTGCACCGGCGGGTTCGCCGCCTCGAGCGAGCTCGTTGCGCGTTACGTGGCGCCGGCCGGGCCGCTTCGCCTGCGCGCGAATCCCTGGTCGACCGGCGACGGTCTCGCGTATGCCGTCGATCGTGGCGCGCGGCTCACGGGTGGGCTCGACGAGTTCTACGGGCGCAACATGCCGGATGCAGCGTGGGACGAGACCCAGCTCGTGTCGCTGTCGCAGCTGTACGGCCGCTACGCGCGAATCTTCGACGAGGATGGTGTCGAGTTCTTCGTCGCGGATGACGTCTCGTGGTCGGAGACGAACGTCGTGCAGGCGACAGCCCGGCGCCCCGGCGCGCGTGCGTACTACCTGCTGACGGAGGACGCGCTTCGGGAGCGCGTGCGCGACCGCGCGGTTGCCGAGATGGTCGAGGCGGCGCCCGCGGAGGCGCGCGTCTCGCTCCCCGATCTGCCGTTCGCGCCGCCGCAGGGAGTCGTCGCCGCGGTCCGCGTCGTCGCGTCGATCACCCACACGATCGGCGGCCTCGCCGTCGACGACCGCGCCCGCGTGCTGCGCGAGAACGGGTCGGCGATCGACGGGCTCTGGGCGGCAGGTGTCGACGCCGGCGGCGTCTCGACGGGTGGCTACGCCAGCGGTCTCGCGCAGGCGCTCGTCCTCGGGCTCGCCGCCGCCGAAGACGCCGCGCGCTAGAGCTTGGGGTCAGACCCGGGTCAGGCGGGGGTCAGACCCGGGTCAGGCGGGGGTCAGACCCCCAACATTTGATCCACAGCCGCAAAACGCTGTGGCGGTGCGGTCTGAGCTAGCTGTCGGCGACGGCGAAGATGCGGCTCGTCCGCCGCGGAGGCCGCGGCGCGCTAGCGCTTGGGGTCAGGCGGGGGTCAGACCCCAACATTTGCTCCACAGCCGCAAAACGCTGTGGCGGTGCGGGTTGACCTAGGCGTCGCCGACGGAGAAGACGCAGACGCGCGGGTCGCCGGGGAGCGGCGAGGCGCCGACCTTGTTGACGACCAGCTGGCGGCCGTCGTCCTCGAAACGGTGGCCGACGGACGGCGGCTCGCCCTGCTCGGTGCGCAGCGTGTACCCCGCGGGCGACCAGACCATCACCAGGTAATCGTCGCTCATCGGATCGAACTCTAACGACGCGTCGCGTACGGCGGCAGCTTCACGACCACCCGCGTGCCCGCGCCCGCCTCGGCATGCACGGCGACCTCGCCGTGCAGCTGCTTGATGCGCTCCTCGATCACCTCGAACGAGCGGCGGCGGCGCTCCGGCTCGGCGTCGTCGACGATCGTCGTTTCGACGCCGCCGTCCGGCGTCGCGTGCATCGCGACGCCGACACGGGACGGAGGGCCGCGGCGAACGGCCTGGTCGAGCAGCTCACGCACGATCGTGTACAGCGCGATCTGCGCCGTCTGCCCGAGCTCGCCCGACGACTCCGCATCCACCTCGACGCGCACGCCGTGCAGCTGGCCGATCTGCGACGCGAGCTCGTCCAGCGCAGGCCCGAACCCCCGGTCGCGCAGGACGACCGGCTCGAGCGCGAACGACAGCCCGCGCAGCTCGCGAATCGTCTCGCGCTGCCGCGCGAGCGCCGTGCCGAGCACCGCCTTCGCCTCCTCGTTGCTTCCGGCGGCGACCGCCGCGAGCGCCGCGTCGATCATCAACGCGATCCCGGCGAGGTGCTGCACCGGCCCGTCGTGCAGGAACAGCGCAATGCGCCGGCGCTCGTCCTGCTCCGCCGAGATCAACCGATCGAGCGACTCCGTCAATCGATGATCGCTTCGCGAAGCGCAATCGCGACGGCGTGCGTGCGGGTATCGGCCTCGAGCTTGGTGAGGATGTGCCGCACGTGGCTCTTGACGGTCTCCTGGGAGATGAAGAGCTTGCCGGCCACGTCCGCATTCGAGAGACCGTCCGCGAGCAGCTGCAGAATCTCGCGCTCGCGTGTCGTGAGCATGTCGCCGGAGTCCTTGCCTGTGAGGAACGCAGGCATCAGCGCGGGATCGACGTAGCCCTCACCCTGCGCGACCTTCTCGATCGCGCGCACGAGCGTCTGGTGCGGCGCCTCTTTGAGGATGTAGCCCTTCGCGCCCGACTCGAGCCCGCGCGTCAGCAGCGACCGCTCCGAGAACGCCGTGAAGATGAGCACCTTCGAATCGGGCGCGCGCTCGGCGAGCAGCTTCGTCGCCTCGAGGCCGTCCATGCCGGGCATGCGCACATCCATGATCACGACGTCCGGCTTGCGACGTTCCGCCAGCTCGACGGCCGACGCGCCGTCGCTTGCCTCGCCGACGACCCGGATGTTCGGCGCGCGCGACAGCGAGAGGCGAAGCCCCTCGCGCACCACCTCGTGATCGTCGACGATCAGCGTCGTGATTTCGTCGGCCATGGGGCGAGTCTATGCCGTGAGCAGGGAAAGTTGGCGATTCCGCTCCGGAGAGCGCAGCGGCTCCGGCCGCCGGTCGCGAATCCCGTGCTCGCGCGCGAGCGTCCGCACCGAGGCGCGCACCCGGTCGGCCTCGGCGCTTCGCAGGTACGCACCGCCCGCGTAGAGCCGTTCGTACTCGGGCAGCAGCTCCGGCCAGTCGCGCGAGAGACAGTCGAGAAAGTGCTCGCGCGTGCCCGGGCGCAGGTAGAGGAGATTCGCCCAGATGCCGCAGGCACCCGCGTCGCGCGCGGCGCGGACGACCTCGGCGAGCTGCTCCGGACGGTCTGACAGGCCCGGGAGGATCGGCGCCATGCCGACGGAGGCGCGCACGCCGGCGTCGACGAGCGTGCGCAGAGCGCGCAGCCGCTGCCGCGGCGGGCTCGTGCCCGGCTCGGTGCTGCGCCAGACCTTTTCGTCGAGTGTGGGGACGGAGAAGGTCACCGAGACCTCTGAGCTCCGGCTCGCCTCCGCGAGCACATCCGCGTCACGGACGATCAGCGGCCCGCGCGTGATGATCGAGAACGGGTTCGCGGCGGCCGCGAGCACCTCGAGGCACGCGCGCGTGAGCCGGTAGCGGCCCTCGGCGGGCTGGTACGGATCCGTCGCGGCGCCGATCACGACCCCGTCTCCCTGCCACGAGCGGCGCGCGAGCTCGACCCGCAACACGTCGGCGACGTTCACCTTCACGCGAATCGACGTGCCGTACAGCTCGCCCGACGGGCGGTCGGCGCGTTTCTCGAAGGCGCGGACGTAGCAGAAGGTGCAGCGGTGCACGCATCCCATGTACGGGTTCAGCGACCACTCGAACGGCATGCCGCGAACGCGGTTCAGCGCCGCCCGGCAGGGTTCCTCGCGGTACTCCACCCGCATCGACCGAGTGTAGAACATACGTTCGCCTCGCCGCAGGCATTGCTATCCTCGGCGGACTGATTCGCGTGGACGACGAGCCGCCCAGTACCCAGGCCCTCCGGGGCGCACGTCCATGACCTTTGCTCTGGAGCTCGTAGCGCTCGGGGCGCTGATCCTGTTGAACGCGTTCTTCGTGGCGGCGGAGTACGGCCTCGTCACGTCACGGCGCACACGGATCCTCGAGCTGGAGCACGCCGGCAACAAGCGCGCGCGGGCGGTGCGCCAGATCACGTCGGACCCGCCGCGCTTCATCGCGGCGATGCAGCTCGGCGTCACGTTCGCGTCGCTCGCGATCGGCGCACTCGGCGAGCAGGTGCTCGCGCAGAAGTTCGACACGTTCCTGGCGAGCGTGCTCGCCGTGATCCTCGCGCTGCTCATCATCACGTTCCTCGAGGTCATCTTCGGCGAGCTGGTGCCGAAGGGCGTCGCGCTCGGCAGCCCGGAGCGGACGGCGCTCGCCGTGTCGACACCGGTGCGCTGGTTCTTCTTCATCGCGAACCCGCTGATCGCGACGCTCGAATGGACGACGGAGCAGGTGCTGAAGGTGCTCGGGCTCGAGCCGCCCGGCGCCGACCACGAGGCGCATTCGGAAGCGGAGCTGCGCATGCTGCTCTCCAGCTCGGCCGAGCAAGGGGAGATCGAGCACGAAGAGCAGGAGATGGTCAACAAGGTCTTCGACTTCGCCGACAAGGACGTCTCCGACGTGATGGTGCCGCGGCCGGACGTCGTCGCGATCTCGATCGACCTGCCGCCCGCGGAGGCGCTGCAGGCCGTGCTCGAGTCGCCGTATACGCGCTACCCGGTGTTCCGCGAGTCGCTCGACAACGTCGTCGGCGTGCTGCACGTCCGCGACCTGATCTCCGCGATGCACGACCGCGGCATTGCCGCCGTCAACCTCGAGGAGCTGATCAGGCCCGCGTACATGGTCCCAGAGACGAAGGACCTCGCCGCGCTACTCACCGAGTTCCGGCGCACGAACCAGCACCTCGCGGTCGTGATCGACGAGTACGGCTCGGTCGAGGGCATCGTGACGCTGGAAGATCTGCTCGAAGAGATCGTGGGCGAGATCGAGGACGAGTTCGACGTGCCCGACGAGGACGTCGAGCGCGTCGACGACCACACCGTTCGCGTCGACGGCACATTCCCGATCGACGACTTCAACGAGCGGTTCGACTCCGAGCTCCCTGACGACGATTACCACACCGTTGCCGGCTTCGTCTTCGGCCAGCTCGGCCGCGCCGCCGAGCAGGGCGACCTCGTCTCGCACGACGGCATCGACTTCCGCGTCGACGAGCTTGACGGGCAGCGGATCGGGCGGCTAACAGTTACGTTCAAGCCGTGGGAGCCCCCGCAGGAAACGGAAACGACAGACGAGTGACGCGGCTCGCGGAGCTGCGCGCGAACGTGCGCGCGACGAAGCCCGCTCCGCCCGTCATGGCGGCGTACCTCGAGAAGGTACGCGTGCACGCGTATCGCATCACCGACGCGGACGTCGACGAGTTGAAGGACGCGGGCCTCAGCGAGGACGAGATCTTCGAGCAGACCGTCGCTGCGGCGATCGCCGAAGGGCTGCGTCGCCTCTCGGCGGCAGAAGCGGTGATCGAATGATCCGCCTCTCTGTGCTCGAAGGGCCGCACGCGCCGGCCGACGCATCGGGCGTGATCAAGACGCTGCTCTACCGGCCGGAGCTTTTCGGGGAGCCATTTTCGGATGTGCTCGACGACGTGATGCGCGGCCCGTCGGACTGGAGCATCGGCGAGCGCGAGTTGTTCGCCGGCTTCGCGTCGCATCTCAACCAGTGCTTGTTCTGACTGAGCTCCCACGGCGCAGTTGCGTCGTACGCGCTCGGTGAGGATGTGTGGCACGCGGTACGCGCCGACTGGCGTACCGCGCCGGTCGGCCCGCAGCTGAAGGCCGCGCTCGCGTTCGTCGAGAAACAGACGTTGCGCCCGGAAGAACTGACGCGAGCCGACGCCGAAGCGGTGTACGCGGCGGGCGTCTCCCACCAGGCTCTGCGCGACGCGGCGCTCGTCAGCGCCCTCTTCAACATGATCGTGCGGCTCGCCGACTCGTTCGGCTGGGACATCCCGGAGTGGGACGCGCTGCTCGAGCGCGCGCCCCGGATGATCGAAGGCGGGTACGTCCTCGGCGCCGTTCGCGAGCGCGCCGGCGTTACAAACTCGAACCCAGGTCGTACCGAGAGCTAACAGTCCCTGGGCATACCGCAGCCATGAATACGGCGCGGTATCTCATCTCATTGGCGTTGGGCGCGGCGGTCCTCGGAGTCGGTGGCGGCGCTGTGTCGGCCGCGACTACCGCACGCCCCGCGAACCAGACGCCCCCGACCGTCTCCGGGAACGCGGCCGTCGGCTCCGTGCTCCAGGGAACGCTCGGCACCTGGTCGGGCAACCCGACCGACTACAACACGTGGTGGCAACGCTGTAACTCGAACGGCGGCAGCTGCAACAACATCCGCGGCACCGGCGGGCAGAGGAGCTACCGCCTCGTCGATGCAGATGCGGGCCATCGCATTCGCTTCGACGTCGGCGCGGCGAACGCCGACGGGCGCACGTGGGCCGCATCGGTCCCGACCGCGGTCGTAACCGGCGCAGCTCCGGTCAACACCAAGCCTCCGACCGTGTCGGGGAGCCCGGTGATCGGCGCGACGCTGACCGGCGACCGTGGCGCCTGGTCGGGGCATCCGACCGATTTCAACACGTGGTGGCAGCGCTGCGACTCGCACGGCGCGGGCTGCGCGAACATCTCCGGCAGCGGCGGGCATGCGAAGTACAAAGTTGCGTCGGTCGACGCCGGCATGACCCTGCGCTACGCGGTTGGCGCTGCGAACAACCAAGGCAGGACATGGGCGTACTCGGCGCCGACGGCCGTGATCGGCACGCCGCGGCCGGGCGGCTGCTCGAACCCGAGCAACGTCTCCGGCATCACGGCGCCCGCCCGGCTGGTGCTCAACGGAATCCAGTCGCCGTCGGTCGTGACGCGGCAGACCTCGACGCTGATCCTGCGCTTCCACGTCTCGTCGACATGCGGCGGCAACGTGGCCGGTGCGCTGGTCTACGTGACCGCGGTGCCGTACGAGCAGTTCTCGATCCCGCCCGAGAAGGCGAGCGGGTCGGACGGCTGGGTCGAGGTCGAGCTCCAGCGCCTGTCCGGCTTCCCCGTCTCGTCACGGCAGCAGCTGATCGCGCTGTTCGTGCGTGCGCGCAAGCCGGGCGAGAACCTACTCGCCGGAATCTCGACGCGCAGGTTGTTCTCGGTGCACGTCAACCTGCGGGCGTAGAGCTCGTGCCGGGATGGGGCTTCGTTGATTCGGGCGCGATAGGCGGATTGCGATGCAAGGACGCAGGGAGTGGACGTAGCCGTGCTACGGCCGCGACTGAGGAGGCAGCAGCGCGCCGCCTAGTGCGTCCGAGCGACTTCAAGTCCTCATTCCGGTGCGGGCTCTCAGCAATGGATACAGCTCGCGGAATCTGACGTACGTGTCTTCGTAATCCCACTGGGGCTCGACGCGGCCGGTGATGCGCACACAACGCCCGGCCGCGTCGGCCGCATCCGCGAACACGCCCTCGCGCACGCCGGCGAGCATGGCGGCGCCGAACGCGGACCCGGCGGTTGACTCCGTGAGCTCGAGCGGGAGCTGTAGCGCGGAGGCGACGATCTGCACCCAGAGCTCGCTCCTCGCGCCGCCCCCTGAAACGCGCCCGGTCTTTGGGTCGCAGCCGAGCGAGCGCAGCACCTCCAGCGAATCGCGCAAGCCGAAGGCGACGCCCTCGAGCATCGCGCGCCACAGCGCGCCGCGGTCGTGTCGCAGCGAGAGCCCGGTGAACGCGGCGCGCACGTCTGCGTCCGCATGCGGCGTGCGCTCGCCCGTGAGGTACGGCGCGAAGAGGAGGCCCTCGACGCCCGGCTGCCGTGCACCGGCTTCTGCGTCGAGCGTTGCGTAGTCCGCGTCGAGCACGTGCCGGAGCCACGATGCCGAGCCCGCGGCGCTCAGCATCACGCCCATCGCGTGCCAGCCGACCGCGTGGCAGAAGACGTGTGCGCGCGCCTGCGGGTCGGCCTGGTATTCGGGTAGAGCCGCGAAGACGACGCCCGACGTGCCGAGCACGACCGACGCGATGCCGGGCGCGACGACACCTGCGCCGACGGCCGCCGCCGCCTGGTCGCCGGCTGCGCCGAGCGCCGTCGAATCGGAGGCAGGCGGGAGCCATTCGAGGGGAATGTCGAGCGCTTCGCACATTTCGACCGACCATTCGCGTCTCGCGACGTCGAAGAGGAGCGTCCCGGACGCATCGGCTGCGTCGATCGCGCGCTCGCCGTTCAAGCGGAAGCGCACGTAGTCCTTCGGCAGCAGGATGTGGCGGATGCGCCCGTAGATCTCGGGCTCGTGCCTGCGCAGCCAGAGCAGCTTCGGCGCCGTGAACCCGGTGAGCGCGCGGTTGCCTGTCAACTCGATCAGGCGCTGCAGCCCGATCGTGCGCTCGATCTCCTCGCACTCGGCGGCGGTGCGCTGGTCGTTCCAGAGAATCGCCGGGCGCAGCACGTCGCCGTCGCCGCCGAGCGCGACGAGACCGTGCATCTGTCCCGAGAGCCCGATCGGCCCGTCGGGCAACCGCGAGAGGCACGCCTGTGCCGCGCGCCACCAGTCTTCGGGGTCCTGTTCCGCCCAGCCCGGCTGCGGCGTCGAGAGCTCGTACGACTCGTCGGTCTCCGCGACGAGCTCGCCGTCGTGCGTGATTGCAACGGCTTTGACGCCGCTGGTGCCAACGTCGAGACCGACCAGGACGTCAGGCACCGAGTGCGGCGTACACCAACTCGTAGGCGGCGACGGCGTCCTTCGCCTGTTGCGCTTCGCGCAGCGCGGGGCCGTCGATCTTCGCCGCGACGCCGTCGATGAAGCGCCACTGCAGCACCGATCTCTTTACGGCACCCACCGCATCCTCGGTATACGGGTAAAGGTCGAAGCCGAGCCGCTCGCCGTGGTCGCCGTAGCCCGCCCGCCGCAGCTCGATCGCGAGCTCGAGCGTCTCCATGAACGCGGTCGCGCCGACCATGTTGTCGTCGTCGAAGGTGCCCCAGCCGGAGTTCGCGTGCTGATGGCCGAGGACGCCTTCCGCGGCAAGCAGCGCCGCGTACTCGGCGAGGTTCTCGCCGTTCATGATCAGGTGCTGCCAGTCCATGTTGACCTTGACGTTGTCGATCCCCTGCACGCGCAGCTTGTGGATCACGTGCAAGGTCATGCCGACGTTGCGCATGAAAATCTTCATCGCCGGCTCGGAGTTCTTGTGCTCGAGCAAGAGCGTGACGCCGCTCTCGGCACAACGCGACGCAACCTGGCCGACACCGTCGACGAAGCGCGCCCACGACTCCGCGTACGGCGTCTGGAACGGGTAGTTGTAGCCCTCGACTCCCGGCCAGAGGATCATCTGCGAGCCGATGTCGGCCGCGAGCGCCGCGGCCTCGAGCGCCTCGGCGATCGCTGCCTCACGCACGCCGTTGTCCGGCGACGAGATTCCGCCTTTCGCGTAGCGCGAGTTCAGGTGCGTCCCGGTCGCGACGGCGAAGATCCCATGCCCGTCGAGCGCCCCGCGCACGCCTTCGAGGTTGTCCCGGTTGAGCTCCTGCGGGTAGTGGAACTCGTAGTCGTCGATCAGGTCGCCGAGGCCCCCGACCGCCGTCCGAACCTTGTCGACGGTGCTGATGCCGCTGAGCTCGGGCTTGTAGCCGCCCGGGTTGAACCGCGTCGCCATGTTGCCGAACGCCCAGATGCCGAGAGATGTCTTCATCCCCG